>Ga0136651_10001005_pt1 | contig 15465 bp, 14 predicted proteins | sample Mar14236cmmetaG_FD_94867 | JGI IMG/M metagenome (GOLD analysis project Ga0136651, IMG submission 94867) | Marine hydrothermal vent microbial communities from Guaymas Basin, Gulf of California to study Microbial Dark Matter (Phase II) - Marker... ...
ATAATGGGCAGGGGCGGAATTGAACCGCCGACACGTGGATTTTCAGTCCACTGCTCTACCAACTGAGCTACCTCGGCACCGATATAAAAAATGGCGGGGACGACGAGATTTGAACTCGCGGCCACCGGTGTGACAGACCGGCATGCTAACCAGGCTGCACCACGTCCCCGTCAAAACGCTTTTTTGGTGGGAGCGGTAGGACTTGAACCTACGGCCTCTTCCTTGTAAGGGAAGCGCTCTCCCTCTGAGCTACGCTCCCATTACTGGCGCCCTCACGGGGATTCGAACCCCGGTCACCGGCGTGAAAGGCCGATGTCCTAGGCCGCTGGACGATGAGGGCAAACTTCAAAGACCGTATATAATATACATTAAAGGGATAAGGTTGTCAAGATGGCAATTTGCTGATGAAAAAATTTGTTTCCTGTTTTTAACGTATTCCATTTGAACTTTTCCACTGAAAAATGATCATATATACGCGGATAGCTTTTGTAATGTTAACAAGTCGATGTTTCGAAAAATATCGTTGTCAGATGCTTATAGAACAGATAGGCTATTTTACCTTTTAACAAAGGTTTTCATGAGCTTAACCAAATGAAACATTCTGATAATTGATTATATTTTTTAATGTAGTATAATGAAGACGAAGATCAAAAAAAGAAACCTACAGGGGGTGACATGATGAGAAACAGAATTGAAGAAAGAACAATCGAAGACAGAATCGAAAGTAGAAAAAATCCGAATATTGTGAAAGATAGATACGATGAATATTTTGACTTGGTTTTTAAACATAAGCTGTACTTCACAATTATTCCTCACTAATTATGATTTTTGAATCAGTTAAAAAAGTCGGCTCTAAAGAGCCGACTTTTTTAATTTATTAAGTCCTTTGAAAGGTTTCGGAATAATGGGATTCATAAAAAAGCCTTTAGAGTTTTTATCAACCTAGCATTCTCTTTTACATCATGGACCCTTATTATATCCACTCCTCTGAAAAAGCACCAAGCTGAAATTGCAAGGGTGCCTTCCAATCTCTTTTCCACAGGTGCTCCGTCTAATATTGCTCCTATCATCGATTTTCGGGAAGCTCCAATTAAAACCGGTTTACCGAATGTTTTGAAACTATCAATCTTTTTTAATATTTCTATGTTATCTTCGAACCTTTTTCCAAATCCAATTCCCGGATCTATTATGATTTTCTCTGGTGATATACCTTTTTCGATGGCATAATTGATCCTTTCATCGAAATACTCCATAAGTTCTTTTATAACATCATCATAATGGGGATTAATTTGCATGTTTTTTGGAGTTCCTTTTATGTGCATTAAAACAATTGGTACACCTGAGTCTCTTGCAACTTCTACCATGTCACTATCAAATCTCATGGCACTTATATCGTTGATTATATCTGCCCCAGCTTCAACTGCTTTTGCAGCAACTTTCGCTTTATAAGTGTCCACTGAAACTAAAACATCAAAATTTTCTTTTATGGTTTTTATCGCTGGTACCACTTTATGAAGCTCTTCTTCCAATTCCACGGGATCTGCACCAGGTCTTGTGGATTCGCCACCAACATCTATAATATCAACTCCATTTTCTATCATTTGACTTGTAGTACTCAGTATTTCTTTCAGATTCAATTTTCTGCTCCCTGGGTAAAAGGAATCTTTCGTAACATTTATTATTCCCATGATCTTCAAACTATCGAAGTCATACCTTTCATCATTTTTCAACAGTATGAACCTTTGCTTTTTGCTTTCTTCGAGTATTCTTTTGAGTTCCTTTCCGAGCTTTGGTAGATCCCAATATTTCATTTTACCGAGTTTCCATATCAATTTTCGATAATGATTTTCGTTTCCCATTAAAATTACATCCGTTTTATCTACTTTCATGGTTATTGATTCTCTATGCACAGCAGCATCAGCCGCATTACCGCCAGCAGCTAACATTTCTTGCTTGAGGATGTTCGCCGTTAAGGGTTTTAAATCATATATTTTGTATATCATGTAATTAACTTTTCGTGAGAATATCTCGAAGGATTCTTTAGAAACACCCGATTTTTCCAATTCATCTATGAGATACGAAGGATCGATTTTTCTGATTATTATATAAATCACCTACCCTTCGAATTTTTCTACTATGTAATTCTCTATCCATTTTTCATCTACTTCAATTTGTTGCCCTGTTTCCATATCTCTGACGGTGAAAACACCACGCTCTATTTCGTCTTCTCCGATTATTACTACATATTGTGTATTCAATCTGTTGGCGTATTTCATTTGATTTCGAATATTACGTTTCATCAGATCTATTTCAACTATCAATCCTCTACCTCTAAGATTTTGGGAGAGCTTAAAGGCGGGCATTCTTGCCTTCTCATTGAGAACTGCTATATACACTTGACAGTTCGGAAGTTTTGGAACATTGACATTTTCGTTTTTCAGTGCGAGTACAACTCTTTCAATTCCACCCGCGAATCCTACTGAGGGGGTTGATTTTCCACCCAACTCCTCGATCAATCCATCATACCTTCCGCCACCTATTATCGTATCTTGAGTTCCCAAAGAAGAATGTTTTATTTCAAAAACGGTTCTTGTATAGTAATCCAACCCTCTAACAAGATGTCCGTCTAATTCGTAATTTATGTCCAACTCGTCCAAATATAAAATTAACTCATCGAAATGCTTTCGACAATCATCACAAAGGTAATCGAATGTATTTGGAGCCTCCTTTTGAAATGGTTTACACTTTTCATTTTTACAATCCAATAATCTTAAAATGTTGGTATTAAAACGTTTTTGACAATCGAAGCATAATTGGTTTAATTTGGGTTGATAGTAATCCTTTAAAGCTTCTCTATATTTGGGTCTGCAATTCTTACAACCAATGTTTCCAATGTAAAGTTTGTAATTGTGCAAATTCAAAGTATTCAAAATATCAATCGCGAGTCTTATTACTTCAAAATCTGCTAATGCATATGGCGAACCTATTAGTTCAACTCCAAACTGATAAAACTGTCGCATTCTACCGGCTTGAGGTTTTTCATACCTGAATACCGGGCCAATGTAAGAAAATTTTTGTGGTAATCCATCTTTCATAAAAGAGTTTTCTATATAGGCTCTCATAACAGGTGCTGTTCCTTCAGGACGAAGCGTCAGAGATCTTCCGCCTTTGTCCTCGAAGGTATACATTTGTTTTTGAACGATGTCAGTTTCTTCTCCAACCCCCCTTAAAAATAGGTCTGTAGCTTCAAAGATTGGTGTTCTTATTTCTCTATAATTATAGAGTTTTGTAACTTTTTTGAATGTTTCTTCAATGAAATACCAGTATTTTAATTCCTCACCAAATAAATCAGTTGTTCCTTTTGGCCTATTTATCAATTCGATCTACCTCCGTTGAATTTCTATCCAAAGAAATTATCCAAAAACATCATCAAGAGAAATCCTAATATTAGTGAAAAAGTTGACAAAGTTTCACTACCTTTTGAATGACTCTCAGGAATTATTTCGTCACTTATTACATATATCATTGCACCTGCAGCGAAACTCAAAAAGAAAGGCAAAAGGGGTTTGGCGATCACAACTAATCCAGCACCTATCAATCCCCCTACGGGTTCAACCAACCCCGTTAGAAGTACTAACCAAAATATCTTCCATTTATTGTACTTTATCTTCAGAAAAGAAACAGCAACAGCCGTTCCTTCAGGAATGTTTTGAATGCCAATCGCGAGTGCAACAAGAATTCCTGTAGATATTTCTTCGCCTCCAAAACTTACACCAACTGCCATACCTTCAGGAAAATTGTGAAGTGTTATCGCTATAACAAAAAGCCATATCTTTCTGAACTGACTTTTTGGTCCCTCATGTCCTTTTTCAAAATGTTCATGTGGTAATCGCTTGTCAAGGATCTCTATAGTGAGAGCACCGATGAATATCCCCAACATAGCTACATATATATTTCCTATTTTTATTGCAGGAATTATGAGACTGAAAATACTTGCTGCCAACATGATTCCAGCAGCAAAACTTAAAAGAGCGTCTATTGCTTTATGTGAAATTCTTTCCAAGGTTTTAGAAGATAAAAATAAAATTGGCAGGGCTCCCAATCCGGTAGCAAGCCCTGCAAATAAACTTGCGAACAAACCATATTCAAAGATCTGTATATTTAACATTTTCACCCTTTTGCCACCTTAAGATTGGCTGCTTAACTGCCAACACTTCATTGAGTCGTTTAACATATGTAGTATAAGGGGCGTTTTTCAGTATCTCTGGATCTTCTCTTGCTTCTTCTAAAATCTTTTCCACAGTTTCAGCGAATTTGTCGAGTGTTTCTTTTGTCTCCGTTTCGGTGGGTTCTATCATCATTGCCTCTGAAACTATGAGTGGGAAATAAATAGTCGGCGGATGAAATCCATAATCGAGTAATCTTTTGGCAACATCGAGGGTTTTTACTCCGTATTTCTTAAGCTCGGAACCATCAACAACAAATTCATGCATACACACAAGATCAGAAGCAATTTTCAGAAATCTCGACATTTTCTTTCTAAGGTAATTGGCGTTTAATACTGCTAATTCGGCTACTTCTTTTAAACCTTCTTTTCCTATAAAAAGTATATAAGCGTATGCTTTGATTAACACACCGAAGTTTCCATAAAAAGAACGTACTCTCCCTATAGTTTTGGGCAAATCGTAGTTAAAATAATATAAACCATTTTGATCCTGTTCCACTACCGGAATAGGCAGGTAATCCTTCAAGAAGCTTTTCACACCCACGGGGCCACTCCCAGGCCCACCCATTCCATGTGGCGTTGAAAATGTTTTGTGTAAATTCAGATGAACAACATCGAATCCCATATCACCCGGCCTTATCTTTCCCAATATCGCGTTTAGATTCGCACCATCGTAGTAAAGCAGTGCTCCTGAATCATGTGCCATCTTTGCTATTTTTTCTATTTCTCTCTCATACAACCCAAGAGTATTGGGATTAGTGAGCATTATAGCGGCTGTCTTTTCATCTAAATTTTTCTTCAATTCTTCGAGGTCAACCAATCCTTCTTTTGTTGATTTTATCTCAACTACCTCAAATCCACACATGGAAGCACTTGCAGGGTTAGTACCGTGTGCTGAATCCGGTATTAAAACTTTCCTCCGCTCGTATTCTCCCCTATCCTCATGGTATTTTTTTATTATACTCATCCCTGTGAATTCGCCATGCGCACCTGCTGATGGTTGTAAAGTCATGTGATCCATTCCAGTTATTTCGCACAGGAGATTTTGGAGATTGTACATCAACTCAAGGGCACCTTGAACAGTTTTTTCGTTTTGGTAAGGATGTATATACATGAACCCATCGAATTTTGATATTCTTTCATTGATTTTGGGGTTGTATTTCATAGTGCAGGAACCAAGGGGATAAAAACCAACATCAACGGAATGATTCAGTCTTGAAAGATTCGTGTAATGTCTCACTACTTCTGCTTCATAGACTTCTGGAAGATTTGGTTCTTCTTTTCTTATGAGACCTTTAGGTATCATTTCTGAGAGAGGTTTTTGTGGTACGTCGAGATCCGGAAGTGAATACCCCGTTCTACCACTGACACTTTTTTCAAATATTAATTTCATTGAAAACCGCCCCCAATCTTCCTATGAGGAATTCGATATCTTCTCGACGGTTCATTTCAGTAACACAGAACAAGGCTGATTGTTTCATTTCTTTATAGAACCTCGACAGTTCAAGAGGACCTATTATTTTTTGCTCAATCAAATACTGATTTATCTCACTCCAATCCAAATCTGTTTCTAAAACAAATTCATGGAAAAAAGGTCCTGAAAATTTTAAATGAAAATGCTCCAATTTATCGAGTTTTTCAGCCAAATAATGAGCTTTCTGAAGTGAAAGGTTTGCAACTTCTTTTATACCTTTTTTCCCCAACAATGACATATAAATTGCACCCATTACAGCATTGTGTGCATGATTTGAGCATATATTTGAAGTTGCCCTTGCTCTCCTTATGTGTTGTTCCCTGGTTTGTAACGTCATGACAAACCCTCTTTTTCCCTCAGAATCTACAGTTTGACCTATCAAGCGACCAGGCATCCTTCGGAGATATTTTTCTCTCGTTGCGAAAAATCCAAAGCCTGGTCCTCCAAAAAATCCAGGGTTTCCAAGTACTTGCCCTTCACCGACGACTATATCGGCACCAAAACTCCCTGGAGGTTCAAGAATTCCAAGTGAAATAGGGTTAGTTGTAACTATATAGATAACATTTTCAGGAATCACATTTCTGATTTCTTTAAGATTTTCAATTATTCCAAAGAAGTTTGGATACTGTACAGCAACACAAGAGGTATTAGCGCTGAGTTTGCTTTTTAGATCATCAAGATTGACTCTGCCAGTTTCATTGTCAAATTCAAATTCCACAATGTTTAATTTTTTTCCTCTGGAATATGTTTTAACTACCTCAATGTATTCTGGATGAATAGCTTTAGAGATCAATATTTCACTTTTTCCATTTATATTATTAGCCATTATAACTGCTTCTGCCAACGCGGATGCTCCATCATACATGGAGGAGTTTGCAACATCCATCTTTGTCAATTCACATATCATTGTTTGATATTCGAACAAAGCTTGAAGAGTTCCTTGGGAGACTTCGGGTTGATATGGAGTGTATGCTGTGAGGAATTCTCCCCTACTTGCCAATTCGAACACGGCAGAGGGAATGAAATGATTGTAAACTCCTGCTCCCAAGTAAATGGCATACTCTTGAAAATTGACATTCTTCTCTGAAAGTTCCCTAAAGTTTCTCAACAAATCATATTCACAAATTGACTCGGGAATTTTCAATTCAATATCACTGGCTTTTCCAATGGCTTTTTCATATATTTCAGAAACAGAAGATACCCCTATTTCTTTTAACATTTCTGTGATCTCGGCCTCAGTATGGGGTAAATAGGGGTTTTGCATTGTTCTATTCACCTCTTTTTATTATTCATTGTTCGATGAATTTTTTGTACTCTTCCTCACTCATGAGATCATTCAATTCCGATTCATCGTTGATTTCTATTTTTACTATCCAACCTTTCCCTTCGGCGTCTTGATTCACAAGTTCAGGAGAACTATCAAGTTCCGTGTTAACTTCTACAACCTTACCGCTAACCGGTGCGTAAACATCGCTCGCAGCTTTAACAGACTCAACAGAACACAGAACATCACCCTTTTTTACTTCCTTACCTATCTCTGGTAGTTCGACGAAGACTACATCCCCAAGTTCTTCCTGTGCATGATTGCTTATACCTAAAGTTGCGATTTTTCCATCAACTTCAACCCATTCGTGAGTTTTGGAATACTTTTTCATAAATGATCCCTCCTAAATTTGATAATAGGCTTTATATCTTAATTAGTTTATATTTACGGGCTCCAAGCCCTATCTTTTCGGCATGTTCAAGTTGTATTCTCCAATCAACGGAAGGATGAACACTCATAAATTTGTCATCTGAATGCGGGACATCCAAACTTCCATAGGGATTGATGGGTGCTTGATTGACCAAATCAGCGGATGCTTGATCGATAGCTACAGGATCTCTACTTGCTAATATTCCTATATTTGGAACAATCGGAGCATCGTTAACATTCCAGCAATCACAGTTTGGTGATACATCCATTATGAATGATACATACAAGGCTCTGTCTCTTTTATCTTTTAAAACCGCATAAGCATATTCTGCCATTTTTCTGCTAAGCAGATCAGTAGAAGCATCCCAATTTGGTACCATGGCACCAAATTGACAAACTGCGATGCATTGTCCACAACCTATACATATTTCATAGTTTATTTGCGCCTTTCGATCCACAAGTTTAACTGCATTTGCAGGACAATACTTTACGCATGAACTACAACCAACACATTTGTCTTTTTCGACCCTCGGTTTAGAGGTGGAATGTTGGTCAAGTTTTCCGGCTCTGGAAGCGAATCCCATTCCTATGTTCTTTATGGTACCACCAAAACCAGTTGCTTCATGACCTTTGAAGTGTGTCATCGCAATTATGGAATCCGCGTAATAAGCAGCTGCACCTATCTTCGCCTTTTTAACATATTCCAAGTTTATTTCCACTTCAACTTCATCCATACCTCTCAGCCCATCTGCAATGACTATTGGAGCATTTACAACAGGAAAAGCAAACCCATTTTCAATAGCCGCTTCAATATGCTCGGGTGCATTAGCTCTTCTTCCTCTATAGAGAGTATTTGCATCTGTCAAGAATGGAATAGTTTTGAGTTTTTTGAGTATTTCCACCAATCTCCTTACGTAATTTGGTCTTATATAAGCGAGATTTCCCGGTTCTCCGAAATGTATTTTTATAGCAGTTAAATCTCCTTCTCTAACAACATCCTCTATTCCAGCTCTTTTCAAAAGCCTTTCAAATTTTTGTGGTAAATTCTCCGTTGGAGTAGCTCTGAAATCCATGAAATAGACTTCCGCAATCATCCTATCACCTCTGTAATTCTATTCTATTTTATATTATGAATGCACAACATTCTTGATGATCTGAAAATTCGTAACCTTCCTTTTTTATGTATTTGTAGGTGTTTTGAACTGGTTTAGTGATAACATCGAAACCAATATCAAATGCCAGCCGTTGTAACATTACTCTGTATGTCCCTCTTGGTTGCATACAGCCTAATATCAGCTTTGGAAAATACAATCTCGCTTTCTGAAAAACTTGTTTTACATCATCGAAATCAGGTGGAAAGCAATTTTGATATGCTGTTCCCAACGTTGGTATGAATATATTCATTATAAGTTTATCGAATCCTAATTCTCTGAGCATTTCAAGAGCTTTGTATTCATGGGTTATTCTTCCACATTGAAGACCAACTGTCAAATGGATGGAAGGTTCTATATATTTTCTCACGATTTCTATTGTTTTCAAGTACTCTCTAACAGAGATGTTCAACCCGTAAACTTCATTTATGACCTTCTCATCACCGACAAAGTCTAAAGAAACTGCATCTGCGTATTTTAAGAATTCAAGGTTATCATCATCAGTTAAGATACCCACATGTAAATTCAATCTATAACCTGATTTTCTGAACTCTATAATTCTGTCGAGAAATCCTTCTATGGGAACTTTGAGTTTGCTATTCACCCCTCCGCTTATCAAAATACTATTGTATTTGCCATTCAAAGAACTTGGTGAGATTTCTTCCATCCACATCATATGTTTCAAATAATGCTTTCCACAATGTTTGCAATTCAAAAAACAACTTCCCTTGGTCACCGAAATTGGTAGAGTTTTCTTGAGATTAGTTAGAGAAATTCGTCTGACTGTTCGATTCTTCATACCTTGAATAGAAATCTTAACACATCCCCTTCCTTGACTATATAGTCTTTACCATGGTATTCCACTGCGCCTTTTTCTCTTGCCTCTTTGAAATTTGAGAAATTCTCAAGTTTTTCGAAAGATATAACTTCCACTTTTATAAAACCTTTTTGCATATCCGTATGTATCAATCCCGCAGCATCAAAAGCCGTAGAGCCTTTTTTTATTGACCATGCCCTTGCTTCATTTTGATTAGCAGTGAAAAATGTTAACAGGTTTAACTTTTGATATGCTGTGAGTATTACTTTTTGAATCGCAGATTCTTTTATTCCATACGCTTCAAGAAAAGCAATCTTTTCTTCATCTGGAAGATCTTTGACCTCTTCCTCGATCTTTGCATTCACAATTAACAAATCGACATTTCTTTCCTCAGTAATATTCTCCAAATAAGGCAAAAAATCCTGGTTTTTAACATTTTCATCTGCGTTCAAAACATATATAACAGGTTTATCGGTTAAAAGAAAAAGACCCTTAATTATCTCATTTTCCTCATCATTTCTCTGAAAATTATATGCCAAATTCCCCGCTTCCAAGTGCTTTTTTAATCTATCCAGAAGCTCTAATTCTTTAATAGCTTCTTTATCACCACTTTTAGCGGGTTTTAGCTTTTTTTCAAAACGCCTATTGATGGTTTCAATATCTGCCAATATCAATTCCGTTTCAACTGTTTCAATATCTTTCAATGGGTCGAGAATTTTTTCAGTATTTGGAATGTTTGGATTATTGAAACCTCTGACAACATGCAAAATTGCATCGACTTTTCTTATTTGATCTAAAAACTTGTTCCCTAAACCTTCGCCTTTACTGGCTCCTTTTATTAATCCCGCAATATCTATGAACTCTATAGAAGGTTTGATCTTTCTTTTTGAACCTTCCAACTTTGCCAACAAATCCACTCTTTCATCATCGACCTCAACAACAGCTATGTTGGGATCTATCGTACAAAAAGGATAACTCTCTGCTGGTACATTCAAACGCGTTAAAGCATTGAACAATGTAGATTTGCCAGCATTTGGCATTCCAACTATTCCTATACTTAGCGTTTAGTATCACCTCATTACATGATTTTCTACTCCAAATACAGTTTAATTATATCATCTTTGACATCCATCCCACATTAAAATATGGGAACTTCTCGTACGGAGTTTGATAGAAACTCCTTATCCGTACTGGGTTGACCAAGACCCCCTACTCCTATTCTACAAACATAATTTGATGGAACACGAAGGATATCTATCGATACTCTGTCTAATTTACAAGCAGCCTAAAAAACTTAGAAAAGTGAACAAGAGTCTCAGTCAGTCAAGTACATATCTCAACTCTTCAAATCTTTTTCTTTTTTCTCGGCTTCATATACAAAAAATGGTTTGATTGTTTTACGCACTAATTTTTGTGGTATTATTATTTTTAGATGGATGTTTTTTATGGGGCTACACCTGTTTTTGGATTTGTTCTCAAGCAAATTTTATCAAGGTGTAGCCCTTTTTTCGCTATTTTACCTTTTCAATTTCTTGTTACATTAGACAGGGTCGTCAAGTTCAAAGCAAGCACTTGGTGTATAATAAACTTGTAAAATTCCTTTAACTTTGGAGGTGATCTTTTGAATGTTCTTGGACTAATTTTAGCTGGTGCAAGAGGTCAAATGCTTGGCCCTTTAACGATTAAAAGAGCAAGTGCTGCTTTACCGATATGTGGTAAATATCGAGCAATAGATTTTACCTTGAGCAACATGGTTAACTCTGGAATCTCGAAAGTTGGTATTTTGACTCAGTACAATCCAAGGAGTTTAATGGATCATCTTGGTTCCGGAAAAGAATGGAATCTAGATAGAAAGAATGGTGGATTGTTCATACTCCAACCATTTCAAAGCACGGAGAAAGACAGATTATGGTACAGAGGAACGGCCGACGCTATCTTTCAAAACATGACCATATTGAGAAGAGGAAGAGAAAACCACGTTCTAATTACTTCGGGTGATCATATCTACAAGATAGATTTTTCCAAGGTCTTCTATGAGCATGTGAGAAATGGTGCTGATGTTACGATCGTCGTAAAGAGGTTGGATGAAAGTTACGATCTGAGACAATATGGAATCGTCGAGATCGATGAAAATAATAAAATTGTGAGGTTCGAGGAAAAACCTGAAGAGCCTTTTTCAAACATTGCTTCTTTGGGCATTTACTTCATGAACAAGGAATTTTTAATGGAACTCTTGTACGCCAATGTTAAAGACGGTAAATACGATCTTGTAAGAGACATATTTATTCCCAACCTTGGAAAAATCAATTTCAGAGCTTATGAATTCAAGGGATATTGGCGAAATATAAAAAAGAGCATAAACGAGTATTACAAAGTCAACATGGATTTTCTAAAACGCGAGGTTAGAGAAGAACTATTTTACAAATATGGAAAAGTTTACACCAAGCTCAAGGATTTGCCTTCGCCCAAATTCACAACCACTGCTAAGATTAAAAATTCGATCGTTTCTGATGGCTGCATAGTTTCAGGCACGGTTGAGGATTCGATATTATTCAGAAATGTAAGGGTGAAAGCTGGCGCCGTCGTGAAAGACAGTATAATAATGCAAGGGTGTGTGATAGAAGAGGGTGCAAGAATCGAAAATGCGGTACTCGATAAAAATGTCGTTGTAAGACTCGAGAGAGATATTGTTGGTACAACACAGTATCCAGCAATCATCGAAAAGGGTGCAATAGTTTAAAAAGGGGTGAGTAACGTGAGAAATGTTGTAGCTATGATACTCGCTGGTGGGCAAGGAACACGCCTTGGGGTTTTAACCGAAGAAATAGCCAAGCCAGCTGTTCCTTTCGGCGGAAAATACAGGATAATAGATTTCACACTGAGTAATTGTGTAAACTCCGGAGTATACAAAATAGGTGTTTTAACACAGTATAAACCGAGGATTTTAAATCGTCATATTGGAATAGGAAGACCTTGGGATCTCGATGTCAAAGATGGTGGAGTTGAGATACTTCCCCCTTATCAAGCTTCAGATGAAAATGTGTGGTACCGCGGAACCGCTGATGCCGTGTACCAAAACCTGGATTTCATCGACCAGTACGATCCGGACTATGTTTTAATTCTATCAGGTGATCACGTTTACGCGATGGATTACAATGATCTTGTGGATTTTCACATATCGAAGTTCGCTGATGGGACCATAGCGTGTATGGACGTTCCAATAATCGAAGCTAACAGATTCGGAATAATGGTAACGGATTTAGAAAATAGAATTATTGAATTTCAAGAAAAGCCTGAAAAGCCAAAATCAACCCTTGCTTCACTCGGTATATATGTTTTCAAATGGAAGTTTCTGAGAAAGATCTTGATTGAAGACTCAAAGAATGAAAACTCCTCCCACGATTTTGGAAAGGATATAATTCCCAAAATAATCGAGGAAAATTTAGGAAACATGTTTGCATTTGAATTCGACGGTTACTGGAAAGATGTTGGTACAATAGAATCCTATTGGCAAAGCAATTTGGAACTTACAAAACCAATTCCACCATTTAACCTTTACGATCCAAATTGGAAGTTCTATACGCAAACTGAAGAAATGCCTCCAGCGTTCGTAGCTGATAAAGCTGTAGTTGTGAATTCTTTGATAAGTGAAGGCTGCGAGATCTATGGAGAGATCGAAAACTCCGTCATATTTCAAGGGGTAATCGTGGAAGAAGGCGCGATCGTGAAAGACAGCGTGATAATGACGAAATGTCGCATTGGCAAGAATACCACCATCGAAAAAGCTGTGATTTCCGAAAGGGCCACGATAAGAAACGATGTAACAATCGGGATCGGTGAAGAAGCTCCAAACATCGAAAGGCCAGACATCTATACAGGTGGTATAACAACGATAGGGAATGATGTAACTATACCAGATGGAGTAAAGATAGGGAAAAATTGTGCTGTATATCCAAGGGTAACCGAAAAAGAGTTCAAAGGTATAACAAAACTGGAAAGTGGTGGTGTTATAAAAAGAACATGAAATACTGCCCTTTGATTCTTTCGTTTTTGCTATTGTTCATTTATTTTGGATTTGGCGTGGAATTGATATCTGTGAAACTCATAGATGAAAAATTGGAGTTCATTTTGAAAAGTCATGAAAAACTCACCATGGTCACGTTCAATGGTGAACCTTATCCACTGGAATTGATTGAAAAACGCGATGATCATTTTATCTACAGAGTACTCATAGAGGTTTCTCGTGGCGATTTTACCGGTGGAGATTTAACATTTTACACCGTGAACGCTTCAAAAGAAACACTGGATATACCCTCAAAAATTTTGAGAGATGATGAATTTAAGAAAGTACCGGTTCCAGCCGTACTGTATGTGATCGGTTCAAAGGAATTTGGAAATTTGGTTATTCAAAATATAGGAAATCAATTCAAAAAGGCAGAAATTTTAGATGGATGGTTACCTATATTCACTTTAGAAAAGAATGCGGTTCTGATCTTCGAGAATGGAGTTTTTGAAAATTTCGAAGCATTCAAAGAATTTTTGAAGATGATCTCCAAAACTTTCAAAGTAAGTTTCATCCTGTTAGTAGATGCAAGATTTGAAGTTCCGCCAATGGTGCCATACGATGAGATTCCAAAAAACGTTTCATTTGTTATTTTAAACACCTTGAACGAAGATTTTTTCAAAAAAGTTCCATATGTCGATCATGATAAAGATGGCTGGATTGAAGCATCCGAAATAGCCAACGTGTTCAATGGGAAACTGTTTTATGATGACCAGTGTGTTCCATTCATCAGGGCAGCGGTTTACCCAAAGATCTCTGATGAAGAACTCAGAATGAAACTCAAAAATTTAGCTTTCGAGGGAATATTGAATATAGGAGATATAGAAAAATGTATAAAAGATTTCAAAGAGGGTATTTCACCACCTTGGTTGAACGAGTATCTGATAGGAAAATTGAAACTCGCCAATCTAAAAGCATTCAAAAGATTATATTCCTGGTGAGTTCGTTTCTAATGATCTTTTTTTTTGATCTTTCCTTGTTTTCCTTCAGCGTTTCCCTTGTGTTCACAACAAATATCGCCCAGGAAGAAACAGTGAAAAATATATTTCAAGAGGTTCTCACCGCCAAGGGATTCGATGTACTCGTTAGAGACGATCTTTCCTTCATACTCGATGAGAGAGAAAAAATCTCCCTAAAAGCCTTTAAAAGCAAAGACTTGAAAGAGTTAAAGGCCTCCAACAGTTTAATAATTGTGAGTTTTCAACTTTTGGATTCGGGAACTTACGATGTGAGTTTGAAAGTTGTAAACGTGCAGAGTGGTGAAATAATGATAGCTAAAAGTTATGAAACACCTGGACTATATCCAAACAATATAAGAGAAATCGCTGTTGATTTTGCAGAGAAACTGATGAAGTTTATAGACTATTCTCAGTCGATGAAACGTCCCTTGAACATTCTCTTACTAAATAACGAAAGAAGTGGGCCATATATCTTGAGAGTAACGGGAATAAAGAACGGTTGGGTGAAAATTTTCAAAGTTGAAAAAGACTTTTTGGAACTCATATATGAATTTCAAATCTTAGCCAACGAAGAGCACGATTTCATACTGAGTAACAAGAAAGGATTGAAATTCAAGATACTGTGGCTTCCTAAATACGTACCAATTGAAAATTTAGAGTCTTTTAAATTGAGAGAACGGGTGATCGAAGGAGGAATCGAAAACTGGTACATAAAGGATATAGAGCTCTGATATTTCTCATCGTTCTCATGGGAATTTTTCAAAACATACTTGGTGCCGAGTTCGTTATCGTAAAAGGGATGGCACCAATAAGTTATGGTAAAACAGATCTGGCAAGATATCTCGCAATTGAAAATGCTAAAGTACTTGCCTTGGAAACCGCAAGAGGTGTTATAATCCAACAAAAAACAGTATCCGATAACTCGTTGGTTGTTTACTCCCAAACTAAAAGCCAAATTACTGGAAGAATACTGAAATATTCCCTTTTGAGAGAATGGACAGATTCCAATAACTATTGGGTGGAGATAGGTGCATTGGTTTCCGACAAAGATGAGGCTCCCGATTTTTCAATAACATTGACGTC
>Ga0136651_10001007_pt1 | contig 15464 bp, 10 predicted proteins | sample Mar14236cmmetaG_FD_94867 | JGI IMG/M metagenome (GOLD analysis project Ga0136651, IMG submission 94867) | Marine hydrothermal vent microbial communities from Guaymas Basin, Gulf of California to study Microbial Dark Matter (Phase II) - Marker... ...
GAAATCTCGCTAGAGATAGGTTTAGTCACCACCACCTGACTTGAGCTTTTAGACAACTGCTTTAGTTGGCTGTCTGTTGGCTGTCAAAAAAGCGCAACTTATGACGATGCTAAGTATAACCTATTTCAGGCTTCTATTTTTGCGCGCAAAAACAGAGGCTAATATGTATTTGTAGCATTTCCCGATTTTCTTTCAGCTACACCCCTTACCACCTATCAGTTTTAAATTCTGGATAAAAAACACATACATTTACAAAGTATTTTGTATCACAATATGATTAAAAATCATAGACTTATTCTCTGTGCTCCTCTGTGGCCCTCTGTGATCTCTGTGTTGAAAAAAAATAATAGGATCGTACATCTGGCTCTAAAATAACCAGGCCTTCTTTTGGCATCACATCCTGAGTAACCTTTGTACCATCGGCATTATGAATAGTGATTGTATACCCAGTTTCCATAGCTTTGTGATGCTTGCCACGCACGCCATCGGAAAAATCATATTCGCGACGCATATATTTCTCCTCTTAATCATTACTTTTTTCATAGAACTTACGTTCTAAAGAAGTTGCCTTGCGGAATAAGACGTATATTTGCGCCGTAGCAAAAACATGACAGGTTTTCAAAACCTGTCAGGTTTGGGCCAAAATCATGTTTATGGGAAAAAGGCTTTGGGCACATAGAGGTGAGGTTTGTTTCCAAAATAACGATTATTGGTGGGATTGCCCATAAATTCGCGCAGAACCTTCACTTTTTCTTTGAGAATCGTATGAACTCTCTCGTAGTCTTCTGGTTTCCAAGTGGTGATTTCATCAGCCGTAAAAGAAAGCACTTGGGTTTTAAAAGGCAAGATATTAGCCTTTTCGAGGATACTGTTCAAGGTTTCTCCTTGATCAAACAATTGGCTCGGAGACACTTTTAATTGATAAGCCAAAACATTCCGAATGACTTCAATGAACGCATCGCCACCTTCATCCTGACCGATACTGGCCGCTTCGGCAATGCTTTCCAATATGCTGGCCAGTATGGTTAAGCGACTCTTGCCCATAAACAGAAATTCGCTGACGACTAAGTCGTTTTGGATTGCCTTGGATATCCAGCCTTTTACAAATTCCGGTATGGCTTGGGAAGCGGAAACGGTATCTGGCAATCTGGCTTGAATAATTAAGGCTTCGTAGGGCGTGAGATCATACTGCTGTTGCACTTGGGTATTGCTGAGTGCCGCACGACTATCACCGCCTTTGATGAATTGTTGGGCTTTAGTCAACATTTCCCATTCCTGAGTCATCGCGTCTAGCAGGTTCTTTTTAAATTGACTGCCAGATGTAGGAATGGCTTTGTAACGCCCCTGATTTTGCTCGTCTTTGACAGCGAAGGCCAATTCCTTAAACGCCTTTTCATCGCTACCCAGCTTGAAAGTGAGAAAGCGTATTTTCTTTTGTTCAGCCGCTTTTCCTATGGCCGATACGGTGAAGTTCATCGGATTTTTGTCGTGATTTTCAGGATGCGGGCCCGCATCTCCGACTAAAACGATGGCCTTAAAATGGTTATCCTGCCATTTGGTATCAACCAGCACTCTGTTTAAACCATCTAGCACGGCTTCAGGCACGTCTTCACTGCTACACGTTTCTTTTGTCGCAGAAGATTTGAGGACTTCAATGACACTATCAATGTCTTCAGTCAATTCTTGCTTCCATTCGGTGATTGGAAAGGGATGATCACATCTTTTGTAATTTAAGCGATCTTTATAAAAGAGTAAGCCAATTAGGAGCGGCATCTGGAGTTCATCATCCTTGGTGACTTCTTTAATGTGTTTGATGAAACTTTGCAAGACTTCTGTGGTGGGAATAAAATACTCGCCCATGCTGCCGGTGCTATCGACCACAAAGACAATATCATAGCCCAATGTTCCACTCGTTCCACTTTGTGGCGCGGTTTGATGATCCAAGGAAGGAGCGGCTTTAACAGCACTGCCTTTTTCGTAAACGCGGATAAAGCCCGCTTGATAACTGTTTTTCTGTTTTTCAAAAACGGGGATCAACAGTTGGGGTTCCGTTTTGGAGGTAAAGCGATTAGGCTCCGCACCAATTTCTTGACAGCCGGCGGCATCTTGGCCGTCTTTCCCAAACATTTCGGCACAGCTTTGATTGTCAAACACTTTGGCCAATTTACGCCCTGATTGGGGTTCTAGCTTGATCATCTGCAAGGTATTCCACTCCATATAACTGCCCTTATCCAACCAGCCATCCGGTTTTCCTTTCGTGTTGGCACTTCTGGAAACGGGTACCCGATTTTGGACTGCGGGTTTCATCATGAAATAAATCTGCATGAATTTGGCTTCGTTTCCTTCATCGCCCGAGGCTTTTTTGAACAGCTTGGCATCATGTTTGACGATGACTGCCTTTTTTTGGACATTCTCTGGTGTTTTATCCGGATCAGCCGCTGTGGCGGCGTGCGCCAGCAGTAGTGACAAGATGGCCAGTGTCGAAGTGAATATGCCTTTCTTTAGGCATGTTCGTGTGTCATGAATGGGTATTTTCATAGTGGTTTGTTACCTCAGGGTGTTGTCATAAATAATCAGTAGTTTGAAAACAACTCAAAGCCAAATAAATTTGGAACGAAAAGTCTTCGCAAAATAAATTTTGCACTCCAAAGCTTTGCAAAATAAATTTTGCACTCCAAAGCAAAATAAATTTTGCACTCCAAAGCATATGATGCGTCTGCGCCCGATATTTGTCACTCTACGGAAAATATTCCCGTGGAACATACAAATACGCGGTTTCATTAATGCGATGTTCCTTGTTTGGATTACCTATAAATTCTCGCAAATATCGCGCTTTTTCTTTCAGAGTCCGCATGAGATTTTGGTAATCTACCGGTTTCCAAGTATTGATCTCTGTTGCCGTAAATGACAACACTTGGGTTTTGAAAGGCAAAACGTTGGCCTTTTTGAGAATTTCTCCTAACGGTTCACCTTGCTCAAACAGTTGGTAAAACTCCATTTTTAATTGAGCCGCCAATGTGTTACGCACCATATTTAAAAAAGCCTCTGCACCGTCTTTGTCACCACTTTCAGCGGCAAGTATAATGCCATCAATCGTATGCAAACTCATTTTCAAATCCAGTTTTCTGATAAAAATATATTCCCCAACGGCTAACCGTTGACGAATCTTTTCAGGCACCCATCCTTTTACAAAATCTCGAAGATTTTGTTCTTGAACTTTTTTGGATAACCCCATTTGTTTAATGTGACCAAAAATAATGGGATATTCAGAGGGTTTAATCTTCAGTGCCTGTGGGGAGGTTTGACTGTATAGGGCAGCCCAAGTTTTCTCGGCAATACTCCATTCTTCGAGTAAGGCTGCTCGGAGATTTTTTTGAAATTGTGAAATGTCTGATTTAGATACAAAATTAAATCTGCCTTGTAACCCTGGTTCCGTTTTAAAAGCGAGTTCTTTGAATTTTTGACTGTCTTGACTGCCTATTTTGAAAGTCAAAAATCGAATCCTTTTATTGCCCTCCTTAGCTTTTTTATGCAGATAGGCGGTACTAAACTGCATGGGATTGTTTTCAAGATCGTCTGTTGGATAGGGAGGCGCATCACCTATTAAAATAATGGTTTGAAAGTGATTTTTTTGCCATTCTGTGTCTATGATGGCGCGATTAAGGCCTTCCCAAACGGCCTCTTGAGTATTCACACTATTGCAGAGCGTTCCTTGTGCATCGTTTAATGCATCAATGACGAGATCAACTTGCGGAGTCAAAGGCTGTTCCCACTGAGTGACATAGCCCAAATCACAGTTATTTTTTCCTTTCCGATCACGATAAAACAGTAGTCCAACACGCAGCGGAATGATCACTTCTGCTTCGGTGGATTGTTTGACTTGTTCGACAAAGGTTTCAAGAACTTCCATCGTTGGGCGGAAGTATTTTCCCATGCTCAGGGTAGAATCCACGACTAATACTAAATCATAACCAAGCGGGCCAGGTTGAGATTTGTCTTGATGAATGCGAATAAATCCACCGTGATAACTGTCTTGTTCACGCTGGAAAACGGGAATAAGGAATTGGTATTGCTGTTTCTCTTGAGAAGAGAGACGCGGTTCTTCTCCTAAAGCTTGACACTCTTCAGTGGTTGTGCCAACACGCGCGAAGGTTTGGGCACATTCCTTAGACGCATAAATTTTAACCCGTTTACGGCCTTTTTGTGGCGTAAAATTAATCATTTGTATGGTGTTCCACTCGACAAATGATTCTTTTTCTAACCAGCCATCTGGCTGAGTCTTGGTTTTAGAAAAGGTTTCTAAAACCGGCACCCGATTATTTTGGGAGGGTGTCATGAGGAAATACAGTTTGAGAAAGGGGGCCTTTTTGGCCATATTCCCATAAGGTTTTTTAAACAGTTTGGCATCATGTTTCACAATGAGTGCTTTTTTAGGGATGTTTTCAAGCGTTGTATCCAGTTTAAATTCATCCGCACTCACGACATGGGCCAGCATAGCGCACCAAGCGATGACAATAATGGCTAATGGATTTGATACCTTGTTAAGCATAAATGAAAACCTTTGTTAAGTCGATTTTAAAAGCTTAAGTCACCTAAAGGTGACTACATCCACACAATTATATGTATTTTAGAATCATTTATATAACTAAATTGTGATACTATTCACTGGGGCAAAAACCGAAGGTCGGCTTCGCTAAATATATAAGTAAGTACTGAAGCACAAATAAACAGGTATTTTAGCGCACAGGGCAACCACAAGGGATTGCCCCTACAGACCACCCCGTAGGGGCAATCCCTTGTGGTTGCCCCTCTTCTTGATTGTTTCTATTAATTAAAATACCTGAAAATTTATGGTTCAGTACTTAAGTGATTATATTGCGACATGTCGGCTTATCACACTTATATATCAATACTTATTTTGATTCGTTATGTGATGAGGTTTGACATCGAAATGAATGAACACAAAGCTAATGATCTCACAAATTGCGATGTTCTTATCCTTTATTATAACTAATCCTTGTAGTTATTATCCTTGTAGTTATAGATCAAAGACTTTTCACATCTAACCGATCCCGCAACTTATCTCCCAAAATATTCACCGATAAGACAACCAATAGCAAAGCCAATCCCGGAGCTAAAACCGTATGCGGAGCCATTAACATATACCCCGTACCATCCCGTATCATGCTCCCCCATGAAGCCGCAGGCGGCTGAACCCCTAACCCCAAAAACGATAACCCCGCTTCTGCAACCACAATACCCGCAATCCCAAAAGTCGCCTCAATCAGCAAGGGTGTGACTAATAACGGAATCAAATGATAACGCAAAATCCGCACAGTGCCCGCGCCCAACGCCAAAGCCGCTAAAACATGATCTCGATGTTTCAATGACAAAGTCTGCGCGCGCGCCAAACGCGCAAAGCCTACCCATCCCACTATCGACAGCGCAAATACCACGTTTTCAATCCCAGGCCCCAAAATGCCCGATAACGCAATCGCTAATAAAATCCCCGGAAACGCCAAAAACACATCCATCAAGCGCACGATGATTAAATCGACATAGCCGCCAATCCACGCACTCAAACTGCCAATCAACGTACCTACCGTTAATGACACCGAAATCACCCAAAAGGCCACAAAAAATGAAGTCCTTGCCCCCATCACTAAGCGATCCAAAATCGGACGACCGACATCATCATAGCCCAACCACGCCTCTAAAGACGGCGGCTGCAAAATCTTCAACAACATAACCTCATTAGGCTGCAAAGGCAGCATCGGCCCAAACACAGCCAATAAAAACCATAATATTAAAATGGATAAAGGAATAATAACTTGATATCTAAACACTATAACGCACCCGTGGATCTAACCAAGCATAGACAATATCAGTTAAAGTATTCACCAACACATAACTTAAACTGATCAACAAAATACAGGCTTGCACAACCGGATAATCGCGCCGATGTATCGCATCAATCGTCAATTGCCCAATGCCCGGCCAAGCAAAAATAATCTCAGTAATCACCGCCCCGCCCAACAAAGTGCCTAATTGTAAGCCAAGCACCGTAATGATAGGCAAAGCCGCATTGCGTAGCGCGTGATGAATCACCACCGCCGACTCCCGCAAACCCTTAGCCCGCGCCGTGCGAATATAATCCTCATTCAACACCTCCAACAAAGTCGAACGCACCATACGGGCCAAAATCGCCGCCAACGCCGTTCCCAAAGTCAAAGCCGGCAAGACTAATGACAACGGCCCCTCCCGCCCACTCACCGGAAACCAGCCCAAAGTGAGAGAAAACAATAAGATTAACATAGGCCCCAGCCAAAAATTGGGAATCGACACCCCAAGTAAAGAAAACACCATTGAACCGTTATCCCAAATACTATCCTTACGCAAAGCCGCAATGCTACCCAATGGCAAAGCAATCAGCACCGCAATGCACAAACCCGCAAAAGCTAATTCCAAAGTCGCCGGAAAACGTTCAATCAAGATATCAATAATAGGTTCCTTGGAATACAACGATTCACCCAAATCCCCCTGCAACAGGCCCGTCATATAATGCCACCATTGCATGATCAAAGGTTGATTCAGGCCCAAAGCCTCCCGTAACGCCTCCAAATCAGTCGGCTGCGCCGACTCACCCAGCATAGCCTGCACCGGATCACCCGGTACCAAATGAATTAATAAAAAAACAATCGTCACAACACCCAACACCACAATCACAGTGCTGAGCAAACGCGAAAATAAAAAAGAAAGCATGATTTATTCTAATCCTATCGGATGGGCTGATATCATCCACGAAAGTTGTAGGGGCAATCCCTTGTGGTTGCCCTTTTGAAAATCCCGCGCCTTTGCCCCGAGCGCCTTTGCGTGATATTAATAACATTAGATTATTAGAGCAATCCCGCCTGTAATCGTCTCAATCTATATCAGTCTAATCAGAAATTCAATAATACTGGATTGGCACTTCAAATATCATAACTTGACACTGTGCTCCCTATTTAAATAAATTAAAATACAGCCTCAGTCAAACGAGTCTTTGAACAGTTGTTCAATTTTTATCCATAATTGCCAAAGTATTAATTAATAGATATCTTTACTCTCCTTTAGGAGACTTTAATATAAAGACAACTGCTTTAGCTGGTAACATACCATGAAAAGTATCAAACTTTGACAATTCATAGTATTATTGTCTTGTTTTTGAAATCAAAACTTTGACAATTTGTTAAGTTTAGTGTCAAATATTGGAATAGTCATTTTTGTTAAATCATTTTTAAAATCAATGAGTAATAATACCAGCGAACTGTTTAGGGATAAAATAAATGTATCCAAATATTCACTATGACGAAACTAACGATTTAGCCTATATCCAGTTTTCCGATCAAAAAATTGTGAACAGTGAATCTGAAGATGAATTATTGGTTTTTGATGTAGGTAGCCAGGGAGAATTGTCGGTATTGAAGTCATGTCAATCACTCGACTCTTACATCAATCCAATATGCCATCATTAGAACAGCATTTATCACCAGAAATGATACCCGCATTGATTATCCCACAAATCTATCAATATAGTAGAAAGCAAGCATCGGATAGCGGGACTGCTTTCAGGTGAAAATGGATTTGTAAGCAATTAAAAATTGAAGACTATTCTAGCAATGAAAAGTTGCGTCTCAAAATTTGTTCCTATAACGATTTTCTAATTGACTACATTAATCGCCATGATACAAGAGTTTTCTTACACGTAGGGTGGGTTTCGCTATAGCGAAACCCACTACTAATAAATAGTATATCTGGGTGGCTACGCTTGCTACACTGGCTAAACAATTAAAGTCTTTCAGGAATTGCAATATGGATTCAATCAGAATTAAAAATTTAAGATGTCTAGCTGATACTGGGGATATTCCCATTAAACCACTAACCCTTTTAGTGGGTGCGAATAGTACCGGTAAAAGTACATTTTTACGTGTATTTCCTCTTTTGCGTCAAAGTGTTGAGACAAAAACGAGCAGTCCAATACTTTGGTATGCTGGACATCATGGTTATGTGGACTTTGGCACTATTAAGGGAGCTATCCGTGCCTCAGAAGAATCGGTTTCTTTTGGATATAAGTTTAAACCGAAAGGTAGTTTATCAACACGACTCAAAACACCTTCAGATGCGGTTTCCGTTGAAATGAGTCGTCGTGACTTAAATATTGAAATTGAATTAATTCCAAATAAGGAAAACGCCTCTCAGACAAAAATATCAAAGCTTACTCTTGATTTTAATGAAAATCAGGCCGTTTTCGTTTTTGATCACTTTGGTAAAGTTATCCGTTTTGATATCAATCAACGTTCTTTTATCAATAAGTTAGGCCTATTAGAAATAGAACAAACCAATCTGTTTCGCTTAATTCCAATCATTTTTGATCAAACGGATCATTTCCATGAGCATTATAAAAAAAATCTGGTAAAGCTTTTAGCACATTTATATCATAAGGAAACTTCACCACATTCTATTTGTAAAATGTTACTGGAAATGGCTGGTACAAAGCCGAAAGAGTTGACTTCCGAACTTTGGCAAAAAAATAGGCCTCATTTAACAGTTGAAGAAGCCAAATTAATTCGTGATGTCAGTTTTGCTTGCCTTATTCCCTCTTTATTACAATTTGCCAATGAAGAGATTTCTAAGTTTGCAAAAACGGTTCAATATATTGCGCCATCACGAGCCGTTGCCGATAGGTTTTATCGTACACGAGATATTTCCGTTGAAGAAATAGAGCCTCATGGTGAAAATTTACCCATGTATCTTCATTCTCTCTCATCTAAGCAAAAAGAAGACTTGAATGAATGGTTAACAAAATACTTTAATATTCAAGTCTCTATCAGAAATGAAGGGACACATTTAGAAATTATGGTGAGTGAGCAAGGCAATACTTCCTCAAATAATATAGCTGACATTGGGTTTGGTTATTCTGAAATATTGCCCGTTATTTTAACACTTTGGTCATCAATACATGAGTCTCATAAATCTCCATCACTCATCACTATCGAACAACCAGAATTGCATCTGCATCCTCAGTTACAAGCCCAACTTGCTGATGTATTAGTGCAAATAACTCAATCATCTAGAATCCCTCTTATGATAGAAACGCATGGAGAAGCGATCATAGATCGCATTGGTCAATTGATTGAAGAGGGTAAAGCAGAGCGTGATGATATACAGGTGTTGCTTTTTGAACCTGACGAAGATAAGGGGGGGATAAAAGTGCGCGTTAGCCAATATGATCAGGAGGGTTGTTTAGTTAATTGGCCTTATGGTTTTTTTACACCTAACTTGGATTAATATGCTTATTTTTCTGACAGATAACCTTTTAGAAACGACTCCAGAATATTCTGAATCTCGTTTAATGGCTTGCCTTGAAAATCTTTTAATCGCACATTTTGAAGGTAAACATATTCTAATTGCCAAACCAAAAACGCTTTCAAATTATCAAAGAGAATCAAAATTGTCAGAAAGGGCTAAAGCCGCATTAGCGAAAATTAAACAATTTGTCAGAAAAAATGGTTTAGATATTAAAACAGAATTTCTGTTTTACGTTCAAATTGTCGCTGCTTCTCAATCTGAAATAACGATTTCTGTCAACGAACAGCACACTATTGTCAATATGCCTATTGGCTACTTTGAAGATTCAAGTGCTACTCAAAAGACAATAATATTAGGTGAACACATAAACGATGCAGAATTTTTTCTTCATTTAGTACGTGCATATATTACAACCAAAAAAGCATTAAAAACAGCACAAATAAAAATTCAAGCCAAACCAACTCATGGTGGTGGAAGTTCAATAAGTGATATATTTCAGGCACTTTGTAAAGACAAGACTTTCTGTTTATGTCTTGTTGATACTGATTGCAAAGTGCCCGGTACAAAATTTGGGAATACAGCAAAAAACTTAGGATTAAATCAGAATAAACAACAAGAATGGCAAAATAGTTGTCACTTTCTATCTAATGGGTTTATAAGAATTGAAAAAAATTCAGCTTTATCAAAAGCATTTGCTATAAATGTGCATGAAATAGAGAATTTAATACCGACGGTTCTTATTGAAAACTCTTCCCCTAAAACGATGAATAATCAATTTTTTGATAAAATAGATGTCCTTAAAAAATGGGAACGCAATAAGACAAAAGAATGGCGAAAATTTATTGATATAAAAAATGGATTGCGTTGTTATGATATAAAAACACACAAATATTGGGCAAATTTTATCCAAACGGTTCTTCAAGAAAAACAGGATTGTAATGAATGTCATAAAAGAACCGAATGTGAAATGATTTTTTGGGTAGGATTAGGGGATAAGATACTGTCCCAAGTTGTAGAATATATGGCTAAAACAACTTCCCCTAAAATAGCAGAATTTTTTGATTTTAATAAAAATGATAACTCACTTGTTGAGTTAACCAATGAGCTTTTAACATGGTGTTGTGCTTCAGAACGTATTCGGCATTAATCATGTTTTCTGACTACTGTTTGACTTATTTCGTGCTTGTTGTAACTTCAAACTATTTTTAGGTTCTTCAGCATTGCGTAGAGCGGATATAGATTTTCAGAAAAATAATTTTCGGCCATAACCGGGCGATAACAAAGGTTCGCCCCTACGGGGGCAATGTAGAACCTACGTGTTCGCCCTTTTTAAAATATTGCCGTATCTGAAAATCTATAGAACAATAGTAAATATGTATCAACCACAAAACAAATTTAATATAATTTTTATGATTGTAACAGATTTTGGGAACAGTATACCATAAAATAATGGGGCTTTTTCATTATTTAGAAAGGGCGAACACTAAAGGATCGCCCGAGGCGAAATCTTGTAGGGGCAATCCCTTGTGGTTGCCCTTTTGAAAATTCCGCGCCTTTGCCCCAGAAGCGCCTTTGCGTGATATTAATATTAGATTATTAGAACAATCCCGCCTGTAATCGTCTCAATCTATATCAGTCTAATCAGAAATTCAATAACACTGGATTGACACTTCAAATATCATAACTTCACACTGTGCTCCCGGCAGTGAAGTCGTTGAATGGGATAAATTCTTCTGAATAAATGATATCATGGATTTCAAAATGGATTGCCCCTACATACAATCGCATATTGTAGGGGCAATCCGTAGCGTAAGCCCTTGTGTGAAGCCTTCCTACGAGGGCGTTCCCAGTGCCGCGCAGTGAAACTCACCATTCCTCAATTAAGTTTAGTACAACGGATCAGAGGATTTAAACGGATTGGTGAGTAAGCCATCTATAGTTAAGAGGTTATAATCTGCTGCCTTTTTTTCGTTCCAAATTCATTTTGCGGCCCGCTTGCTTTTAGTGAAAAATTCATTTTGCGGCCTTTTTTTCGTTCCAAATTCATTTTGCGGCCTTTTTTTCGTTCCAAATTTATTTTGCGGCCCGCTTTTAGTGAATGTTATTTTGCGGATCGCCAAGATTGATAATGACCCTTTTTTTGGGAATGCGCCCCAAATGATATTGGCAATTTGCACCTTGCACCTGGGGCTATTCACTAAATAACGAACTTCATAAAAAATTAACAACAAGCTCCCTCGTTTTAACAACTACACTCAATTTGCCCATTTGAAGTCTATCTGGCTATGCTACCTACAAATAGCTTATTCAAAAATAAATCGCAATATTCTCAAACAATGCCTTGATCGTTTTGGGATCAGTTGAATAGATTCGAGTGTCACTGGCTTTGGCTATCTTACCCAGTGTTTTGATATCGGCTTCACTGCCATAAGCGATAGGCAGCACAATAACCGGCTTCCGATTCTCACGACGTTTCAAAATGGTATTGACTATTTGTTGCAATGACTCTGCCGGATCGGTGCTAATCGTATCGACACCGTCGCTTAACAGCACTAATGCCGCCATCCGTCGCTGATTAGCACTCGCCTGTAATTGATCTAAGGCTTGCGAAAGCGCACCGTAAAGATGAGTTTTCCCAGAAGGCTTTAACTGGCTTATTTTTAAACGAATACCCTCTCGGATCGTTTCATAAGCATCCAGTTCTTCTTGTACTCTCACCTCATCGTTAAAACTCATTAACCCGATTCGATTCTGTGAGGCCATTTTATCTAAAAACGCCAGCGCCGCTGTTTTCGCGTTTTCAAGCTTATTTTCATTTGACATTGAGCCGGATGTATCAATGACCAGTAAGATATCAGCTTGCTTCTTGACGACTTGCCAACTGTCTTGAATCGCTGCGATGACTTCGGGAGTCGGCACTTCTAAAATCGTTCTGGGTTCATTCGGATCAACACCCAGTTCTGGAACGATGGGATAAGCAAGCGGTATATTGGGATTAGCTGGCCGAAAGCCATTTTCTAAAACCTGCTGTTGTATGGCTTCACTGAGCATAAATTGAGTAAAGCGTTTAGCCGCTTCTCGTTGTGCATCACTCACCCACTCAGCTTTGGGAATCGCAAAAGGATGACCATGTACAAAAGTGCCCTCTTTTGGATAAAGCGCAACCAATTTTTCGGGTGGATCATAATCCGTTTTACCTTGATTAATATAGATCAAGTCATTTTCTTCTAAAGCCACAAAATCCAAGTAATCAGGGCCTTTGGCAATGTATTCCTTAAACTCTGTGGTGCGTGAGGCGTAGTGATGAATCAGGGCCTCAATATCACGCACCCCTTTTTGAATTAACTCATCCTTGACATGCCATAATGCGAGTTGTCCAGTATGACCATAATGATGGAAACTGGCATAAAACTCTGAAATGAGTGTAGACAAGGCCGTTGAACTGACAAGCGGATCGGTATGGCCATAGTAAACGCTTTTTCGGCCTATTTGTGAATCATAATCACCCCAACCATTAGGGGAATTAAACACCTGGAGTAGTTCTGCCCATCCTATATTAGAACGACCCGTTTTGGCTTTAATGGCCTCTAAACGGCTTTTCCAAATCGCCATGACAACGGGTGCCAAGGCCGTGTTAGGGCTATCCTTTAAATCAAAGACTTTCTTATCTGTCCAGTGATTCACTAACATCAGCCAATGGCTGACAGAGGGAGAAAAGAGGGTTGGTTTTTCAACGTTCGCATGATTGGGGGAAATGATCGCATTAGCAATGCGATGTGCAATGGTACCAGATGAGCCAGATTTACCGGTCACAATAATGGGATGCTCATCTTGGCCTAATTGTTCGCCAGTGAGAGGATTAAGGCCTTCTTGTGATAGACTATTAAACCTATCTATCGCCTCTGGCATATAAAGGCCCTCTTCAGGCGCGTAAATGATCGAAATGTCTATCGGCTCTTGGAGTATGGGATCCGTTGGCATGGGTATGATCCCACGGAGTTCATCCACACAAAGTACACCCAAAACGATTAAGACAATCGCAGCTAAAAAGGTTTTTAGCCCAGAACGAATATAAACCTCGGCAATTCTAATGATGCCAAAACTGGCGATGGTCAAAAAGATGCCAGAGAGTAGCAGCATCACACCGATGTAATTTAACGCAGAATCCATAAATTAGCTCCTCTATGTCTTGTTTCAGAACGCTTTAAAAGTTATCAGTATCAAAAAAATAATGATACTCATAATCAAATCACTCCTGCCGCAAAATAAATTTTGCACTCCGGCCGCAAAATAAATTTTGCACTCCAGCCGCAAAATAAATTTTGCACTCCAGCCGCTTATTCTGACATACCGAACAGTTGTTTCTCCTATCTTGGAGATATAGCTTGACTTGTTGTTTAAAATTTCAATCACACTTGGTATTTGAGTTGTCAGGTCAAAATTGTTAAAGAGAAAAAGCCCGCCAAAGCACTTATTTCATTTTCTATCAACATTTATACACAATTATTATAAACATAATATCATTTTAAATCATAGACTTATCCTCTGTGGCACTCTGTGGTTCTCTGTGTTCTCTGTGTTGAAAAAAAAGCGTCTGATCAAACTGATAGGTGGTAAGATGTCCAGATTTTAGGCATAAAAAATGGACAAAAAATTGATATCCTATTGAATTTATAAATAATGTGACTCTATATGAACCTATTTCACTATTTTTTTTGAGGTAGTCATGCAATGTGGGTGATAGAACGCTGATTATCATGCTCTGCACTGATTTTTTTTAATCCACTATTTTTAATAATAAGACAAGTCAAAAATAATGTGACTCAACTGAACAATAAAAAGTTTTTGTAAAATGAACATTCCCAAACTAACATAAACCTAAATCTGTATTCAATTTTGGTTAATAATAAATAAAAAAGGTAACTTGTCACGCAAATAAATATCCGTGGTACAGTATGAATCATAATGTTATTCACATCACTTAACAAAATGCTCACTTGTCATAGACTCAAATATTCGTGATAGAGTAATGATCTCAAGCTTAATCATGGCTTGTTGTGAGTTGATGTAAAAGCTGTTATCTATAACATTTTGACTCAATGTTCAATTTAAAAAAAAACTAATAACAACAAGGATTGTATATGAAGGGATTAAAACCAAACATAACCACGATCCAATCCTTTCTTATATACAATCCTTGTAGTTCTTGTTTTTTTTAGGCAAGCTGTCACGCAAATAAATATTCATGATACAGTAGTAATCGTAACATTATTAACAGCACTTCACAAAATGCTCACTTGTCACATAACTAAAATATCCGTGATAGAGTTGTTAATAATCGTTTTGTCATAAATGAGAAACTTAATTTGAGTCTGTTTAAGGAAAATATATGATGAAAAACAAACCTTTAATAGCGGCCAGTACCGCACTGGCATTAATAACCACAGTCGGCATCGCTCAAGCAGGCACAACGCTTGATTCCGTTCAGAAGAAAGGCTTCTTACAATGCGGCGTGAACACCGGATTAGCGGGATTTTCCGCACCGGATAAGAAAGGCCATTGGCGGGGGCTTGATGTCGATGTCTGTCGAGCAGTCTCTGCTGCCGTCTTTGGTGACGCGGATAAAGTGAAATATACGCCACTCACAGCGAAAGAACGTTTCACAGCCCTGCAATCTGGCGAGATTGAGATGCTGTCTCGAAACACCACTTGGACAATCACTCGTGATACCGCGCTTGGTTTTAACTTTGCGGGTGTCAGTTATTATGATGGACAAGCCTTTATGGTTAAAAAGGACTTGGGATTAACCAGTGCAAAAGAACTGGATGGGGCTACCGCTTGTGCTGATGCGGGTACCACAACCGAACTCAATATGGCTGATTACTTCCGTCAACACAACATGGCATACGAACTCATTGCATTTGATACGCCTGATCAGAACATCAAGGCATTTGAAGCCGGACGCTGTGATGTCATAACGGGAGACCGTTCTCTACTAGGCTGTCGAAATAGTCCTAAAAACGAGTCCTGGTTTTTGGCTGATAATTATTTTATTAACCGCCTAAAATTTATAGGTTTCAAGCTATTTTTAGTGTCAGTTTTCGATAAAAAATGAC
>Ga0136651_10001008_pt1 | contig 15460 bp, 23 predicted proteins | sample Mar14236cmmetaG_FD_94867 | JGI IMG/M metagenome (GOLD analysis project Ga0136651, IMG submission 94867) | Marine hydrothermal vent microbial communities from Guaymas Basin, Gulf of California to study Microbial Dark Matter (Phase II) - Marker... ...
CACCAGAAATAAAAAGAAAAAAGAGAAGCCTGGCTACTCGCGAGCCAGGTAAATCTCTATGCAGGACACATTGACTTTATTGCCTTCGTCGTTTGTTAGCTCCTCGGTGTATATCTTGACATCCTTTATCTGTGCATCCGGTACAAAGCGTCTCCTGACAATCTCTGCTACATCCACTGCCCTAGAAATTGCCCTACCTCTTGCTTTTATTGCCACCTGGTTTGCCCCAGAATTCAACTGGGTTATTGCAGCCAGTACATAATTCATTGGTGGCTTATTACCCACGTATACCACATTTTCCTGTTGCTCTGCCATTTTTATCCCTCCTCCATCGAAATAGAGAGGTGTAATATAAAGTTATCGCCTCGCCCTTTTAAGCAATTTTTCTATCATAGCTTTATCAAGCAATTCCTTCTCCTTTTTCTGCTCCTTATAAATCCTCCATGGCAGGCGATGAGATTCCATTGTTGCCACATAAACAACTCCACCCACACCAATCCATGCAAGAAGGAAAAGAAAACCGGGCATAGCTCCATCAAGCTGCAGAATGTATCCAAAGAAGAGGGCTGAGAGAAGCAAACCTGATAGCGCAACAACCCATATCCCGCTAAATTTAAACTTTGCCTTGCTGAAAATCTCCGGATGCTTGTAAGGCAAAATGAGAGTTGCTGTAGATATTGCCATATAAATGAGCAAAACAGCCATATTTATCATCATGACGACATTCATGAAAACCTTGGCAAAAATTATTATTATGATTGCAACTATAGCATTTATTGCAAGTGACCACTTCGGCACACCAAATTTATTTAACTCAGCCACCCTCTCTGGCACTATTTTATCTCTCGCCCACGCAAAGGCAAGACGGGATGTTGCAAGCATCATTGGATTTATGTCGGAAATGATTGCGATTGAGCCAGCAAAAGCAACATATACAGCTATGGATGCAGGAAGAAAATTCGCCATTAAATCAGGCACAGAGCCAGAAGAGAAATCATAAGAATCATAAAAAGAAGGACTCATTGAGCCATAGGCTACGAGAGCAACAAAAATGTAGGCAAGGGCTATTGCAAACATCGATATTGTAATTCCTCGGGGCAGCGTTTTTTCTGGCTCCTTAACCTCATCTCCAGCATTTGCTATGGCGGCGAAGCCAATGTAACTGAAGAAAATCAAACTGCTCGCCATGGCAATATTTTCCATGTTGAAATTGAATGAATATTCAAGGTTACTCAAACTCACGTTTCTTATGCCAAATATGATAAGGAGAGAAATACCCAGCATCAAAAGCACAAACATTGCAATCTGAACCCTTCCATAAACCTTAACGCCGAGATAGTTTATCAGGAAAAAGAGAATGACGAGCACTATGGCAATAATTTGTATGTTAGCTGTTATGAAATCAACAGCTGCATGCATACCAAGAACATCAAAGAAGTTGTTTATTAAAATTATATCTCCTACAGCCATCGCTGCTATTGTCGCGATCATGGCAAACCATCTTGCCCATGTGGATATGAAGCCAATAAAAGGATCTATTATCCTGCTTACAAAAACATACTCTCCGCCAGAAGAAGGCAAAGCTGAGGAGAGCACCGCATAGCATAAAGCCATTAAAAAGGCTGGAATGGCTGCTATAATATATGAAAGAATGATTGCAGAGCCAACATTTACCTTACTCTGTATCTGTATCGTTGAAATAAAAAGTCCTCCTCCAATTACAGAGGTAACCACAGTTGCCACAACTTCTTTAAGCCCGAGTTCTCTTTTCAGTTCCATTTATCCCGCAAATTTTACAAATAGAGGAAGGAAAACAAGGCTTACGATTGACATGAGCTTTATTAGGATATTTAAGGAAGGCCCAGCTGTGTCTTTGCAAGGATCGCCGACTGTGTCGCCGACCACTGCCGCCTTGTGGGCAAAGCTGCCCTTTCCGCCAAGGTTGCCTGCCTCAATATATTTCTTCGCATTGTCCCACGCACCGCCAGCATTTGCAAGGAATATTGCCATCAAAAAGCCAGATGCTGTAGCTCCAGCGAGTAAGCCAACGAGAGCCTCGATACGCCATATTCCTATGATTATTGGCACCACCACGGCCATACTGGATGGCAGAATCATTTCCTTTAAAGCACCTCTCGTAGCAATCCTTACACATCTATCATAATCCGGTTTTCCTTTGCCTTCGAGAATGCCAAGTTCTTTAAACTGCCTTCTTACCTCATTCACCATTTTTTCCGCTGCCCTCCCGACAGCTCCTATGGTTACGGAAGAGAAAATGAATGGGAGCATTGCTCCAATAAAAACGCCAGCCATGAGATAGGGAGATGTGAGAGTAAGATTTATTTCCTTTCCCATCAATTCCTTTGCTTTTTCCACGAAAGTGAAGATTAGGGCTAAGGCAGTTATTGCAGCCGAGCCAATGGCAAAGCCCTTTCCCATCGCAGCCGTCGTATTTCCCACAGCATCTAAAGCCTCCGCCCTCTTCCTCGTTTCCTCTCCAAGTCCAGCCATCTCCGCTATGCCAGCAGCATTATCGGCGACTGGCCCATAACAGTCTGTTGCCAGTGATATGCCGAGCGTTGAAAGCATTCCTATGGCAGCCAAAGCAACGCCATAAAATTCTGCAAATTCAAAGGCGAGAATCATTGCAACGCATGTTGAAATTATTGGTATGGCTGTGCTCATCATTCCGACAGCAAGCCCCTGCAGAATGTTTGTCGCCGCCCCCGTTTGAGAGGCATGAGCTATTTTTTGAGCCGGCTTTCTCTGCTCGGAGGTGAAATATTCCGTCGTAAGCCCGATAACAACGCCATCTATTAAGCCGACGAGCACAGCATAATATGGCTTCAAATCTTCAAGCATGTATTTTGTTGCGATAAATGCTAATGCAGCGAAAACAATTGCCGCCCCAAATAGCCCGTTTCTCAAAGCTGCATAGAGATTTCTTCCTCTCACAAAACCCATTCCAATTATGGAGGCGATGATTCCCAATGCAGCTATGACGAGAGGATATAAATCGCCGTTTTTATAAACAGCAGCTATTATGGCAAGAGTTATAGCTGAAATTATTGAATCAACATATGATTCAAATAAATCTGCACCCATGCCGGCAACATCTCCAACATTATCTCCAACATTATCTGCAATAACGGCGGGATTGCGTGGGTCATCTTCTGGTATGCCTGCCTCAACCTTGCCCACCAGATCAGCGCCTACATCTGCCGATTTCGTATATATTCCGCCTCCCACTCTTGCAAATAAAGCTATGCTGCTCGCCCCGAAACCAAAACCGAAGAGAATGCTTGCCGCCTCTTCCTCAAATAAAAGGAAGAACGATGCCACACCTATTATGCCAAGCCCCACAACGGTGAGCCCCATTACAGAGCCTGAAGAAAAGGCGATTAGCAGGCCGTCTTTCAAACTTTTTTTTGCTGCCTCCGCCGCCCTCACATTGGCTACCGTCGCTATTCTCATGCCAACATTGCCCGCCAGTGTGGAGAAAAACGCGCCCGTGAGGAATGCAAGGCTGGTTTGCCACGGCATATCCGTGTAATGGCTGGCTGCAAGAAGGGCAATGGTAACGATGGCAACGAAAACCACGATAATTTTATATTCTTCATTGAGAAAAGCTATAGCCCCTTTATGAATTGCCTCCGCTATTTCCTGCATTTTTTTATCGCCCTTCGGCTTTTTAAGAATGTAAATCGCTATTCCAGCAGCCACCGCAAGCGATAAAACACCCACAACCAATGGAAGCGCATCAAGCATATTTGGGAAAGGAGAAGCATACTTAAATTTTTCACCTTATTTTACTATCGGGCAAGAAAATTATCAGAAAATCTTGGCAATTTTTGATGAAGAGCCAGATATTTACGAAAATGAAGAGAAAAATTGTTTTTATTCCTCCTTTGCCAAGATGTTGTTGCGGCTTTCACATCTCCGAGGATTTGAAGATTCGAGATGCTGCATGATGGGCAATTCCACCCTGCATGTCTTCTTTTAAAGCATGCCCTTAAAACTCAATTTTCGCCGCTATTTCTCTCGCCCTCTCCTTAACTTCCTCCGTCAGATTTCTTCCATGGGCATCTATTGTTACTGTTAGCGGACCAAAATTCTCCACTTCCAGAATCCATAGCGCCTCTGGCATCCCAAGCTCTTCAAGCCAGAAGACATCTCTCACCCTCTTCACAGCATTTGCAGCCAGCACGGCGGCGCCGCCAGTGAAGGCGGCGTATATTGCCTTAAACTCCTTGCACGCCTTTGCTGTTTTTTCCCCCATTCCTCCCTTGCCTATTATGATGCGTGTGCCAAATCTCTTTATAAAATCGTATTCAAAAATTTCCATCCTGCTGCTCGTCGTAGGCCCAGCTGCAACTATTTTCCATTCATCTCCCTCTTTCTTCACTATTGGTCCGCAATGAAATATAGCAACCTTTGAGAAATCCACTGGCAATTCTTTTCCTTCATCAAAAGCCTCTATAGCCATTTTATGTGCCTCATCTCTTGCTGTAACAACTGTCCCACTGATATAAATTACATCTCCAGCCCTTATTTTGAGTATCTCCTCCTCGCCCACAGGCAAATTCAATCTATATTCCATATTTTTCCCTCCTTATCTATTTTAATACTTTTCCTCCTGTTCGCCCAGCATTGGACAGCTATAGCAACAGGTAGCGAGGCGGGGTGGCGGTGAGCAATCTCAACATGAACATCTACAACCGTTATCCTGCCACCAAGCCCCATTGCTCCTATCCCCGTAGAATTTATTGCATTCAAAAGCTCCTCTTCAATCCTCGCTATCTCCTCATTTTCATGCCTCTCCCCTACCTTGCGAAGTAGAGCTTTTTTTGCAAGTTCCATTGCTCTATCAGACCCTCCTCCTATACCAACGCCCACAACTGTAGGCGGACATGGATTGCCAGCTGCTTCAACCATCCATTCGAGCACAAATTTCTTCACACCCTTTAAGCCGACGCCCGGCTTCAGCATGCGAAGCGTGGACATATTTTCCGAGCCGCCGCCCTTCGGCATCACCGTTATGAAGCATTCGTCGCCTTCCACAACTTCCCAGTGGATGGCTGGAATGTGAAAGCCGGTGTTATCTCCGCTATTCCTTCCAGTTAGCACGTCCACGGCATTGGGGCGGAGAGGCACTTCTTTCGTTGCCTTTCTCACACCCTCAATTATTGCTTCCTTTAACAAATGACGATATGGAAAATCGACGCCCACTTTAACAAAAAATGTCGGCGTGCCTGTATCTTGGCACATTGGCTTTCTTTGTTGCCTTGCAAGTTCAATATTTTTTAAAATTGCCTCAAGCTGTGTTTTTGCAGCCCCCTCCTCATTTTCCATTGCCTTTCTTAAAGCCTCTTCCATATCCTTGGGCAAATCTATAACTGCATCACCAATTAAATTTGCGATGGCATTTACAAGCTCGTCTTTCATGGCATCGTAATACTTTTTAATTTAAAAAACATGTGATTAAGGCTAAAAGGCATCTGAAGCCATGCGATACAGCATCAAGCATCAGTTTTATATATGGCTTCATATATTTGGGTAAAAGTTTCAGGTGTAAAAGATGGTACAGCACAGCAAGCCTAAGCGTGGCTCACATGCATTCTCGCCCCGTAAAAGGGCTAGCCGTGAGACTCCTCGCATCAAATCATGGCCTCGCGATGGAGACAAGCCTTCATTGCAGGGATTCGCCGGCTATAAGGCGGGGATGACACATGTTTTAGTTGTTGATTATCGCCCCACTTCCACAACAAGCGGTCAGGAAGTTTTTGTTCCTGTTACAGTACTTGAAACACCGCCAATGAAGATTGCCGCCATTCGCTTTTATGAATACACGCCGTATGGCTTTAAAACAAAGACAGAAATATGGGCGGATAATGTTGAAGAGTTAAAGGCAAGGATGCCCATTCCGAAGAAAAAGAAGGAAAAGGAAGTTGATGGTTTTGATGATATAAGGGTTCTGGCTTATACAGAGCCATGGAAGGTAACGGGTATTCCAAAGAAAGTGCCAGATGTAATGGAGATAAGAATAGGAGGAGGTGATTTGCAGCAGCGCCTTGAATATGCACAGAGCATTCTGGGCAAGGAAATTGCCATTAAAGATGTTTTCAAAGAAGGAGAGATGATTGATGCCATAGCTGTGACAAAGGGCAAGGGATTTCAGGGAGCAGTTAAAAGATGGGGAGTGAAATTGCTCCATCACAAAAACAGGAAGCATCGCCGCATGATAGGTACGCTGGGCCCATGGCTTTCGTGGGTTCGCCCCACAGTTCCGCAGGCGGGGCAGATGGGATATCATAAAAGGACGGAATATAATAAAAGAATCCTCAAAATTGGAGAGAATGGAGAGGAGATAACGCCATCAGGTGGCTTTCCCCATTACGGCATTGTGAGAAATGAATATATTCTGCTTCACGGTAGCGTGCCGGGAAGTGTAAAGCGCCTCGTAAGAATGAGGCGGGCTGTGAGATATTTGAAGGGAGTCAGGGTTGAAAAGCCCGAAATAACATATATATCCACTACAAGCAAGCAGGGTGTGTAAATGGCAAAGGTGTATGATTTAAATGGAAACGTGGTGCAGGAAATTGATTTGCCCGCATGCTTTAGCGTTGAGTATCGCCCCGATTTAATAACAAAGGCAGTAAATGTAATGAGAGCCAACCGCCGCCAGCCCTATGGGGCGAAGAAGGATGCAGGGCATTACGTTGCATGGTCATTTGGGCCGGGTAGAGGGATGTCGAGGGTGCCCCGCCTGGCGAGCGGAAGGGCGGCGATGGCTCCTGGCACAGTAAAAGGAAGGCGTGCTCATCCTCCAAAAGTGGAAAAAGTATGGGAGAGGAAAATAAATAAAAAGGAGATGTTGCTTGCCCGTTTGTCTGCTCTGGCAGCCACAGCCAATGAAAAGATTGTGAGGCAGCGCGGCCATAAATTCAGCGTGGATGAATTGCCTGTAATCATTGAAGATAAATTCGAGGAGTTGAAGAAGGTTAAGGAGATAATGGATGTGCTTAGTAAAATAGGGGTTGCAGAAGACATAGAAAGGGCAAAGGAAGGAAAGCATGTGAGGGCTGGCAAGGGTAAGATGAGAGGGAGAAAATATAAGAAGCCAAAATCGCTGCTAATAGTTGCATCAAATAAGGAAAATATTGAGAAAGCTGCTGGAAATCTTCCAGGTGTGGATGTGGTCTCGCCGGATGAAATAAATGTTGAATATCTCGCCCCCGGAGGACATGCTGGACGCCTTACAATATTCACTTTAAATGCTTTGCAGAAAATAGGTGATAAATATGGATCCATATGATGTGATAGAGCATCCGTATGTTACAGAAAAGACACTCATGCTGATTGAAAAGAACAATGCTTTGCAGTTCGTAGTTAAAATGACAGCCAACAAGAAAATGATAAAGGAGGCGGTGCAGAAAATATTTGATGTGAAGGTGGAAAAGGTTACTACGCGCATAACAAAAAAAGGCAAAATCGCAACGGTTAAATTGGCTCCAGAATATAATGCTGAGGATATAGGAATGAGGATAGGTATATTCTGAGGTGTGAAAGATGGGAAAGAGATTACGACACCAGAGGCGTGGCTCCGGAAACCCCCCATATACGAGCCCTTCATTCAAGCATAAGGGGCCGGTGGGCTATCCAAAACTGGGAGAATATGAAGGAATAGTTGAGGATATAATTCATAATCCCGGAGCCACAACTCCAACGGCAATAGTAAGGCTTGAGGATGGTAGCAAAGCAAAAATTATTGCATATGAAGGCATGATGGTGGGGGAGAAAATTAAATTCACCACAGAAAGTATTGTTAAGCCGGGTAATGTTTTACCTCTTGCATCCATTCCTCAGGGGGCGCCAGTTTATAATATAGAAGGTGAGCCCGGAGATGGAGGAAAATATGTGAGGGCTGCTGGCAGCTATGCACTCATCATTTCTCATGAAAAAGATGGAGTTATAGTTAAACTTCCTTCAGGCAAGCACAAAAAATTCCTGCCAAATTGCAGGGCTACCATAGGCCTTCCTGCTGGAGGAGGAAGGGCTGAAAAGCCATTCGTAAAGGCCGGCAAGAAATATCATGCAACAAGGGCGAGAGCAAGACTATGGCCAATAACGAGTGGCGTGGCCATGAATCCAGTGGATCATCCGCATGGAGGAGGAAGCCATCAGCATGTTGGCAGGCCAAAGACGGTGGCAAGAGGGGCGCCGCCTGGCAGGAAAGTTGGTTCAATAGCAGCCCGCCGCACGGGCAAGAGGTGATGAAATGGTGAAGAGGAGTAAGAGGAGGAGGAAAATTGAGATTGCAGCGAAAAAAGAATTCACGTATCGTGGCCTTACTCTTGAAGAGCTTCAAAAAATGAGTATCGAGGAGTTATTGCCCTATTTGCCAGCCCGCGCAAGGAGAACGTTGAGGCGTGGTTTAACGCCTGTGCAGTATCGATTCCTTGAGAAGCTTAGAAAGACAGAGAAGGGAAAGCCAATAAGAACACACCTGAGAGATATGATTATATTGCCGGAATTTGTTGGACATACCATTGCTGTGCATAATGGCAAGGAATTCCAGCCAGTTACCATAAAGCCCGAGATGATTGGGCATTATCTGGGAGAATTTGCTTTAACCAGGAAAGAAGTTAAGCATAGCGGGCCTGGCGTGGGAGCGACACGTTCATCGAAATATTTACCGTTGAAGTGATGACATGAAGTATTCGATACAGTTGGATGAGGAAAAGTCGGCAAAGGCATATGGAAGGGAGCTTCACTGCTCCCCAAAGGCATGCGAAAATATAGCGAGAGCTATAAAAGGCATGAGTGTGAAGGAGGCGAAGAAATATCTGGAAGACGTAATAAATTTCAGAAGGGCGATTCCATACAAAACACATAATACGGAGAGGGCGCACAAAAAGGGAATGGGGCCAGGAGCTTATCCAGTTAAGGCATGCAAACTCATACTCGATGTAATCAAAAATGCGGAGAATAATGCCGAATACAAGGGACTGGATCCAGAAAATATGTATATTGCTCATATTTCAACCTATCGCGGTAGAATAATCAAAAGTTATATGCCCCGCGCCTTCGGGCGGGCGACGGCATGGCATGAAAGAACAACGAATGTTGAGATAATCATAGCTGAAAGGGAGGAAGAGGAGGGATAACGTGGCGATTGAGAGAAAATTTGTTCAGGAGAATCAGAAAAGGGTGTTGCTCAAAGAGTTTTTAATGAAGGAGAGCGAGAGGGCTGGTTTTGGCGGCCTTAAAATACAGCGCACTCCAATGGGAACGCTTATTACAATGCAGATTGAAAGACCTGGCTTAATCATAGGAAAGGGAGGGAAAAGGATAAAGGAGCTTACCGAAGTTATTGAGAAGAAATTTGATGTTGAGAATCCACAAATTGAAATTGAAGAAGTTGGAGGAAATGTTGCTTTAAATGCCCAGTTGATGGCTCAAAAGGTTGCTGCTGCTCTGGAAAGGGGCTGGCATTTCCGCCGTGTCGGTCATTCAACGGTTCGTCGCATAATGGATGCGGGGGCGAGGGGCTGTCAGGTTATCATTTCTGGAAAATTAACTGGGGCGAGGCACAGGACGGAAAAATTCACTGCCGGTTATGTTAAATATTGTGGAGAGGTGGCAAGAGAGGTTATGGAAGAAGGGATGGCTGTTGCAATAACAAAGCCGGGTATAATAGGAGTTAAAGTTAGAATAATGCCTCCTGATGCTCGCCTGCCAGATGAGGTTGAAATTCTTGAGGAAAGAAAGGAGGAGATAAAAGAAGAGTTGAAGAAGGCGGAGGCAAGGAGAGAAGAGGCGCTGGAAAAACTTGAGGCAATGGATGTTATGGATATTCCCGGCATACCCTCAAATGTTCTTACTGCCATTAAAAAGGCGGGAGTTAAAAATGCAAGAGAGTTATATGAAATGGACATAAATGATCTTGTAGAGATTAAAGGGATAGGTATAAAAAGGGCTGAGAAATTAAAGGAAGTGTTAAAGGAGGTGCTTGAAAAGAATGAAAGCGAGGGAAATAAGGGCAATGAGTAGCGAGGAAAGAAGGAAGAAATTGAAGGAAATAAGGAACGAACTCATGGAGGAGTATGGAAGGGCTTCGATGGGCGGCTCACCTCCCTCGCCGGGCAGGATAAGATATCTACGCAGAACCCTCGCTCGGTTGCTTACAATAATGAGGGAGAAGGGAGAAATAGGATGAGCGACATATGCAAGGTTTGCGGACTGCCCAAAGAACTTTGTGTGTGTGAAACAATTGCAAGAGAGGGAAAAGAGGTTAAGATTACAACAGAAAAAAGGAGATATGGAAAAATGGTGACGATAATATCCGGACTGGATTCATCGGTTGATATATCCGAACTTGCAACGGAGTTGAAAAAATGTTGTGCATGTGGAGGGACAATAAAGAAAAACACGATAGAACTGCAGGGGGATCACAAGGAGAAGGCAAAGAAGAAGCTGGAGGAAATGGGCTTTGCGGTGGAGATAGAATGACGAAAAATTTTTTAAGGCGTGAGTTTATAGGGTTGCCAGTTAGAATCATCGATGCTAAAGATAAAAGTTTGGTTGGCATTGAAGGCACGATAATCGATGAAACAAAAAATATGCTGATAATAGAAAGTCAGGGAAAAGTTAAAAAAGTTGCCAAAGATATAGCCCAGTTCGAAATAAATGGAAAGATGGTGAATGGTAAAAAAATAAAATATAGGCCCGAAGATAGGATAAGGAAGATAAAATGATAGGAATAGAGGTTGAAGAACCAAAGGAAAGGTGTGATGATCCAAACTGCCCATTTCACGGGCACTTAAAAGTGAGAGGGATAATCCTAAGAGGAAGAGTTGTATCCACAGCGATGCAGAAAACAGTGGTGGTGGAGAGAGAGCGCCTCCACTATGTGCCAAAGTATGAGAGATATGAAAAGAGGACAAGTCGTTATAAGGCTCATTTGCCACCCTGTATTAAGGTTGAGAAAGGAGATGAAGTTATTATCATGGAATGTCGGCCTTTAAGCAAAACAAAGCATTTTGTGGTGGTGGGTAAAAAATGAAGGGAATAGCAGCAAGTGTTACGCGTGGCCTGCCTACAGGAGCCCAGCTTGAATGTGTGGATAACACAGGGGCAAGGATAGTTGAAATTATAGCAGTGAAGAACATAAAGGGGGTACATCGCCGCTATCCTGCCGCTGGCGTTGGCGATTTAGTCATGGTTACTGTAAAGAAGGGGAGGCCTGAAATGAAGAGGCAGGTGTGGCATGCTGTTATAGTTCGCCAGCGCATGCCCTATCGCCGTCCAGATGGTACGAGAGTGCAGTTCGAAGATAATGCCGCTGTTATTGTAACGCCGCAGGGAGATATGAAGGGTTCAGCCATTAAGGGGCCTGTGGCGAGAGAGGCGGCGGATAGATGGCCCCGTATAGCAGCTGCAGCTTCAATTATAGTGTGATAAAATGAGCAGGCAGCCGAGGAAACAGAGGAAGTTGTTATACACCGCGCCCCTCCATAAGAGGAGGAAGTGGATAGCTGCGCATCTCGCAGATGATTTAATTTTGAAATATAAGAGGAGAAGTCTTCCAGTGATAAAAGGGGATACTGTAAAAGTCATGAGGGGCGATTTCAAGGGCTATGTTGGTAAGGTAAGGAGCGTTGATACAAAGAAGGGAAGGCTTGAAGTAGAAGGCGTTGTAATAACAAAGGTAGATGGCAAAAAAGTGCCTCGCCCAGTTCATGCATCAAATGTTGTTATCACAAAATTGAATCTGACAGATCCATGGCGCAGGAAGAAGCTTGAAGAGGGACTGCCTGAGGAAGTGAAGAAGGAAATAGAGAAGGAGGCAGAGGAGCAGATAAAGGAATTGGCAGAGGAGGAAGCAATGGCTGAAGAGGAGATGGAAGAAACGGAAGAGATGGAAGAAGAGGAGATAACAGAAGAAGTAGAAGAGGAAAAAGAAGAAGTTGCAGAGGAGGCAAAAGAGGAAAAGGAAGAGGAAGAAGTGACGGAAGAGGGAGAAGAGGAAGCAGGCGAGGAAGCTGAGGAAGAAGCGAAGGAAGAAGCAAAAGATTTAAAAGAGAAAAAGGATGGTGAGTAAATGGCAGCGCATTTAAAAAGATTGAAAGCTCCGAGAACATGGAGAATAGAAAGAAAGGTTGCGAAATGGACGGTTAAGCCATCGCCTGGCCCTCATCCAGTAGATAGAAGTATCCCGTTACTTTTAGTTGTTCGTGACTCCTTAGGGCTTGCTGATACAGGTAAGGAAGCAAGGAAAATGATTGCAGCACGCGAGATTCTGGTTGATGGTAAGGCGAGGAGAGATTATAAATTTCCATGCGGCTTAATGGATGTTATATCCATACCAAAAATAAATGAGCATTATCGCGTTTTATTTGATAGGAGAGGCATACTCCAGCTTGTTAAAATTGATGAAGAAAGAGCGAAGTGGAAACTCTGCAGGATAGAAAATAAAACGATGGTAAGAGGCGGCAAAATACAACTCAATTTGCACGATGGACGCAACATAATTGTTGAGGAAAACAGCTATAAAACCGGAGATGTTGTGAAGATATCTGTGCCAGAGCAGGAGATACTTGAAGTAATACCCATGGAGAAGGGAACTCTTGCAATGATAACAGGAGGAAAGCATACCGGGCAAATAGCTGAAATTGAGGAAGTTGTTGTGACGAGAAGTCCCATGCCAAATATAGTTAAACTTAAAGGCTTTTCAACAATAAAACCATATGTATTTCCTATCGGAAAAGATAAGCCACTTGTCCAGCTTCCAGGGGTAGAGGAATATGAAGGATAATCCAATGAGAAAAATAAAAGTGGAGAAAGTTACGGTAAACATAGGCGTGGGCGAAGGCGGAGAGAGGCTCAGAAAGGCGGAGAAAGTGCTGGAGATGCTCACCGGACAGAAGCCAGTGCAGACAGTGGCTAAGATGACAAACAGAGATTTTGGAATAAGGAAGGGAATGCCCATTGGTTGCAAGGTAACGCTGCGGAAAGAAAAAGCCATAGATTTTTTAAAGAGAGCTTTATGGGTTAGAAATTTCAAGCTGCCTGCGTGGTCTTTTGACGAAGAGGGAAATTTTGCGTTTGGTATAACAGAGCATACTGATTTTGAGGGTATGAAATATGATCCGGAGATAGGCATATTTGGAATGGATATATGTGTTACACTTGAAAGAAATGGTTACAGGATAAAGAAGAGAAAACTTCGAAAGACAAAAGTGCCAAGAAAACATAGAATAACGAGAGAGGAAGCAATGGAATTTGTTAAAAAGGAGTTTAATGTGGAGGTAGTAGAATGAAGATAAAGGAGAGACAGAAGAAGTATGGAAGAGTGGAAGGATGCGTGAGATGCGGAAGGAAGAGAGGAATAATAAGGAGATATGGGATGCACCTGTGCAGGCAGTGTTTCAGAGAAGTGGCAGAGGAGATGGGTTTTAAGAAATATAGTTAAAAATGCCCCGGAATTTTTTAAGGGTGAATAAAAAAGCATGATCTGGATTGTAATAGGAATAATTGTAATAGCAATCTTGATTTTCTTTTCCGCCTTTTTTGCTGCAGCAGAAATGGCTTTTGTTTCGGCAGATAAGGCTAAAATAAGGGAGAGAGCGATGAAAAATGACAAAAAAGCAAAGATTCTGGAAGAACTTATGGAAAATCCTGATGAGGTTGTAAGTGCCATAGTTGTTGGAAATAATTTAGTCAATATATCTGCCTCCATACTTGCTGGCGCCATAGCCACTTATCTTCTTGGTAGCGTAGGCGTTGGAATGGCTACGGCGATAATGACACTTGTAATAGTAATATTTGGTGAGGCAACGCCGAAGGCATTTGGAATAAATAACGAGGAGTTTGCTCTCAAAATAGCCAAGCACCTCCTCATCATAAAGAAAATTTTCTTCCCCGCCGCCCACCTTTTCTCTGAAATATCCGACGCCTTGCTGAGGCTTGTGGGTGTAAAAAAGAATAAGAAGGCGGCGGTGACAGAGGAGGAAATAGTTGCAATGCTTGATTTGGGGGTGGAACATGGAACAATAAAGGAGGACGAGAAGGAGCTTGTTGAGGAGGTTTTTGATTTTGATGAAACGAAGGCTATTGAAGTGTATGTGCCTAAAGAGAAGATGGTTTATTTGCATGAGGAAGATACCGTCGAGGATTTAATCAAAAAATCGGTTGAAACAGGATTTTCCCGCTTTCCTGTTTGCAGGGATGGTATCGATGATATTGTTGGCATGGTTCATGTTAAAGATGCTCTTATGAAGGATAAAAGAACTCCAGTGAAGGAGATAATGAGGGATATACTGAAAATATCTCCCGGCATGAAGGTAGACGATGTTTTGAGGGAAATGCAGAGAAGGAAGGTTCATATGGCAGTTCTGCAATCAAAGGATGGAAAGACAATCGGTCTATTAACGCTGGAAGATTTGATAGAGGAGATATTTGGAGAAATAAGGGATGAGCACGATAAAAGATGAGGGTGGCATGTTTAATTTCAGGAGGAAAAGATTCATTGTATGCTTGTTATGTAGCAATGCATTATGGATGGAGTATAGATGCATTAATTGCTGTGAAGCCGAAAAAAATCTCCTGGATGTTTCATTATGAAAACATATCTCTTGTGCCCCTAATAGCGAAGGCAATGGGAAAAAATTTGCTTATAAAAGAAAGCGAGGCAGAAAAGGAGAATGAACTCGAAGATTTAAAAGAACTTATTCAAAAGGCAGATGTAGAAGGAGTAATATCGGGGGCAATTGCCAGCGAATATCAAAGGACAAGAATAGAGAAGATTTGCCATGAAATAGGAGTAAAATCTTTCACACCCCTCTGGCACAAAAAGCAGGAAGATTTGTTGCAGGATTTAATAAAAGCTGGATTTGAAGTCATAATAACTGCTGTTGCTGCAGAAGGGTTTGGTAAAGATTGGCTCGGGAGAAAAATCGATGAAAAATGCATTGAAGAGCTTCTGGAGATGGGAATAAAGTATGGCATAAATGTTGCTGGCGAGGGCGGGGAATTTGAAACACTCGTTATTGATTGTCCCCTTTACAGAAAAAAATTAAGAATAATTGAAGCAGAAAGGAAATGGGATGGAAGCAGAGGAACCTATGAAGTTAAGAGAGCAGAGTTGATGGAGAAAAACTCCTGCAAAAAATTTTAAAAAACACTCGCATATTCATATTGCCCGGCGTAGCTCAGACTGGCTAGAGCGGCGGACTGTAGTTGCAGCAAAGCGGGCTAAAACCCACCGCCGCGGATATCCGCGTGTCCCCGGTTCAAATCCGGGCGCCGGGACTATATTTCTTTCACCATCCTTATCCATCTTCCGACTTTTTCTCCAGCTGTATAACCGACTTTTTCGTAAAATTTTTTGGCTGCGTAGTTTCTTTCGCCTACCCAGAGCTCTATTTTTTTGTGCCCTTTGTTTTTGTGGTATTTTTCC
>Ga0136651_10001009_pt1 | contig 15457 bp, 10 predicted proteins | sample Mar14236cmmetaG_FD_94867 | JGI IMG/M metagenome (GOLD analysis project Ga0136651, IMG submission 94867) | Marine hydrothermal vent microbial communities from Guaymas Basin, Gulf of California to study Microbial Dark Matter (Phase II) - Marker... ...
AGAATCTCACGTTACAGTGCCCAAACCGCCTATCCAAGGCGAGATTCTTCACCTCCGCTGCGCTCCGGTTCAGAATGACAGGCTTGTGATCGAGGTCTTGCCCCACTTTATTGAAAAGATACTCAAAAACAATACTAATGGGAATCAGAGAAAGCGTCGCATGGGTATCTTGCCTTGCGCAAAACGTGAAAACGTGAAACGTGATGCCTAAACAGCCAGACACGTTTCACGTCTCACGCCTTTTACGTGTCGTTTTGTTAGACGAGTTCAGCGATATAGATCTCAAAGGGGACTATCGCCAACTGAGACAGGTCATCCGTGTCGCCCCGTGTGTGGCTGGAAAAGACGGGACGGGCTGCGTGGGCATCCAGATCGAAGAGCAGCGTGTGAGCCTGATCGGACATGTTCAACACCACCAGGCAGGTTTGCTCATTGCAAGAGCGTAGGAATGCAAGATAGTTTTCCGCATCCTCGTGCAGCGGTGTGTAGTCGCCGGCAATGAGCGCGGGGATCTGCTTGCGCACGCGCAGCATACGGCGGTAAAAGTTCAGCAGCGAGTCCGGATCGGCCAACTGGTCGGCGACGTTGACGCCCTGCGCGTAATTGGGGTTCACCGGCAGCCAGGTCTGCACGCCGGCCGGACTAAAGCCTCCGTTGGGCGCGTTGGCCCATTGCATCGGCGTGCGGCACTTGTCGCGGCCCATTTGGTTCACCACGGCCAGGGCCTTGGCTGGCGACATTCCCAGTTCCTCTATCAGTACGGGATACATTCTAGCCAGCGGTATGTCCCGGAACTGGCTGACGTCCTCTAGCAGCAGATCGGTCATCCCGATCTCCTCGCCGTTGTAGAGAAAAGGGGTACCGCGCAGGGTGAGCAAAAGCGCCAAGTGAAGCCGGGCGAGCGCCGCGTCGTTCTGCCCATCACCGTAGCGGCTGTAGACGCGCGGCGCGTCGTGGTTGTTCAGCGTGTTGCAGGGCCAGGCGCCGGGCGGCAGCGCGGACAACCGCTCCCTTTGGTTGGCGCGCACCCAGGCGGGCGTGAGACGCTCGGTCCTCATCAGCGGAAAGTTGAATGCCAGGTGCAGTTCATTAGTCCCGTCGCCGTAATAGGCGATCTCGCCGGTCTCGCCCACCAGCACGCGGCCGGGGTACTCGTCAATGATCGTTCGCAATTCCCGCATCAATTCGTGCACGCCGGGCCATTCAAGTTGATATTGGAACATTGTTTTCCGCTGTTCGACGAGCCGCTCCCATTCTTCGCTACCGGCGGCTGCGGAGATGAAAGCACGACGCATCTCGAGCAATGACATCTCGGCAGTCTGGTCAGGCAAGTCTGGATGCTCAAAGATCGTGCCGATGGCGTCGAGGCGAAAGCCATCCACGCCCAGGTCGAGCCAGAAGCGCACCGCGTCCCACATTGCCTGTTTGACCTCCGGGTTGCGCCAGTTGAGGTCGGGCTGCTCTTTCATGAAAAAGTGATAGTAATATTGCTCAGTGGCTGGGTCGTACTCCCAGGCCGAGCCGCCAAAGCCAGAGTACCAGTTGTTGGGCGGCCCTTCGGCTACGCTCAGGGCAGGGCCGCCGTCCTTGCCGTCGCGCCAGACGTACCAGTCTCGTTTGGGGTTATCGCGGCTGGAGCGGGACTCGATGAACCAGGGATGCTGGTCAGAGCTGTGGTTCAGTACCAGGTCGAGGATCACACGGAGGCCGCGTTCGTGTGCTCCGTCCAGAAAGCGGTTAAAGTCGGCTAGCGTGCCATGCTCAGGCGCGACGCCGGTATAGTCGGCGACGTCGTAGCCACAGTCGAAGAAGGGTGAAGGGTAATGGGGCGAGAGCCACAAGGCGTCAATGCCCAGGTCTTGCAGGTAGTCGAGGCGGTCTATCATCCCGTAAAAGTCGCCGATGCCATCGCCGTTGCCGTCGGCGAAACTGCGGGGATAGATTTGGTAAAAGACGGCTTTCTGCCACCATTTCAGGTCTTGCATTGAATTTTTTTTGTTCACTGAAATCTCCTTGGGTATCGGCGATTTTTCCGTAGTGGCAACTACTTGACCTTTTCGCAGTTGTGTCATTCTGAGGAGCGTAGCGGCTTGCCCTGAGCGTAGCCGAAGGGACGGAGAATCTCAATACCAGAGGCTGTTACACTGACCAAGACGAGATTCTTCGCTCCCTCTGGTCGCTCAGAATGACAATGGCTGAGTAGTTTACCTGTGGTACCTGGCATAACAGCGACTTTAGTCGCTCACAATGGGAGACAGAGTGACTAAAGTCGCGACGTATCATCTCAATATTCTGGGGCACTTTTAACGTAGCCGCGCTTTCCATAGCGCGTTATGCCCGCGAGGTATGGAAACCTCGGCTACATTGCCCCACTTTATTGAGCAGATACGTCGCGACTACAATTCCTATCCTATGCCGTACCGACTCTACACACCACTTAGTTGCAGTTCCTCGGCGCGATGACAGGACACAAAGTGATCCGGCTCGAGTTCTCGGAACTCGGGCTCTTTCTGGCTACAGATGTCCTGGGCATACCGGCAGCGGGGGTGAAAGTAGCACCCCGGCGGCGGATTGGATGGATCGGCCACGTCGCCCGGCATGATGATTCGCTTCGACTCGTACTTGGGGTCTGGCTTGGGCACGGCCGACATCAATGCCTCGGTGTAGGGATGCAGTGGATTGTTGTACAATACGTCCGAGCCGGCCATCTCCGCGATCTTGCCCACGTACATCACCGCCACGCGGTCAGAGATGTGCTGCACTACGCTCAGGTCGTGGGCGACAAAGACGTAAGCCAGGTCAAAGTCCGCCTGCAAGTCCTGCAACAGGTTCAACGTCTGCGCCTGGATGGACACGTCGAGAGCGGAGACAGGCTCGTCACAAAAGATCAGGCGCGGGTGCAAAGCCAGGGCGCGGGCGATGCCGATACGCTGCCGCTGACCGCCTGAGAACTCGTGAGGATAGCGACGCATGTGCTCTGGGCGAAGACCCACGCGCTCCAGGAGTTGGACGACGGTCTCCTCGGCACCTGTGGCCTGGTCGTGGATCACCAACGGCTCCGAGATGATGTCGAACACGCTCATTCTAGGGTTCAGCGAGCCGACCGGATCCTGAAAGATCATGGACATTTCCCGCCGGATTGCCTTCATTTGCGCTTTGTCCAATTCGCGCAGGTCTACCATCTGAGGCTTGCCGTCGGATGAGAACAGGGTGGTTTTGAAGTGAATATCCCCGGCGGTCGGTTCATACAAGCGGATGATCGTGCGGCTGGCCGTGGTCTTGCCGCAGCCACTCTCGCCCACCAGTCCCAGCGTCTCGCCCTCGCGGACGAAAAAACTGATATTGTCCACCGCCTTGACGTACCCCGCGACCCTGCGAAACAGACCTTTCTGGATGGGAAAGTACTTTTTTAACCCCTTGACATCCAGTAGGATGTTGTCGGTTTGTTGTATACGTTCTGCCATGTTCCTCACACCTCCTCGTAAAGCAGACACCGCGCCCAGTGGTCTTCTCCCACCTGCGTCCACGACGGCACGATCCGGTCGCACTTTCCCGGCATAAACGACGGGCAGCGCGGATGGAAGACACACCCCGACGGCAGGTTGAACGGGTCCGGCACCATACCTGTGATAGTAGCCAGCCGTTCCTGGCTTTTCTTGCCCACGTGGGGAATGGACTTGAGCAAGGCACGCGTGTACGGGTGCTGGGGTTCGTAGAATATCTCGAGGGCGCTGGCTTTTTCCACCACCTTGCCCATGTACATCACGACCATCTCCTGGGCCATCTCGGCGACGACACCCAGGTTATGGGTGATGAACATGATGGCCATGTCAACCGTCTCTTGCAGATCGCGCATAATGTCCAGTATCTGCGCCTCGATGGACACGTCCAGCGCCGTCGTCGGCTCATCGGCGATCAACATCTTGGGTTGGCAGGAGAGGGCGATGGCGATCATGACCCGCTGCCGCTGCCCGCCGCTCAATTGGTGCGGGTAACTGTCCACCCGCTCTTCTGGTTTCGGCAGCCCCACCCGGTGCAGCATCTCGATGGCGATCTCGCGGGCCTCCTCTTTGGTGACCTGCCGGTGCGCCTGGATGGTCTCCGTCATCTGGGCTCCGACCTTGCGGATGGGCATGAGCCGGTGCAGGCCGACCGCCTCATGGATGTGGCTGCCGGCGGTGTAAACCGGGGTGAGGGAACTCATCGGCTCCTGAAAGATCATGCCGATCTCGCCGCCACGGATCTTGCGGATCTCTCGCCCATCGGGGTCCAGATCGTTGATCCTCACGATGTCGGTCATTTCGGAACCGTTGGACTTGATGCGGCGGTGGTACAGAATCTCTCCCCCCGTGACCTTGCCGGGCCTGGGCACCATCCGCAGGATAGCCCTGGCGGTCACGGACTTGCCGCAGCCGCTCTCACCGATCACGCCCAGCGTCCGGCCCCGTATGATGTCGAAGGTGGCCCCATCCACGGCCTTGATGATGCCATCCCGCACGTCGAACTGGACCTTGAGGTCTTTGACTTCTACCAATACGTTGTTTGTTTCGCTTATTTCGTTCATTACATAACCCTCACTTCGATTAACTCAGTGCAGGCCTACCGGCCACTATAGGGGTCGAGAGCATCCCGCAGTCCGTCGCCCAGCATGTTAAAGCCCAGGAGGGATATGAGGATGAACGGGACGGGGATAAGGAGCCAGGGGAAATAGCGTATGGCGCGCACGCTGCTGACCTCATTCATCAGCACGCCCCAGCTCGTGAGTGGGGGGCGCAGGCCCAGGCCCAGGAAACCGAGGAACGCCTCAGACTGGATCATAGCGGGGATCATCATCGTGGCATTGACGATGATGTGGCTCATGGTGTTGGGGATTAGATGCCGGAACAGGAGGCGTCTGTCGCTGGCCCCAAAACTCTGGGCGGCCAGCACGAACTCTCGCTCGCGGATGGAGAGCACTAGTCCCCTCACCTGCCGGGCCAGCCCTCCCCAATACACGAACGCCAGGAGTATCGTGAGCCCAAAGTATATCCACATGGGGTTCCAGGTGTCAGGGATGATGGATGCCAGCGCCAGGAGTATAGGCTCCCGGGGGAAGGCCTGCAGGAACTCTGTCGTGCGCATGATGAACATGTCTATCCCGCCGCCGTAATACCCCGAGATAGCCCCCAGGGTCGCTCCAAAAATCAGCGTGAGGGCCTGCCCGATCAGGCCAAGCAACAGGGAGAGACGAGCGCCGTAGATGATGCGCGAAAAGATGTCACGTCCCAACCCGTCGGTGCCAAAGATATATATGTGGGCCTCTGGATCGTCGGGGTCAGGGCCAAAGATGTGAGTATCCATCGGAATCAGGCCCAGCAACTTGTAGGGTGCACCGCGCACGAAAAAGTATATAGGATATTGCCTGGAGGTGTCAACCGTGTAGACACGTATGTGTAACGTCATGTCTATTTCCTCAGTCAACCCATACACAAAAGGCCGCAGGTGGAATTTGCCGTTAGGGTCAATAAAGTGAGGCCACTGGGGCCGCGCCTCTATATAGTCCGATTGCTGATTGACGAGATACGGGGTAAAGAACTCGGCGAACAGCGCACCCACGATGAAGGAGATGAGGACGATGATCGTGCCACCGATACCCATCCTGTTCCTTTTGAACCGCCACCACACCAGTGCCCCGTAACTTTGACTCAGTTGCTTTTGTTGTTTCTCAGGAGGTTCTGGAGCTTGTCCTGAGCTTTGTCGAAGGGCTGTCGAAGGGGTTTCGAGTGTTTTCTCTGTAGTCATAATCTCTACCTCCATTAACAACCTACTCGAGCCGGATGCGCGGGTCGAGCCAGGCCAGGCCGATGTCTGCCAGCAAGTTTCCGATCAGTGTCAGCATGATCAGAAAGACCAGGCACGTGCCGGCCATGTAACTATCTTGGACCAAAAGCGCTCCAATAAAGACCGGCCCAATGGTCGGCAGGTTCAGGATGTAGGCCAGCAACATGTTACGATTGATGATCCCAGGTATGTGCTCTGACCCGAGGATGACGACCAGCGGGTTGATGGCGATGCGCACGGCGTGCTTCCAGATCACGGTGCGATTCTTCAACCCGCGGGCGCGGGCCGCCTCGACGAAAGGCATCCCCAGTGTGTCGAGCAGATTGGCTCTCATAATGCGTATGAGACCCGCTGAGCCGGTCACGGCGGCGATCAGAGACGGGATCCACATGTGCTTGAGCAGGTCCCACGCCTTGGCCAGGCTCCAGGGAGCATCCCGGAACTCGCGGGAAAACAGGCCGGTGATGTCCGCGTCCAGTACCACGACGGCGAAGAACAGGACAAGTAAGGCCAGGAGAAAGTTGGGCATGCCCATGCCGATGAAGGCTATCGTGGTCATGATCTGGTCCCCCAGGGAGTACTGGTTCACCGCCGAATAGACACCGAGGGGAATGGCAACAATCCACATCACGGCCAGGGCGAACATGGCCAGGAGGATCGTCATCTGCAAACGCTCGCCGAGGATGTCCTTGACGGGGCGTTCGAACTGGAACGACTCGCCGAAATCCCCCTTCACAAAGTTGCTGGCCCACATCCAGTACCGCTGGAGCAGCGGTTTATCCAGACCGTATTTGGCCCGGTACTCCTCGATGCGCGTTTCGGCGCTCCTGTCGCCTCGTTGCGACAGTTCCGCCAATTTCTGGTCCATATAATCGCCTGGGGGGAGATCAATGATGAGGAAACTGACGAAAGAGACTACCACGAGCATAATCGCGGCGTAGCCCAGTCGCCGCATGAGATAAGTAATCATATCGAACCTCCTACAACTAGAAATGTGGCGGGCGAGAGAGGCCCGCCCGCCACTTGTTGTTGCAGTGTGCTACTGCTCGATCCAGTACTGTGAGGGATTCGTGTTGCCAGGGCTGCCAGGCGCCCAGGGTCCCAGGATGCCGAACTCGGGGACGTTGTGGACGTTGTTCTTGACGATCACCGGCATGGGCTGGTCGCCCGCCGCACCGAGGGTGAACGGCCCTTCGTCAATGTGGATCTGGATGGCCTCCCACACGATCTTGTGCCGCCCCTCGACGGTGGGTTCAGCCATACCCTTGTCGTAGAGGGCCTGCAGTTTGGCGGCCGGGCTATCGGGCTCCGGCTCCCACCCTTCCGCGCCGCCGGTCTGGCGCCACTTACCCTGCATAGGCCAGGAGCGCGACCCCTCCCCACCACCACGCAGGGGGAAGATCCAGTCGGGGTAGGTCCAGATGTCCACCTCAGAAGCGTGACACCCGCGCAGCATGAAGGTGCTCTCTTTCTCCCTCAAGCTGGAGTCAGGCGTGCCGGAGACCATGTTCAGGGGGGCGACGTCCACGCCCAGTTCTATCAGGTTCTCCCTAAAGGTCTCTGCGGCCGGGGTCTCGATCTCATCCCTGGCCCACCCGGTCATGTCAATGACCAGTTGGAAGGGTTCGCCGCTGGGCAGGTCGCGGAGCCCATCGCCGTCCTGATCCGTAAAGTTTGCCTTCTCAAAGTACTCTACGGCCAGGTCGGGATCGTATGTCGCATCGGCCTGCTGCCAGGCCTTGAACACTTCCTGCCCCTCAGGGCTGGCAAAGTGCCAGGACTGGGGGCTGATGGTGGCCTGCTGCGGCGTGCCGATGCCGCCCCAGGCGACGTCTATGATGCGCTCGCGGTCCATCGCGTGGGACAAGCCCTTGCGGAAGTTCGTGTCCCTGAGCAGATCGCGGATCCCCTCGTCCGGGACATAGTCCTGGTTGATGATCCAGCCGGGCCAGGCACCGGCGCCGTTCATCCAACCCGGCTGTAGGTGATAGCCGCCGGCCTCGGCCTGCTCGGTCAGGAAGGGGATGTCGAGCGGGTTGTTGGAGCCACGGAAATCAATCTCGTACTTGCCCTGCGATAACTGGAGAATCCGCGTCTCCCTATCCCCCACGATATCTACCTCGACGTAGTCAATGTACGGCAACTGGTTGCCCTCGGGGTCCACCTTCCAGTAGTACGGGTTGCGCTCAAAGAAGACACGCTCGCCGGGGGTCACGTCGGAGCAGCACCAGGCAAAGAGGCACGGATAGCCGGGCGTCTCCCAGTATTTGTCGGCCAACTCGAGGTCGTCGTAGGAGGCGTCAGAGTTGTACGTGGGGTGGAACTGTTTGAGATAGTGACTGGGCTTGAAATGGTCCATTCCCTCCCAAAAGCCCTGGGCCAGCGTGAAGGGAGTGACCCAGTGCGGGGAGTCCCATTTGAAAATCATGGTGTAGTCGTCGGGAAACTCGACGGTCATTGGGGTGTTGTCGGTGTTGAAGCCCCACCACGGGATCTGGACTACTTTGTAGTCCTCGTTGGTGGCCAGGTCCTCCCACCAGAACTTCATATCATCCATGTTAAAGTCATCGCCGTCGGACCACTTGATGCCCTCACGGAAGTGGAGGATGAGGGTGTTGCCGTCGTCCTCGAACTCCCAATCTTTGACCAAGCCCGGCTCATAGCCGGTGTAGTCCGGCTTCCAGCGGATATGCGGCTCGTACAGCGCCATTTTCATTCGACCGAGACCTGTGTCCTCGTCCAGGGCGTGCCACGTGCCGCCGTACTGGCCGATTGATTCCACCACCGGGACGGTCAGCACATCCTTGGGCAGACGCTCCGCCAGGGGCGGTAGGTCACCGGACGCCACTAACTCTTGCAGCATTGGCGCCTGGTGTTCCGATACGGCAGGGGCCTCAGTGGCGGCAGGTTCCTCAGGTTCCGCAGGGGCCTCAGTGGCGGCAGGTTCCTCAGGTTCCGCAGGGGCCTCAGTGGGCGTCGGGCCGCAGGCGACCAACACGAGGACCAGAATGACCAACACATTCAGTAGAAACGCAATCTTACGCATTTTTCTTCTCCTTTTCTTATTTGTAATGTGATCGAAATCTGTTACTTGCTAACGTTGGATACTGACAGGGATTATCATTTGTTCAGAGCGCCACCTCCTTTTTGTTAGACAGACCTCTCCACATTCGCGGCCGACAGACGAGGGTTGTGACTCGAGAGGTCTCACAATTCCGTGTTCCCCGTCTGTCCCTTGTACGTCAGTGCCTTCCGGTAAATGCTTACTACCGGTGGACATCAATAGGGACGAAAATGAAATGGAATGACCACCAGGTGAGGATGTAAACGTTTGTGTTGTATCATGAATAACGTTATTTGTCAAATCCGGTTCACAGCATCACTTGTTCTCTGTGGAACCGTGACGGGGCAGTGCCAGGTCAATTTTTTCTCCTCGATGAAGGAACGAAAAGGAGAGTCGCTTCCAGTTGGCCGGCAACTGGGGGTTGACAGTATGCCCTTCGCCGTTCAACTCGAGTCCGGCAAAGCCAAAGACGACCGCCTGCCACAGTCCCCCGGCCAGCGCAGCGTGAATCCCGTGTGCAGTGTTGCCCCGCGTGTCCTTCAGGTCCGTCCACGCAGTGCGCACGAAAAATTCGCGGGCCGCTTCTGGCTGCCCCAATCGGGCGGATAGGAGCGCGTGGATCGCCGGACCCAATGACGAGCCGTAGGTCAGATCAGTGCGCGGTGTGTAATAGTCCCAGTTGATCCGCAAGGTCTCCTGGTCGTACCTGTCCTCCAGCAGATAGAGTAACATTAACACATCGGGCTGCTTGAGCACCTGGTAACTCTGCAGGCCCTCGATGCCCAACTCGGCTTGCATAGAGTGGCGTCGAGATTCGTAATCGGCCAGGTTTACGTCTGTGAGATCGAAAAAGCCCTCGAATTGCTCCATCAGGCCCGTCTCCGGGTCGTGGGCGATGTACAGGCAGCCGATGACGCCGGCCCAATGGGCCATCCGCTCCTGGGTCAGGTCGAGGCGTGTTCCCAATTCGGCGGCTTTTTCGGGGAACTCGCGCCGCAGCCAGGCCAGTACCTCCAGCGCGGTCTCCAGGTTCCAACGCGCCATACGGTTGGTAAAGACGTTGTTGTCCACGTGCTCGTGGTACTCGTCGGGGCCGATGACGTCGTTGATCTCGTAGCGGCCTCGCGCTTTGTCCCACTCGACGCGCGAACCCCAGAAACGGGCAGTGTCGAGCAGGATTTCGGCCCCATAGTCGCGCATAAAGTCGTCGTCACCCGTGACCCGCCAGTATTGATGCACGGCATAAGCCACGTCGGCGCTGATGTGATGCTCAATGTCGCCGCACCAGATACGCACCGGTTCGCCGTCGGAGGCGTACCCCCAGCGCGGAGTCGTCTCGTCACCGGTATCCGCGCTCTCCCAGGCGAACATAGCGCCCTCATAGCCGTTCGCCTGTGCCTTCCGCCGTGCGCCGGGCAACGTGTGGTGGCGATAGAGCAGCAAGTTGCGGGCGATCTCGGGTCGCGTGTAGGCAAAGAAGGGAATGACGAAAATATCGGTGTCCCAAAAGACGTGCCCGTGGTAGCCAAAGCCGCTCAGTGTCTTGGCCGGGATGCTCACCTGGTCGTCGTGGCGCGGCGCGGCGATGAGCAGTTGGAAGAGATTGTAACGCAGTGCCAGATCGGCCTCGTCGTCCCCCTCGATGGTGACGTTGCAGGCCTCCCACTCCCGCTCCCAGGCGGTCTCGTTGGCCGCCCGCAAGTCGTCGTAGCCGTGGGCGATGGCCTGCTCCAATTTGGACCGGGCGGCCCCGCGCACGTCGTCCTCTTCGCGGCTGGTGGTCAGCGCGACCAGTTTATCGGCCACAACCTGCTCACCCGGCCGCAGCGTCACGTGCGCGACCACGGCGGGAGCGCACTCACAATCGCGGTAAGCGTAGGTGGCGCCCTCCCCGCCGGAGATGGTCAGGTGGCAGGCCGCGCACAATTCGATGCCCGATCCTCTGGTGCGTGCGTGCAGGTAAACCCCGCGCTTCCCGACAGTTCCCTGCTCCACCAGACGCCAATGCACCAACCCGGCGTTGTCCACGTGCCCGTCAAGGCCGGCGCGGAACTCGAGCCGGCCCTCAAAGTCTAGCGTGGTCACCCGGTAGCGGATGCCCAGGAGGTGCGGGTCGGCCAGGCTGGCGAAACGTTCAATCGCCAGGTCTACCGTGTGGCCGGCGGGGCTACGCCAGCGCACGGTGCGGGTGAGAGTGCCCGCCCGCAGGTTCAAGTCGCGCCGGTAGGAGAGCAGCGTGCCACGATCCATCCTGAAGCGTTCACCGTTCACAAAGAGGACCAAGGGCAACCAGTTGGGGACATTCGCCAGTTCAGTATGTACCCTCGGCGCGTCGTCAAAGACACCGTGGACGAGCGTGGCCGGCCAGTCGTCCGGGTAGCCCTCCTCGAAGGCTCCTCGCGTCCCCAGGTAGCCGTTGCCGATGGTGAAAACGGTCTCCTTGTGGTGGAGAGCCTGCGGATCAAATTCGGTCTCGGTGATGTGCCAGGTAGACATTGGTTAGTTAAGATGACTCTAGTCCGCAAAGCGAGAGACCTCCAAGGTTTCGGAAACCTCGGAGGTTGGAACGTTTCCCTTTTCTTGTTACATCGTTACTACTCAGGCTACCCTCCCGCAGGTTACGATTTGCGTATCATCTCAATATTCTGGGGCACTTTTAACGTAGTCGCGCTTTCCATAGCGCGTTATGCCCGCGAGGTATGGAAACCTCGGCTACATTGCCCCACTTTATTGAGCAGATACCGATTTGCCGTACTCGCAGGCTTGCATAGCCATTGGGATGTGCTTTTGCGTCGAGAACCCGCCAAAACCTGCGGGAGGGCGAGTAGTAACGTTACATCTAACTTTTACCGGATCGCCAACTCGGTTTGCTTGTCAAAGATGTGCATACAATCCATATTGAAAGCCACGCCCACGGTGTTGCCCACCTGTGCCCTTGTGCGCGGGTCAAAGATACCCACGAGCTGGATGTGCTCCGATGCCAGGTAGACGACGACCTCTCTGCCGAGCAGTTCTGTCACATCTACCTTGACCTCCACCAGCGCTTTATTGATACCGGCCGGGCAGTACTCGGCGTCGTGAGTGTCCTCGGGGCGAATACCCAAGATGACGTCCTTGCCCAGGTGCTGGCGGTAGACTTTTGCCTTGTCCTCAGGAACATCCAGGATAAAGTCCCTGCAATCCATGGCTACTTTGCCGTCCCGCTCCACCAACTTGGCGTCTATAAAGTTCATGGCGGGGCTGCCGATGAATCCGGCGACGAAGAGGTTAGTCGGATACTCGTAGAGGTTCTGTGGCGTGTCAATTTGCTGCTTGACGCCATCCTTGATCACCATGATCCGGGTGCCCATGGTCATGGCCTCGACCTGGTCGTGGGTCACATAGATGAAGGTCGTCTCCAGCCGTTGATGGAGTTTGCTGATCTCGGCGCGGGCTTGCACGCGCAGTTTGGCATCCAGGTTGGAGAGCGGCTCGTCCATCAGGAACACGTTCGGTTCCCGTACGATGGCGCGGCCGATCGCCACGCGCTGCCGCTGACCACCAGAAAGTTGCCCGGGCTTGCGATCCAGCAGTTTCTCGATACCCAGGATGTCGCCTGCCTCGCGCACGCGCCTGTCAATCTCGCTCTTGGAGGTCTTGCGCTGTCTGAGGCCAAAAGCCATATTCTCATAGACCGACATGTGGGGATAAAGCGCGTAGGACTGAAAAACCATGGCGATGTCCCGGTCCTTGGGCTTTACGTCGTTGACCACCCGGTCACCAATATAGATTTTGCCCTCGGTGATTGACTCCAGGCCGGCCAGTAGCCTGAGGGCGGTGGACTTGCCGCAGCCGGAAGGGCCGACGTAGACGATGAACTCCTTGTCCTCTATGTCTATGCTGAGGTCATTGATCCCGACGACGTTGCCCCATCGCTTGGTTACGTGTTCATACTTTACGCTTGCCATTTGAGTGTACTCCTTTTCGATTTGATCTATTGCTTTCTACTGCACCTGACCTATCCCTTCACCGCGCCGGCCAGCATGCCACGCACGAAGAAGCGTTGCAGGGCAAAGAACACGATCATGGGTAAGGCCATTGAGATGAACGCTGCGGCCGTCAGCAAGTGCCAGCCTGCGCCTAACGAACTTACCATGTTGCTGATCTGATAAGTCAGCACGGGTTTCTGCCCTCCTAGAAAGACCAGCGCCACCAGCAAGTCGTTCCAGATCCATAGGAATTGGAAGATAGCCAGTGATGCCAGGGCCGGAACTGAAAGCGGCAGTGCCAGTTTGTAAAAGACCGTCCAGTGCGACATACCATCGAGGTATGCCGACTCGAAAATCTCCCTGGGCAGCGAGCCGATAAAGTTCCGCATCAGGTAGATGGCGTAGGGCAGGCCAAAGCCGGTGTGAAACAGCCAGATGCCTATGAACGTGCCGTTCAGCCCTAACTGAGCGTACACGCGCGAGATGGGGATCAGCGTCATCTGGAGCGGCACGATCTGCAAGCCGACTAGCAAGGCGAACAGCAGCATGCGGCCTGGAAAGTCGAGCCAGGAGAAGGCGTAGCCGGCAAAGGAGGCGAAGAGGAGGGGGATGATGACGCACGGGATAGTGACCAGCAGGCTGTTGACAAACGCCCGCCCCATGCCTCTGGGGTTCATCAGGTCGCTGATGTTGCAATTCAGGTCGGTCGCTTGCTCACCTGTGGCGCAGTCGGTGATATAGTTGGCCGTGCCTCGATAACCCATCAAAGCGTCAATATAGTTGTTCAGGGTAAAGCGCGGGCGGCTGGCGGCGCCCTCGGCACCTGAAACCTGGCGGAGATAGGTCAACAGATCCGCCGTCTCTTGCGGGTCAGGCATCTCCTCTAACTGTACCTTTCCCTCTTCCATCTGCTTGCGCAGGAAAGTAGTCAGTTCAATCGAACGTCGGAACTGCCCAATCAGTTCCGGATCGGACAGATCGACACCGGCGACGGCCTTGCCGTCGGGGCCGTAATAGGGGGCCAGGTACTTTTCGTACACGTCCTGCCCCACCGCTTTGCGTGGCGCCAGGGCTGTCCACCAGCCGCTCTGGTTGATGTCTTGGAAGGGGCGGAATGAGGTGATCAGTAGGCCGAAGGTTGGTACCAGCCAGATCAAACAAAGCCCAATCAACACCACGTGGATTGGTAGACCCGACAGAATCATTTTGATGCGATCTCTGGTCATCGTATAGCCTCCTGTGCTCGGAAACGACGGACGTTCCAGATCATGAACGGAATGGTGAGCAGGATCAAGATCACAGCGATAGCCGCCGACCGCCCACCCTGGTGGCTGACGTACATTTCACCGTACATGCGGTTGGCGATAACCTCAGTGCCATAGTTACCGCCGGTCATCACGTAGACGATGTCGAATATCTTGAGCACGTTGATGACCATAGTGGTGACCACGACGGCAATGGTCGGCATGATTATCGGCACCATGACCTTCCAAAACACCCTCCACTCGGTGGCCCCGTCTACGCGGGCCGCTTCGAGGATCTCTGTCGGCACACTTTTCAGGGATGCCGAGAGGATGGTCATACAAAAACCGGTCCACATCCAGACGCCCACCAGGATCAGGGCATAGTTGTTAAAGGCCGGCTCACTTAACCAGGACACGGGATCTCCACCCAGCGAGGTGATGATGGCGTTCAACAGACCAATCTGCACCTGGCTGGTGCCGTAGGCGTAGACGAACTTCCAGATGATGCCGGCGCCCACGAACGAAATGGCCATCGGCATAAAGATGATTGCTTTGGCCAGCGCCTCATACTTTACCCGGTCGGCCAGGACAGCGATCAGCAACCCCATGCTGACCGTGCCGCCTACCATCAGAATCACCCACAGCAGGTTGTTGCGGAAAGCATTTAGCATGATCGGCGCGGTCAGAGCATAACGGTAGTTCTCCAGGATGCCCCAACACGGTTCTCCCTCCACGCAGGCGGCAGCCGCGGACAGGGTTCCATCTGCGTTCTTGAAACTCAGGAGGAATGTGTTGATTCCTGGGTACACGATGAAGGCTATCATGATTAGCAAAGCCGGGGCAACGTACAGCCACGGGGCGACCTTGCCCTGCTTCATTATTTCGGGAACCCGAGTATCACCCATTGAGGTACTCCTTTCAACTTGACGAGACGGAGAGCCGTCTCCGATTGATTGAGATGGGGGGGCGATTCCCCATCAGGAATCGCCCCCTTTGGCGCGTGATACTATTTTGTCGCTTCTGCTTGTACTGCGGCTGCTTCAGCCAGGGCAGCGTCCAGGTCGGCGGCGTCGTTGACATAGTCCACGATAGCCTTCCACTCGGCCTTGCCGAAGCCACCGGGGATGGAATCGCCGATGTCGGGGGTGAAGCCGGTGGCCGAGGCCAGGATGTCGGCCTTCTTGGCCAGCGCCGGGTCGGTGTACGCACCCACCGCGTGTTTGTTGGGGGAGAGGTCGAAGCCCACTTCCGCCCACTTCTGAGCGCCGGCCTCGCTGGTCAGGTAGGCGACGATTGCCTTGGCAGCGGGCGAACCGTTAAAGACCATCATGAGGTCGGTGCCTCCCTGAAGGCCCTGAGCG
>Ga0136651_10001014_pt1 | contig 15417 bp, 8 predicted proteins | sample Mar14236cmmetaG_FD_94867 | JGI IMG/M metagenome (GOLD analysis project Ga0136651, IMG submission 94867) | Marine hydrothermal vent microbial communities from Guaymas Basin, Gulf of California to study Microbial Dark Matter (Phase II) - Marker... ...
ATCCGGGCCTTTTGCTTCACGGCCTGGATGATATGCGTATTTTTCATGGCATCAAGCTGGGTCAGAAAAAAAAGTTGATCCGTCTTATGGCCGGCAAGACCCGAAAAAAAGGGTCGATTTTTGAGGTAACTGTCGAAATCAGGAACGGGATTAAAGACGGCATAGAGATAATTCACTCAAGTGCCCGGGCTATTTTATCCGACAAGATAGAAAATCCCCCCTATTTTGATAAATCCAAGTACATGAGCATAAAGGGCTATTCCAAAACCATCGACGAAATATATGAAAAAATCCTGTTCCACGGTTTGGAACTTCGAGGAATCCGGGAAATCATCGGGTATTCCCCCCGGTTTGTGGCCGCACGAATTGCTTCAGCGCCGGTACCCGCAACATGGATGACCGATCCGCTCAGAAGCAGATGGATCGCCGACCCCTTGGTTCTGGATTGCGCATGTCAGATGGCCATTATATGGTGCTTTGAAGAACGGAAAACCCTTTCTCTGCCCAGCTACAGCGCAAGTTATCGCCAGTATCGAGACTCGTTTCCGGCCGATGGCGTTACCGCCATGCTTGAAGTAAAAGAAGTAACCAATCATAAAATGATGGGAGATTTTACATTCCTCGACTCAAAGGATGTAGTTGTAGCCCAGTTAACCGGTTACGAAGCGGTAATGGATGCGTCATTATCCAAGGCATTTAAATCAAAGCATGCTGCTTAAGGTTCACGGGGGTGTAAATCAAGACGCTTGTTTGTTAAGGTTGCCATGGCTATTTGGTTTCAGGTGTCAGGAAGCATGTTCAGTAGTAATGAATCAGCCCTGAGGGAACGATTCATCAGTTATGCCATACACGGCCGTTTTTTCAGCTAACTGCCAGCGGCGTTCTCGTTCTGGTATTTTCCGATCCAATTTTTTCTCTAATCCGTTCAACATACGAATGCATTCTTTGTAACCACCCCGGATTTCTAAATAGACCTTTTCCGTTATGTACCCTGTTTCCCTCTTAATCCTGAAACCTAAAACCTGAAACCTAAAACCTGACATCGGAGCCACGGTTTGTTGATATGCAAGGATAAGCGTTTACCAACGGTCTTAATTTACACTTCCAACCCCTCGGTCAGAAGCTCGTTCGGTGCGACATACCAGGCATATGTACATAACGATTCGTCGGGACCCGGTGTCGAATAAAAATGTCGGGTTTACAATAAGGCCGACATCTGTTATTTGAGTTTCATTTACCGGTATCTGAATAAGAATTGCCATTACATAGCCAACTGTACCATATGGTGGTGGTGCTCATTCAATTGTGCACAACTTTATTTTTCGCTTATTATGCCTCAGAAAAGAGAGTTTTTATCAATGGACAAATCACGTATTATATCCCAGGGAGTTAAAATCCCCACCATTTATTTAAAAAAAACAGCCGTTCCAAGTTACGTTGCACGATACAGTAAGCCTGAAAATATACAGTCGTGTTACACTTGCGGAACCTGCAATTCTGCCTGCCCTGTGAATGCCGCAACCAGCAGCTTACGTCCTATGGAACTGGTACATAAAGCAAAAATAGGGCTTTTAGAGGATCTCTTGTCCATGCCCGATATTTGGTATTGCATCGGTTGCAATCGATGCTCAAACCTTTGTCCCATGATGGTCAAGCCGTTAAGCCTTATCCAAAATATCAGAGCCGAAGCGATCTTGCGAAAAATAGTACGCCCCGAATTGCCGGAACAGCACAAGGAACTTTTAAAGCACTTACTCCGTGTCTTATGGCATGGGGTAGACGCGCTTTTGGATGGGGAATCCCCCAATGTTGCCGAACACTGGGACCAATGGACCCGAACACCTCGCTCCGGCAAAACCGATGGACTCATCAAGCTTCCTTCAGACACTCCGCAAACCGCCGCTTTCCGGCAAATGGTTAGGGGATATGGCATAAATGCCACATCCCTATCGTCCTGCTTCACATGCCGCGAGTGCAGCAACGCATGTCCCATTTGTCTGGATCCGTCGGTTTTTGATCCGCTTAAAATTTTTCGGCTTGCCAACTTTGGCCTAAAGGATGACTTGCTCCGTAGTCGATCCATCTGGCTGTGTCTCGACTGCCAATCCTGCATGTCCGCTTGCAGCCAAGGCGTAAAAGGTGCACTGATTATTCGACAAATTCAGCATATTGCGTATGAAGAAGGTTTTGTGGCCAAAGATTTTCCCATAAAATGGCAGGAGCTGAAATGCGAAGTGTACGAACAGTTTATTCGCAAAATTGACAAACTTTTAGAACCGGTCCGGTCAGTGAAAGCGTCACATTTAAAACAAGCATAGTCCCAAAATATCCCGTGAAGAAAATTTTATCCGAAGCAAATCGGACGAAACTTTTGATTTAGGCAACAGCCCGTCAAGTGTAACACCGATATGATCATCATTCGTAAATTCTCAATAAGTTCTGGTGTATTAAATGGTGATATTGAGCCGAATCCATTAGTTATTGAGAACTTACCATCATTCACCTTACCATTCTGAATAATCAGCTAAAACTTTAAATCGCCAGGTTCATGCCCAAAAAACAGTGCACCGTGCACATTTTTCTGTGCATTTTTCTATGATCTACACTCCATCAAAACCTTCCTTTAGAATACCTATCAATGCGGGTGTCTTAAAATAGTTCTTGGAATCCTTAAGGAATAAAGCTTCACAGCCACATACGGACAATAATATCCAAACCCATCGACTTTTGGCACATATATTGTATTTCAAAACTTATCCAGAGATAGAGGATAATTATAAACCACAAAAAAGACGAATCATCGATAGATAAAGTCTCTGAAGACGCAGCTAACTTTACACTCGAGTAAAAATGACTGCTCAGCTGAATTATTGCCACGAGAGGGAAAAAATGACAACGCTTTCAAAAAAAATATTAATTGTTGACGATGATGAATCTATAAGGAATTTAATGAAAATATGGCTTGATCAGCTTGGATATGATCCTGAATTTGCTGAAAATGGGAAAGAGGCTTTTGAAATATTAGAAAAGGAAGCGTTTCCACTTATTATAACGGATTTAGGATTGCCGGAGATAGACGGCATTAAATTGTGTGCGCAAATTAGAGAAAAAAACCCGGAAACTGTTATTTATGCTTTTTCTGGTGGTATTACAGAGTTTGAGTCTGATCAGTTTGAAGAAATTGGTTTTGATGGCGTTCTCTGTAAGCCGTTAAAATTAAAAGTGTTAGAGCATGCCATTGAAGGTGCCTTTGAAAAAATAAATAAGTGGCGAGAAAGACTGCCCGCATCCTTTTAAGGTTTTTAAAGGAACGTATAGTCCTTCGCCTGTCGATTCCGTATTTCAACATCATGCAGTATTTTCATTTCAACAATAGGATATTAACTATGAACAAAAAAATAGAGTTTATTGAGCGCAGGGAGTACGAACGATTCAATATCAAAAACGGCGCAATTGCTATGATTAAGCTCTTGCTTGGAAAACCGGAACAAATGAAGGATACGAGCCCGGGTGAAAATATCCTTGCTAACAAGCTTAAATATTGTCAAATCATTAATATCAGCAAAGGCGGGCTCGCCTTTCGTTATATCGATAAAAATGGTGATTTAAATGAACCAATTAAGTTGGATGTATTATTTTCCAAAGATGGAATCTGTTTGACGTATTTAAAGAATGTGCCTTGTAGAACTCGCTGGGTTTCCCATGCACCCAGTAAGACCTCACCCAGTCAAGTAAAAATTCATCAACGAGGGGTTCAATTTGGGGAAATGACCTCGAATCAGACAGCTAAATTGGATCATTTTCTCGAAAAATACACCATCGGCATATGTTACCCCAAAATCAAACATTGGGAATCTCTTGACCTTTTTTAACCAGCCATTTATTCTCCTAATCAGTGTTATCCACAACTGAGGATTTTCGTTCAAGATCAAGCTTCCGGGCCCGGAGGGGCATGCGAAAAAAATAACCGCCCCAATACGATCTGCCGGACCTACCCCGGTTGAACACCCGGAGGGTGCCCGGTTCAACAGGGAAGGCGGAGTAGGCAGGTATATATCTGATATTCCGAGGGTTATTTTTTGAGCATAACGCTAAGATTGTGCGAAAAGACCATTAATCAACAGACTCATTTATTCGGAGCATAACATGGCAATTGAATTGTATTTCAGCAATCAGTTGGATCAACTGGCAGATAAGTTTTCAAATATTGTCGATGATGAAAATTGCTGTAAAGCCAATATACTTGATGCTCCTGTGGTGATCGTTCCCAATGCAAATCTGGCCAAATGGCTCCAGCTCTTTTTGGCGAAAAATAATTCGATATTTATGAATATTGACTTTCAATACCTTGAAGCCGGCCTGTGGGAAATGATTAGAGATCTTGATTCCAGTGAAAACAAGCCGGAACTGCTGAATAATGATCTGATTAAAATACTGCTGCTTTATGCTTTGCAAAATCTGGAGAGCAACGCCCCCGATTTTTCCATTGTGACACAATATTTGATGGGGGAAGAGGGACACAAAAATCCGGATTATGCAACAAGGCTTTGGCAGCTTTCTGAAAAATTGGCTCATCTGTTTCAAGAATATGAATTTCACCGGATGGGTATGATCCAAAAGTGGCTGGATAAGCCATTTATACAGGAAAACATGGAACTGTGCCAGCAAAAGCTTTACTTGCAGTTAAAAACCCTGAGAAACGAACTTGAAAGTCGCACTGGTAAACAACTGCTTTCCATGATGGAATACGCTGACAAGGTACTTTCCAAAGTCAAGCCGGATACCGGGAAATCTGTTGATGCCAAATTTATCCATTTTTTCGGTCTGTCTCAGATATCAGCTTTTCATTTAAAGCTAATAAGCACACTGCAGGCCTATTATACTATTTTCATCTATTCGTTAAACCCCTCCAAAGAATTCTGGGAGGATATCAAAACAGCCAGGGAAAAACGATGGGTTCAGAGAAAAAACGTAAAAACACTTGCCATTCAGACGGAGGAAAAAGATCAGGGAGAACTTTTCCAAAAGGATGATAACGCACTGCTGGCTGCATGGGGTAAGCCCGGTCGAGAAAGCGTCCGGCTTTTGTGCGAGCTGACAAATTATAACTTTACCGCCTGTTTTACAGCCCAAAAACCTGGAACCGGCATCCTGCAAAAAATTCAAAACCACATCCTCACATTATCTTCCAAAGCCCATGAAAGAGAAAGGATGGGCCAGGATCGGTCCCTGCAGATCGTTGCTTGCCCCAGCGTTTACAGGGAAGTTGAAACCGTATACAACAGCATCCTGTTTAATTTGGAACAAAACAACGACCTTCAGCTAACTGATATCGCCATTCTGGTGCCGGATATTTCAGCCTACAAACCGGTGTTTGATTCTGTTTTTAACCGCAACCCAAAGTGCCTTGCTTATAATCTGGTGGATTCGCACGCCGAAATCGAGAGCCTATACGGAAAAGCAATTCTGGGGATTTTGACATTAGCCACCGGGCGATTTTCCAGAAGTGAAGTCTTTGATCTGATTATGAATCCCTGTTTTGCGAGCCGCTGGAAGATCAGCCAGGATGAAGTTCAAACCTGGATAAACTGGACCGAATCATTGAATGTTTTTCATACATTCGACCGGGAAGCAAAAATAGCCAAAGGGTACCCGGCAAGTGGTATTTACACCTGGAAGCAGGGTCTTCAAAGGCTGCGATTGTCAAGAATTCTGGCTGCTCCCAATACACTCAACACAGCGAGTTTGGAGCATTTTCAGGAACTCATTCCGTTTAACGATATAAAAACCGGTGACGTTGATCTGGTGGAGAAGTTTTGCATGGTTATTGAGACACTCCATCATGCCGTAAACACGTTACAGGTAAAACAAGCAACCGGTGAGCAGTGGAAACAGATCTTTTTTAATGTCTGCGATCAACTGATAAAAATCCCGGAAGATTTCAAAGGGGAGTTTGTGGTTCAGCAAACTCTGATTCAAGCCTTCGATAACTTGAAACTGTATGATCAACTTCAGGATGATTTCCCCCAATCAACATTGGATGTTGACCTGATCAAAGAATTTATTCGTGCGAACCTCAGCTCCATTTCAGGCGGACACGGAGACTATTTAACCGGCGGCATCACCATTTCCGAACTGCAGCCCATGCGTCCCATCCCTTTTAGAATCGTCTACATTCTGGGGATGGAAGAAGGAAATTTTCCCGGCAGATCAGAGCTGTCATCACTGGATCTGCGACTGTTAAAACGGCGGATCGGCGATATTAGTATTCCTGAACGTAATTGTTATCTGTTTCTTGAAATGCTTCTGTCGGTGCGGGACAAGATGTATATCAGTTATGTTTCCAGGGATCTTCAAAAAGACCGTCTCCAACAGCCGTGTTCCGTGGTTAATCAGCTTAAACACTACGTGGAGCAGGAAATATTTCCGAATTCCCAAAGTTTCCAAATTTCAGAGATACCGCTCGCGGGCAGCAGTGAACGCTTTCTCGACACTGAAGCGATCAGTACCTGGAGTGATGTTTTGCTGAACTATTCCACAGCTGACAGGTTAGCTTATTATCGGGCAAACCGATTATGGGAAAAGTTTAATCAAAACGCTTCGGCAGATGATTTAAAAAGGCTTAAACGCTTTGATCCGGATTTGTCATTTGATATGGTTAAACCTGCAGGGGATGACCGGGAAGTTGAGAGGATTACATCAAAACAATTAAAAAGATTTCTGGAAGATCCTGTCCGACAGAAGACTCAACGGCATCTGGGTCTTTATGAAGAAGAAGAAACCATCGAAGACCTAATTTTATGTGAAGATGAACCGTTTTTTTCCGAATTTCCACTGGATTATTATCTAAAAATGGACCCGATAAAGCGATGGCTTGATACTCTGTTTTCTTCTCAAAATACCGATATTGCCAAGCCGGAGCCCGAAGATATTTATAACCTTGTTTATGACGAATGCCGCAGGAAAAGCCAAACTCCTGAAGGCGCCTTTGCCGAAATTGACAAGAATGAACTGCGAGGCCATGTTTGCCAAATCGTAGAAACCATAAATCCTGTTATAGAGCAAATGCAATCTGCGAAAAAGCTGTATCGGGCAGTATTTGTCGGAGAACAGACCGATGAACACATCCCTTCCGGCATCAACCTGGACTTAAAACGATTTTCACCTTTATCCTTGACGGTCCAAACCACAAACCATACATCAGAAACCGTTACATGTGACGTAGAACTTCACGGGCAACTTCCCTGGGTATGGCAAGACTCTGATAATAGATGGCATGCACTGATATTAACCGGTTCCGGGAAAAAACCAAAAGAACCGGATAAGTACGTATTTGATCCGGTTATATTTTATCTGCTTTGTCTGACCGGAAAGGAGAGTTGCCAGTTGATCGGCACATCCGGAATAACCCTTCATATGGTTTACCGGGAAATTCTGGTGGAGTGGACTTACAAATTCGATCAAGAAACTGCCAGGATGTATTTGGTTGATCTGGTTTCGGATTACCTCAATCAGGCGATGGCGGCATGGCTTCCTTTTGAAATCATCTCGAAGCTGTCGATTCAACCGCATAAAGTGCCCGACGATAAGATTGATGACTTAATCCGAGAACATTTTATTTTAGAGCTTGAAGATGCATACTCAGAAGTTGACGATTATCTGATACGAATTACAAGGCCGACGATTCCTTTGGATGCCTTCGATATGGCTAAAGGACGGTTTAAACTGTTTTTTGATATTAGGAGTGTCCATCCATAAATGAGATGGTTTTTACAAGGTCAAGCATAGGCCCCGGGGGGGAGATGAAGTTTTTAACCACCCCTGAGAAATAGGCTACGCATTTCACGGGGCAGACGCAAAGATTGTGAAAAATAGCCATTTATGGATGGATATCAGGTAACTGACATGTCCTACACACTCGTAGACAACACTGCACAAATTGATTTGAACCGACATGCGCTCATTGAAGCGTCTGCCGGGACAGGTAAAACCTATACCATTGAAAATCTGGTTGTAAGGCTTTTAAAAGAAAGACACGATGTTGCTCTTGAAAATATTCTCATTGTCACCTTCACGGAAAAAGCAACTTCAGAACTGAAGATCCGCATCCGTGAGAAGTTAGAACAGGAATTAAGGGTTTCTGCCGACCATAGTGAAGTCCTTCAAAAAATCAAGGACACTCTGGATTCTTTTGATGCTGCGTCTATTTATACCATCCACGGGTTTTGCCACACAATATTGAAAGATTTTGCTTTTGAAAACGGCACCCTTTTTCGAAACGAGGTCATCGATGATAAGCCCCTTTTTCATACCCTGCTCAAAGAGCAAATGCGAAAAGTCTGGCCTGAAATCTATCAGGAGTATTTTCTTGAAATGCTCAATATATCGGGGCTTAGCACCCGCAAAGACCGGTTCCTTTCCCTGATAGCCGATATCGCAAGGCGAATCTATCGTCCAAGTGCAGGTGATGAAATCAAACCAGATTCGGAAGGCAAAAATATCGGGCAGATTCGATCCGAAATAAAAACACTGCTAATGCAGCTCAAAACCCTGACCGGAATTTCCCCTGTATTTTCCGAGGGGTTTGGCAGATTAAACATCAATGCTCGCAGTAAAAAAACAGTGCTGGAAAAGATCGTGATTCCCCTGGAAACCTACCTGTCTCAAATCAATGAAAACAATTTCACCATGGCTCATTTGTCGGATTTGTTTGACCAAATTCAACAGACCAAATCTGCCGGCCGACAAGGGATCGAATCTCTTATCCCCAACAAATGGCTGAAAAAAGGTGCTAACCCCGAAGTTTGTCCCAATCTTGAACCTATTGTTGAAAAATTAGAAAGCCTGATCGAAGCCCACAATAAATTAGTTCATTTTTTGGTGGTGCATGCCGTTAAACAACTGCAACAAGATGCTGCTATTATAAAACGGCAGAATGGGTGGATCAGCTATGATGATATGCTCGGTCAGGTTGAATCGGCCTTATACGGCGATAATTCAGCAACATTGTTAAAAAAACTGCGGGACAAATACCGGGTCGCCTTTGTTGATGAATTTCAGGATACGGATCCGATTCAATGGCGGATTTTCAGGAAGATTTTCCTGGATCATACTGCGCAGCACTCCGCAAACCTGCTGTATCTTATAGGTGATCCCAAACAGGCCATCTATTCTTTTCGTGGCGCCGATGTTTACGCCTATCTGGATGCAAGAAATGAAATCCAAAGATTGTCAACCTCCGGCAGGGCCAATTTGTATTCTCTGGCAACCAATTGGCGCAGCCGACCGGAACTCGTTCAGGCGTTCAACGATCTGTTCTGCCGCAAAGAATGGTTCCCGCAGCACCATCAGGCCGGTACATTTGAAATTGGCTATCAAGCCGCCGGATCACCGGACGAAGCTGACCTGCCGGCTGTCCTGGTTGCTGACAATTCACACCGTTCGGCACTTAACATCGTGGATCTTCGGGGTCCCAAGTCTCCCAAAGCCGCTAAGCCCGACCTGGCAAGGTTTGTTGCCGCCGAAATTGAATATCTGGTCACAGACGGGGGGATTGAAATCCAGGAAAAAAACAGCGATAGCCGGCCTCTTGATTTCGGTGACATTTGTATTCTTGTGCGCGGTAGACCCGATACCTCTTTTTTAGAACCCGAACTGGTAAATCGAAAAATCCCCTATACATTTTACAAAAAACCCGGGCTCTTTCTTTCCGATGAAGCAGTTTTTCTGAGCCTGGTGTTGCACGCAGTTTTTGATCCAGGCAGTATCCCTAATGTTAAAAAAGCACTGCTTACCCCGTTTTTTGAATATGAACCTAAAGACTTGTACGATTATGAAAACCTGCCGGTTTCCCACCCGCTTAAGCAGTTGCTTTTCCAGTGGAATGACCAAGCCCGATCTCGTAAATGGAGCCTACTTTTTCAGTCTTTGATGGAAGATTCGGGGCTGCTTTTCCGTGAAGCCCAGTCGCGTAACTGGGACAGAAAGTATACCAATTATCGCCAGATATTCGAGCATCTGGAAATAGTTGCCTATCAGAAGAAGTTAGACTTTCGGGGGCTTTCCGCCCTGCTGGACAGTTACCGAAAACAGACTGTCGGTGCGGATGATGATGCCGATATTCATCAAATTGAAAGCGAAGACCGCAAAGTACAGATCATGACCATACATGTCAGCAAGGGGCTCCAGTTTCCGGTGGTGTTTATTGCCGGGGGCCTGACACAACCGTTTCGTGACGACTATCATGTGTATCATGTGTATGATAATGACCACCCGGCTGTGGGTATCCGTAAAGTCATCGACCTGTGTAAACAATCTGCAAAAGAACAACATGATCGCGAGAAGACAGATGAAGATAAACGTCTTTTTTACGTGGCCTTAAGCCGGGCACAATTTAAACTGTATGTGCCTTTCTTCCCCTTTACAAGCAGGCAAGCCTGGGTTGGCCCGGTGTGTCGATTACTCTCCCCGGCCTTGGCGTCATCTTTTCCGGAAGACGAAGATAATTCGACAGTAGGAAGGCTGGCGCCAGATGCTCATACCGTTTCCGGTGAGGGGGAAGTCAAAACAACTAAGCGAACGATAATTTCTGAAAATGTCATAGACAAACTCCCCTGGACTTTGCCCTCTATTAATAATTATCAACACAGAAAAATCATACTCAAATCATTTTCAAGTCTACACCACAGTATTTTTCACGGCCTGGATCAACCGCCCCATGACATAGGGTTTCAGGCTGCACAGGAAAAAGATAAAGAAGACGATGAAAGCTTTGCCTCATTCGATTCGGCTAACATCCAATCAATCAGGGCAGCGGATGAAATTCCGGGAGGAACAGATATCGGATTGATGTTTCATGATATTATTGAGCATATCGATTTTAAAGCGGTGGTAGAAAATCCTGACGACTTTTTTGAAATACCGGAACCCAGGGATGTTATTATAAAATATATGGAGATATACCGGATTGATGAACGCTGGCGCCCCCGGATCTGCCAGGTTATTGCCAACGTTCTGACAACCCCGGTAAGTGTTGCGGGTGATAAGTTGATTATCGGTCACCTGCGCAGGGAAGATCGGATTCACGAGGTTGAGTTTTATTATCCTTTTTCATTGCCGGTTGATAAGGAATTGGAAATTTCAAACCTTGAGATCCAAAGAGGGTATAATGGATTTATTCGGGGATTCGTGGATCTTGTTTTCCGGTACAAGGGAAAATATTTTATCGCGGACTGGAAGTCAAATCGCATTGATGCCGGTTATGACCTGGAAAACCTGGAAAGCAACATGAACACTGCAGGGTACCATCTCCAGTATAAATTATACACGATTGCCGTGTTGCGCTGGTTGAAACAGTCATTGGGAAATCGGTTTGATCCGGACAAGCAATTTGGCGGCATATTTTATTTTTATCTGCGCGGAATGGGGTCCGGTAACGGAAACGGAATATATTACGTTACCCCCGATGATGTGGGAGGGTTGGAACATCTTGAAGAAGAAATTGCAAACCAAATTGCCGGCACCATGTGATGACGGACGGCTCAAAATATCATCTGATTTTCAATCACATCATAAATGGAGACCACGGCGCTATGACAAATTTCAATTTTGACCCAGGCCAACTCCTGCAAAATCTGGAAACTTTTAAAATATTTGAAAGCAAGGGTCAATCAGAGGCAAAAATGCTTCTGCCATTTATCAGCCACATGGAACTTTCCTTTCTTGATTATATGACCATCAGGGATCTGATGGAATTGGGGGGGTACCAGGGGGATACAGCCCTTGCAATTGTCTTGATGATTATGTTCGCCGTCTTGCAGGAAGGCAGCCTATGTCTGGATCTTGACAAAAACAAATTAATGAACCGGCTGCCGGCAGATACAAGAAAAAAAACTGGTAAAATCATCGGCGATTTTTTGTCCGGTCTCAGTGAAGGCAAGTATCAAAAACTTATTACGAGAAACGGTGATAAATACATGCCATTTATTCTGGATACATCCGGGGAAAGACAGTTACTTTATTTCCAAAAATATTATATTCATGAAAACCGGCTTAAAAACCGTATGGAAGCATTCCTGAAAGCAAAGGTTTCCTTTAATATACCTGACCAAAAAATCGATAATTTATTGAAAAAAATCTATTCACCCCCCCTTGCTATTCGTGTCAGTCAGGACAACACACCGATTATAAAAGATTCCCAGCAAGTCAAAGCGATAAGGCTGGCACTTAAGTCCCAATTTTCGATTATTTCCGGTGGACCGGGAACAGGCAAAACCTCTCTTATGGTCAATATCCTTCGGTGTCTTGTCCGTGCGGGCATTCCTATATCCCGCATTATTTTTGGTGCACCCACCGGGCGCGCGGCACAAAGAATCACCGAAACGATTCAAAACAGTATTGCAGGCATACAGGAACCTGCTTCCGAAGATTTGGACCTCCTGAATCTGAAAGGAAGCACTTTACATAAAATTTTGCGATACAGAAGTTACGCGCACGACTTTTATTATCAGCATAGCAACCCGCTGCCCGTATCGGTAGTTTTGATTGATGAAGTATCCATGGTGGATGTGGTTATGCTGGATAAATTCCTCCAGGCCGTCGATCCGGTAAAAACAAAGCTCGTTTTTTTGGGAGATAAAGATCAATTACCATCTGTGGAAGCAGGTTCTGTTTTTGAGGAAATGATCCCAAACGAAATTCGTGCTTCAAGGTTTAAGAACCGGTTTGTTGTTTTGCAAAAAGTCTATCGCTCCGGTGTCAATCTGCTGGAACTGGCAAATCAAACCAATACGGGTGACTTTCCGCCGTTTACGGCGGTTACTTTTGAAACTGCGCTTTCAATCCAATCGGATCAATGGGCTTTTGTCACCGCAGAAAGTTTCGATAACTGGCGGAAACATATTTATCAGTGGGTAAGATATCAGTACCTTAACCCACTGACGAGCAATGAAAAAAGTTTCAAGGATTTGCTTGTCAAAGTGGGTGAGATGACCGCAGGTCAAATTATGTCCTCCGAACAAGGTCAAGATTTATTACGCCACATATTCATGGTGGTAGAACGAGCTAGAATTTTGTCTTTTTTACGTAGTGGGATTTACGGATGTACCGTAATTAATACCCTGATCTTCAATTACCTTATCAATGAATTCGACCCGTTGGCAAAGAGGCAATCCCATGTATTTTCCGGCGCTCTGATTATAATTACCCGTAACGATTACTCAAAAGAGCTTTTTAACGGAGATGTAGGGGTTATGATTAAAGATGGTACCGGCACTTACAGGGCATTTTTTCATCGATCCGGTTCTTATATCAGCTTTCCGGTAAACCTTTTGCCGTCTTGGGAATTTGCTTTTGCCACGACGGTGCACAAAAGCCAGGGATCGGAGTTTGATGATGTATTGCTGGTTCTGCCTGATAATGAAAACCATAGACTGCTGACCAGGCAGATTGTTTATACCGGTATAACCAGAGCAAAAAAACGGGTAGTAATATATGGTTCTCAGGCAGCCCTGAATGCCGCGCTGCAAAAGAAAATCGAGCGGCAATCCGGTTTAATGTGGTAAGCCTACACGCTTGCAAAAATAATGAGTTTTCAATTTTGGGAGGAGAAACCATTTTGCTGAAAAAATTAAACCCGGCTGTATCCAAATACTGGCTTATTGCTCTGGCGGGATTGATGTGGAGTGGCGTTGGAATAATGCTCTTACGTCTTGCTTATATCTGGCTGGCAACTGTCAATTGGAGTATGGGGGTGTCGCTGGGATCGCTGGGCATTATTTCAGCGTTAACAGCCTATCGTTACGGCTTTTCCAAAATTGCACTTAAAAATATCGCCCGGCTCTGTCTTCTCCCGAATAAATACTGCATCTTCGCATTTCAGACCTGGAAAGGTTATCTGATTATCATCTTCATGATTATGTTAGGCATTACTTTGCGTTACTCACTCATCCCAAAGCACTTTCTTGCCGTCATCTATGCAGCCATAGGGGGCGCGTTGTTCCTTTCAAGCTTTCATTTTTACCGGCGTATCTGGCAGGTAAAAATCCTGAAGCAGCCATGTTGGCCACATAAAGAAGAGTAAAAGAACTTAGTGGCTTCGCCCCATAACCGCTAAGTTGTTTTAAAGATGAACGTCCAACATCGAACATCGAACGTCGAATAATGATGTCGCTCCGCTTCTCAAATTATTCCAACATGGAATGACTATTTCCTTTTCTTTTCAGCCTATTTAGAGCTACCAAAATCCACCGCCTATTTTTAATCAAGCCATTTTATGCTCCACAGAGTTTTTTTGAATAAAAATTCAGACTCATCAGGAGTCATTTTTTTTCTGATATGCCTAAAACATACTGAGAAAGCAGATTTTGGGCACACTTATCCTAATATGTGCGGTACCGATAAGAAAGGAGTGCTTCCTTTAACCGCATGGGACCGGTTTCATCATTGCAATCCTTTTTCTGGCTTCAACCAATAACTCTAATGACGGGTGATTTCTTGTTAGCCGGATGATAAGACCACGAGAGCGTTTTACTACACGACCTGGAAGATTAATAACAGAAAACCGAACCGCTTTCATTCTCTTTGAAAACCAGGAACCTTCCAAGGCCAGCTTTTTCATCATTGTATTTAGATTAAGCGCCAATATCATGATCCACCACCATGCAGCGTTTTCACCAAAATCATCTGATGGCAGTTTGCCACCGGCCAAATCATCTTTCATCACTGCATGGATTTCTTCACTCTTACCGCATCTTTCATGTAACCAGTGGATTAATCTTTCACCTCCCCAATCCATGTTTGTCACTATACCAAAAACTTTGTACCGCTGGCTTTTAATATCCATTGTTGAGAAAGGAAGCTCTATCTGACGATCCATGCCAGGCAGTTCCTGCTGCTTATCCAGAACTTCACGCTTTGCCAGATATCTGTATTCGGGGCCTTGCTTGCTGTGACCGATCGCATTGGGAACATAACAAACCTCAGCCCACATTCTACTCCGGTCTTATACTTTTTGTCATATGCAGTCTTATATATCGGTTTCCACTCCAACTCCTCAACCTGTGCAACTGCTTTCTTGAATTCCTTTGTTACATCACAACCTATGGCAAATTCTATTACTCCAAATCGACTATTTTCTCCTGTGGCACAATATTTTAATAAATTATGCTGATAGCCAGCTGTGTCAGAACGAAATCTGACTTGTTTTACCTCTTCTGGTAAACAGTCCAGAGCCTCTTTAAACACACGAAGCTGTTCAAAACCGGCGGGCACATTACCATCTCTAAATTCTGTATGCAGAATAATTCCTTGTTCAAACCACCAGGTATTCAATGGTTGATAGGCTTTATAGCCTTTGTAACAAAATAATGCATCCGTCTTATTTGTAGCCACAAGCGTGGCATCCATATCCAAAGTCGC
>Ga0136651_10001016_pt1 | contig 15408 bp, 12 predicted proteins | sample Mar14236cmmetaG_FD_94867 | JGI IMG/M metagenome (GOLD analysis project Ga0136651, IMG submission 94867) | Marine hydrothermal vent microbial communities from Guaymas Basin, Gulf of California to study Microbial Dark Matter (Phase II) - Marker... ...
AGCTGGCAGCAGACATTCGAAGCGGCATTGCAATCCATCTTTTCGACAACCGGTCGTTACTTGCGAAGGATGGCCCATCAACATCGTCGCATTCCTTTAACAGCCTGCTACCGATGAGCGTTTTGGTAAAAGGAGGGTAGGTATGATGCCGACTATTCTCCCGCTGACAAAAGTGAGTGAACGGTTAGGGCAGATCATCCGCCAGGCCCAGCAACGGAGAGAGCCAATTTTTATCACCCGCCGCAGTCGCGCTGAAGCGGGGCTGCTCACTCTCGAGGCTTACGAAGCCCTAACAAGACAAACTCCACTTGCCCAAGATCAACCTTTCTGGTACGCTACTGTTTAAGCGTCATTGGGCCGCGTCTGGGACCACCCAGACGAGGACGTGTACACCCTTGCCGATGGAGAGCCTCTATGAGCGGTGCGTATATCAGTGTCCCACCCGCCATCGCCCCGGACGGGCGTCTCACCCCCGCTCAACGGCGGCGCTTTATGATAGAGTTTTGCCGGCGGCGCATCCGGCCGGGCACCGGCAGCAGTTCCGAGTTCCTGCGCAGGAGGACGGCTATGAACCCCTGGCCAGACTTGCGGCCCATCCTCGAGGGCATCCCCTGGGTCATCGCGGGTGGCGTCGCCACCCGGGTCTATATGCCGGAACGGAGCACCAAAGACCTGGACATCCTGGTACACCATCAGGACGGCGACGAGGTTCGGAGGCGGCTGGAGGCAGCGGGATACTCCTACGTCTCTCCCCTGGCCATACCCGGCTTCCTGGTTCGCTCGCCGCAAGGGGTGGAGGTAGACGTGATCCGGGGCGACTATCCCTGGCTGGACGAGGCCCTGGCCCACCCCCGGCAGGACCCGGCGGGCTACCCTGTTCTGGATCTGCCTTATCTGGTACTGATAAAAATGGCAGCCTCCCGCACCCGTGACCTGGGCGACCTGGGCACAATGCTCGGTCTGGCCTCCGAGGCAGATTTGGCACGGGTGCGGGCGGTCGTGGCCCGTTACGCCCCCGCAGACGCCGAGGATCTAGAATCCCTCATCTACCTGGGCCGGGTGGAGATGGGGAAGGTTCCTCTCGCCGCAGATCGTACAACCGCAGTGGATTAAAATCCCCCATATTTGTTTACCGGGGGTTGAGGCAGCGGATGGAAAGCGGATAAACGGATACGCCGCGCTTGAAGGGAACCATCTATCCGCTTATCCGCTGCCTATCCGTTGCACCAAGATCACAAGACGGTAAACACATCAACTCCCCCTTTGAACAAGCCATATTACGAGCAGTCTCCTACCGGCGGGCGAGCAGCCGGTGGATTCTGGCCCGCCAAGACAGGTCGCGGATGGCGCGAGCGGACTGTTGGGCAATGTGGAGATTGCCGGGACGAGGGCTGTAGGTCGTGGCCTGGTATTCGGCCAGCAATTGTTGGGCCGGGGCAGCAGTCGTAGGGAGCAGATAGGTCAAGGCTGCGGCGCGTTCGGCCGGCGTGTCGGCGGGGGCCGGGGGAGCGTCCAGGCGGGCCAGAGCATAGTCGAGTTCCATGTAGGCGCGCTCCAGGGGCGCCAGGGCGACGCGGCGAGCCCAACGACGCAGGGCCGGGGGTGGCTCCACTACCCCTATGCGGCGCAAGCCCGTTTCCAGCAGAATGGGGAGAGGCGGCAGACCACTCCGTCGGTGCGAACGCCAGGCCAGCAAGACCAGAATCAGGCCCAGGGAAAATAGCAAAATCCACGGGAGCACGGCCCTCCTGAAATCATGAGCCTCCTCGGCAGCAATCTCGACTCCCGGGTCATTCTCGGCATCCCGGATTCTGTCCAGGCGGTTGCCCAGGCCCATCTCGGCGCCTTCACCATACAACGCGGGCGGGGGCAGGGCCGTATTGGGCCGACTCTCGCCCGAGGGGCGATAGACGGGACTCTGGGAGGCGGTAGGCTCAAACTCAATCCAGCCCAGGCCGGGGAAGTAGACCTCGGGCCAGGCGTGAGCGTCACGATGGCACACCAGGTAAATGTCCCCCTCGTCTTCATCCTGTCCCTCCTGACGCTCGCCCTGGGCAAAGCCAACGGCCAGGCGAGCAGGGACGCCCAACGAGCGTAACAAGATGATCTCGGCAGAGGCGTAATAGTTGCAAAAGCCCTCGCGATGCTCAAAGAGAAACCAGTCCAGAGGCTCTTGACCAACCGGTGGGGCAGGGACGGTCTCGACATACTGGATGTGAGTGCGCAGATAAGAGGTGACGGCGGCAGTGATGTCGTAGGGATTATCCAGGCCACCGGCGATCTGGCGGGCCAATTCCAGCGTGCGAGGGGTGACAGAGGAGGGAACACGCAGGTAGCGGTCGGTGACCCACTCAGGGTAGTCGGTACCAGCGGCGCGCAGTTGAGCGATGGTGGCAGTGCTGAGAAAAGATTGAGCCTCGTAAGTTTCGCCGGCGCGCAGGGGTTGGGTGGCGTGAAAGGCGGACGGGTCAGCGGTGCCATCGGGATTGTAGGCCAGTTCCACCTCGGCCGGGCGGCTGACCCATGCTGGCTGTGAGGCCGCGTAGAGAGTTACGATGGAAATGTCAGGGTTAAAGGTAAAAGTAACCCTCAAGCGTTCCTCTGCCGGTGCAAAGGATATCTGGTCGGACGTGGGAGTGACGGATTGTGTGGCAGAGTAGGTGCTGGTCCATTGGCCGTTGGCGTAATAATCGTAGACGCGGGCACGCCAGTAGGGGCGCGGTAACCGCACCACTACGTGGGGCGGGGCCTTGACGGTCATGATGGTGGTTTCGGGAAGTTCGCTCCCCCGGCCCAGGGAAATGTGCTCCCCATAATACTCGTAATATTGGACCCGACTGGCGGTGCGGCGCAAGGGGGCGAAAGCCTTGCTCAAGCGGTCGCGTGCGGTGAGCCAGGGTTGGGTGACGCGTTGCCAGACCTCCTCGGCCGGGGGCAGGACATCGGCCAGAACGGGTACGGTCCAGGCCACCAGGATAAGGAGGACGACTATCAGCAAAGCGGCGCGGGTCAGGTCAAAACTGATATAGGCCGGCAGAGGAACACGATTCTGTTGCCAACGGGCACGGTGGTGCAGGTAGGACAGGCGGGCCAGGAGCAAGATGCTAAAAAGAAGGTAGCCACCCAGGTACCAGGCGCGGGAGGCCACGGCGGGGTCGTTAGTGTGAATGATGAGCAGCGTGAGGCCGGTGGGAAGAATGACTTGCCAGGGGCGGGCGTGGCGAGTGAGATTATAACCAGCATGCACGCTCAACACCCAGAAGAGGGAGGGCATCAGGAATAAAAAGAGCAAGGGGTCTTGCACAGCCTCTTGCCGGAACAGTTGGCCCAAGGCGACGAGCAGGCGACCGACCAGACTGATCAAACGCTCGCTCCACAAGATGCCCTCGCCCAGCGTGAGACCGAGTTGCCAAAAGACAGCGAACAGGCCATAAACAAAAGCAAAGGCGGCGGACTGGCGAGCGGTAAAGATACTCTGGCCCAGAGCCAGGCCGGCCATGGCCCCCAGGCTGGCCAGGATCGTGATCACGTTCAGGTGATCGGTCCAGTGCGTGGCGAACAGGCGGCTGGTGGCAGTAGATATGGCAGCCATCAGCAAAAAGGCAGCCAGTGGATCCCACCAACGAGCGCGGGGAGTTGATGATCTCATAGATTTCGTCCCCGCTCCCGCCGGGGCGCCAGAGGCGGCGCAGCCATACTCAAGGCCACCCCCAGGTCTGCCCCGTTCGCCACGTGGCACACCGGCACGCCCAGCATTGTGATAGCAGTCATCAAGTTTTTTGTTCCTGGCGGGCCACCAAAAGAGGCTGCCTCCAGTAAGACGACGACCGGCCGCAACCCGCGCCGCAACAGGAGGTCCACAGTCAGGGCCACCTCCTCCCGCACAGAGGGAGTGATCAAGACCACCGTGCTGCCGCGTGGCAAGTGTTGGGCCTGGGCCGTTGCCAAGGCTGAGATGGACAGTTTCCCTTCAGCACGCAACAGCGCCAGTGCCTCCAGTATCTTGGCCAGTTGCCGCCCGCCCCTGTCAGGGGGCAACACATTTGGGCCTTTTCCTCTCTTGAACGATTGGTCACAACTCACCAGCCCCACCGCCCGCCCGCGCTGCAGGAAATATTGCCCCAGCGAGCCGGCGATGCTCACCGCGTACTCTTCTGTGGAAGGGGGCAACATTGGCTCTGTTATGGGATTCCACAATGCATCTATAGCCAGGGTGGGAGGGGTATAGGGCAGTGCAGCTTGTACATCTCGAGCGGCGTCCACCAGAATCCACACCTCGGCCAGGGGGTCCAATTCAAATTCTTTGACCATCAGGCGGTCGCGCCGCGCGGTGCTGGCCCAGTGGATGCGGTTCAGGGAATCGCCGGGGGCATACTCGCGCACGCCGGCCGCGTTCGGCGTCACCTGATGCGTGCGCCGGCGCAGGGCCTCCCCTCCCGGCAACAACCCCGGCGGGCCGGGAAAAGTGCGCACATCTACGGTTATGGGATACACCAGCAAGGAACTATCCGACGGCAAAACGCGACTGACAGGGAACAGACCAAAGAGGTCTCCCGAGGCCAACACGGTTGGGCCCAGGGAGAATACGCCGCGTTGCGCCAGACGGGTGCGCACCAGGTAGGATCGTTGTTGCCGCCCCCGGAGATTGACGAATACGTGCGATCCCTGTGAGCCGGGGAGGGGAGATTGATCGCGCACTTCCAGCCACAGGTGTGGCAGGCGACCGTCGTTCCGAATGTCGAACCGCTCTTGAAAGACCTGGCCCACCTGGGAACGCAGGGCGCGCGCCTCGCGTCGTATCTGTATCCCGCGCAACGCCAGTGCAGCCCAGAGCCAACTTGCCACCAACAGAAATCCCCAAAAGTAACTCAGGCGGGAGTAAATGGGCAAGCCGGTCACTACCAGGGCCAGTAAACTGAGACCGAGTAACCCCAGCACTATACGCAGCGAGGCAGTCATCGCCGGCCTGAAGAGCCGGCGCTGGGATCTTTTATCTCTCACCGGTCAGGTCTCCGCCGGGCACCGGCACCTTTTCCACGATTTCCTGCACGATGCGCTCGGCGCTCACGTCTCGCAGGCGCGCCGCCGGGCCTGGGATCACGCGATGGGCCAGGGCCGGCAACGCCAAAGCCTTGATGTCATCCGGTAGCACAAAGTCCCGCGCCTGAATGGCCGCCCGCGCCTGCCCGGCCCGGTACAAGGTCAGGCTACCGCGCGGGCTGGCGCCCAGGTACGTCTCGGCGTGTTCCCGAGTCTGGCGCACCAGTTCCACGAGATAATCCTCGATGGCCTGCGCCACGTACACTGCCTTCACTGCCTCCTGCGCCTGGGATAGTTCCTCCGCCGAGGCCACCTGCTCCAAGTCTTCCAAGGGGTGGCGAAATTGCTGTCGTTCCAAGATGCGGATCTCGTCCTTCTTGGCCGGATAGCCCAGGCGAACGCGCAAGAAGAAGCGGTCCAGTTGGGCTTCGGGGAGCGGGAAAGTACCCTCGTACTCGATCGGGTTCTGGGTGGCGAGGACCATAAACGGTCGCGGCAAGGGGCGGGTCACACCGTCCACGGTGATTTGGCGCTCTTCCATGGCCTCCAACAAAGCGGCCTGCGTCTTGGGCGTGGCGCGGTTGATCTCGTCGGCGAGGACGATCTGGGCCACCACCGGCCCTGGCCGGAACTCGAACTGGCGGCTGGCCTGGTTAAAGATAGAGACGCCGGTCACGTCGCTGGGCAGCATGTCGGGGGTGAACTGGATACGGCTGAAGGAACATCCCAACGAACGGGCCATGCTGCGAGCCAACATTGTCTTGCCCACTCCGGGCACGTCCTCTATCAGCAGATGTCCCTGACAGAGCAGGGCGACTACGGCTAACTCGACGGTAGGGCGCTTGCCGACGATTACTCGCTCGATGTTTGCAATTACGCACTCGGCAAAGGTTTTGACTTGAGACATAAGGGTCTCCAGGGGATAGGATGGAGTTACAAAAGCGGGCGACGGCACGTTTGCACCGCCGCCCGCTGGCTGACGTGGTTTGTTCCTGATGTTTATAACTATTGCACACCGCGCAGGCGCGGGTCCAGCGCGTCGCGCAACCCGTCTCCCAGGAAATTGAAGGCAAACATCGTGATGGACAGCGCCGCTGCAGGAATGATGGCCTGGTGCGGATAGGTGCGGATGGCCTGCGCCCCGTCGGAGATCATTGAACCCCAACTCGGCGTCGGCGCGTTCACGCCCAGGCCGATGAAACTCAAGAACGCCTCGGTCGAGATGTAGCCGGGTATGGCCAGCGTCACTGTGATCACCAGGGGGCCGAGAACGTTGGGCAGGAGATGGCGAAAGATGATGCGCCCATTGCCAGCCCCCATCGCTCGTGCCGCCAGCGTGAACTCTTGCTCCCGCAACGAGAGTACCTGGCCCCGCGCCAGGCGGGCCGTTCCCATCCAGGCCGTGATGCCGATGCCAACGAAGATGAACAGCATGCCACCGAAACGCCGGTCAATTGTGTTCATCAAGTAGGCAAAAGACCCCGGATTGCTCTCGGCGAAAGTGGAGCGGAAAAAGGCCATCATCAGAATGATCAATAGCATAGTGGGGAAAGCGTACATAATGTCCACGACGCGCATCATGAAGTTATCCACCTTCCCTCCGAAGAAGCCCGAGATCAAGCCATACACCGTGCCCACCAGCAAGGCAATGATCGGGCCCACAAAAGCCACGGACAAAGATATCTGAGCGCCGTAAATGATGCGACTCAACAAATCACGGCCCACGTAGTCGGCCCCGATCGGGAACTGGCTACTGATCTTTGCGTAGGGCCTGGTCGTAGGAAACAAGGATATCAGCCACGCGGGCATAGCGTCCGTCTGATTCCGATCCTGTGCGGAATAAGAATAGGGCGCAATCTGCGCGGCAAAGATCGCCGTCAGAGCGAGCAAGACAACCATCGTGCCCCCAACGATGGCTGCTTTGTTGCGGCCCAACCGGTAAAGGGCGTCGCCCCACAGAGTGGCTGTCTTGCGCCGCTCAGGTACTGCTATCTCCGAAACCGTCATTTGTCACCTCCTACCATTAATCAAGAGAATCCTTGCCAAGGTTTGTGAGCAGATTTCAGACCAGAAGCATCTTCCTGCCAGAAATCGCTCCATTGACCACGCTATTCGCAACCCTCGCATGGGTTTACTATTGCTCGTACCGGATCCGCGGATCCAGCCACGCGTATGTAATATCCACCACCACGTTGGCGATCACCAGAAAGATCGCATACAACAAAATCGTTCCCATAATGACCGGATAGTCACGGTTGGTGATGCTTGTGATAAAGTACCTCCCCAACCCTGGGATGCCGAAAACAGTCTCCACCACAAACAACCCGGTTAACACGGCTGCGAACATAGGGCCCAATATGGTCACGACCGGAATGAGCGCGTTCCTCAAAGCGTGCCGCGTAGTGACCACCCGCTCCGACAATCCCTTAGCACGAGCCGTGCGGATATAGTCCTCGTGAATGACCTGCAGCAGGCTGGCCCTGGTCAGACGAGCGATGATAGCCGAGTAGCCCGTACCCACCGCGAAGGCCGGCATGAGAGCGTATTTCCAAAATTCCCACGAAAAGAGATCGCGGGGAATGAAGAACAGGAGATACGGTGGCTTGGCTCCCCATCCGGTAGGCGGCAGCCACTTTAGCGCCACACCAAAGATCCACACCAGCACGGGACCCATCGCCACCACCGGCACCGAGACTCCAAAGATAGCAACACCCATCCCCAGGTAATCCCATATGGTGTTCTGCTTCAACGCAGCCAGGATGCCCATCGGCAAGCCAATCAAGAGGGCAATGATCATAGAGAGGATGCCCAACTGAATTGAGATAGGCAATTGCTCTCTAATGATATCGTTCACCGTGCGGCTGCGGGAACTGTAGGAGGGGCCAAAGTTCATCCAGCGCAAATAGCGATCCTCTCCCAGTTTGATGTTGATCAGGGCCTCGTCTAACATAGAGGTAGGCTGCCCTGTAGTGATGCGCGGCACCAGGACATCCTGGAGATAAAGAGAGTACTGCTTCCAGTATGGTTCGTCCAGGTGATACCGCGCTTCCAAATTCTTGATGATTTCTTCCGGCAGTTTCTTCTCTTGATCAAAGGGGCCGCCAGGCACGGCATGCTCCATGGCAAAGGTGATCAATGAGACGATAAAGAGCACCAGCACCATCCACAAGAAACGTCTTACGACATAACGACCCATTGGGCAACCCTCCTTTTGAACGCATTACTCCGCGAAATTCGCAAGACCCAACCATCCTCAGAACCTCCGAGGTTTCCTGATGTTCTCGTTATGTCTCATACGGCTTCTATTTCTTGGTCTTGCCATGACATATATCGGGAACCTGGGATTGAAACCTCGGAGGTCTGAACGCCTACTTCTTGAGGGGCAGGATTCTCATCGAGAAATGAGAAAGCCCTGCCCCTCAGGTGCGACGTCGTTATACTACTCTATCTCCAGATCCAGGCTCCACTTCTCGTAGGCTTCGTGGCCATGCTGCGAGAAGGTGCGGTTGACCCACGGCTTGGTCACCGACACGCGGGTGTACCAGTAGAGCGGGATGATGGCCGCATCCTCGTAGCACAGGATCGTCTCCGCCTCGGCGTACATATCCTGCCGCTTGGCCAGATCGGGCTCCAAAGCAGCCTCCGCGCAAAGGGCACTGAATTCCTCGTTACGCCACTGGGTGGCGGCTTCCTCGTGACCACCGATGGCGAAGACCTCCTTCGTCCAGTTGTTGGCGTCGGGATAGTCCAGGCACCAACCCAGCCGCCAGACTTGCGGGGAGTCTTCTTGCAACGTCTTCAGGTAGACCTTCCACTCCTGGTTGGTGACGGTCACCTGGATGCCCAGCGTCTCCTTCCACATCTCGGAGATGGCCTCGGCGATGCGCTTGTGGCCCTCGGAGGTGTTGTGCATCAGGACGATTTCGGGAATCTCGCTGACATCCGAGTAGCCCATCTCATCCATATAGGCCTGCAATTCCGCCTTGGCCGCATCAACGTCAGACTTGATGCCTGCGTCGGGATGGCTCTCCATCGTCGGGCAGGCCGCCATGCCGGGCCGGCAGAACCACTGTGCGGGTACCTGTCCGCCCTTGGTCACGTTCTCGACCAGACTGACACGGTCAACGGCGTACGAGAGGGCACGGCGCATGTGGACATTGTCCACCGGCGGCTTGGAGGTATTGAAGCCGTAGTAGTAGGTGCAGCCGTACGGCGCGATGACGAGTTCCTCCGACAGCACCGGGTCAGCCTTGACACGATCCAGGTCAGCGATCGGCACACCGGTCGCGTCCAGGTTGCCAGCCTCGTACTCAGCGAAGGCTGGGGACGCATCCAACATAACGAACTGGATCTCGTCAACCTGCGGCACGGGGACGCTATCTATACCGGGCCAGAAGGGATTCTTGATGAGAGTGAGCGTGGAGTCATGTATCCACTCCTTCAGTGCGTAGGGGCCGTAACTCTGGTTGAAACCAGGTTCGCTCCAGCGGTCGCCCTTCTCCTCGATCAGCCATTGGGGCTGAGCGTGGCCCACCCACATGCCAGCGATGTTTAGGTTGTAGATGGCCGGGGTGGTGAAGCCCACTTCCAGCGTGTAGTCGTCCAGCGCCGTAGCCGCCACGCCGTCAATTACTGCCTGCTTCTCCTCGTCGCTCATGTCAGCAAAGCCCTCGGCTTCTAGCAGGTCGTTGCAACCCACGAGGGCGAAGCCAAGCACGTAAGCATAGTCAGAAGCGGTTTCGGGATTGCAGGTCCGCTTCATGCCGTACTCAAAGTCGTGAGCGGTCACGTAGCGCACGTTGCCCTCATCGTCCTTTACCTCTTCAACTTCCGTGCCGTTCCAGCGTACCCAGGGGATGCCCTCTCGCAGATGGAAGACGTAGGTCAGGCCATCGTCGGAGGCTTCCCAGCTTTCGGCCATGCCAGGCTCCAGTTCCAACGTCACCTCGTTTAGCCGGGTCAGACCGACGGTGATCTCATCCACCACCTGCACCGAACTGGTGTCGGTGGAGAGAGCGGGGTCGAGGGTCGGAACGTCGCCGGGGCCAAAGTTCAGGTGCAGGACGTTCGGGCGCATTTCCTTTTCCGGCGGGGGTGGCGTGGCGGTGACGATTATCGTCTCCGTCTCCACCACAGTCTCACCTGCTGTCTCTACGAGTTTGGTAACCTCTACCGGTACTTCTATCACCTCCGCCGTCGGGGTAGCACAAGCCGTGAGCAATGTGCTCCCGATCATCAGCGCGGCGACCAAAACATACCACTTTTTGTTAAGCATTTTCTTTTTCCTCCCTAGTTTTTAAAGGTTTCTCACATACGACGCAGTTTTTGGGCAGGCTTTCTCTGCCCCGGCGTGATATTTTCTCCCTGGTCATCACCTCCCTTTTGGTAGATTGATAGACTGGTAAATTGGTCTTGGACCTCGCGGGCTACCAGTTTCCCAACCTATTCCTAACCTGGACAAGCCAAAACCAAACAGATTGTTGACAAGACTTGCAGGATTTACAGAATGGAGAAATCTTGTCAATCCTGTCGAAAATTCTTGCTCAACGTACAGGTACTACGCCGGCTGCACCTTGTGACAGGCGCAAAAGTGGCCTGACTCGATTTCAACGAACTCGGGCTCTGCCTTGGAGCATACGTCCATCGCCACCGGGCAGCGGGTGCTAAAGTTGCATCCCGACGGTGGGTTAGCCGGACTGGGCACGTCTCCCTCCAGGATGATTCGGTGCCGTTTCTCTTCGATCACTGGGTCAGGGATGGGCACAGCCGACAGGAGGGCCTGGGTGTAGGGATGGAGCGGATTGACATATAACGTATCACGATCCGTTAATTCCACGATTTTGCCCAGATACATCACCGCCACGCGATCGCTGATGTGGCGCACCATGCTCAAGTCATGGGCAATGAACAAGTAGGTCAAACCCAGTCTTTCCTGCAATTCCTCCAGCAGATTCACGACCTGGGCCTGGATGGATACATCCAGCGCGGAGATAGGCTCATCGCAGACGATGAATTCGGGATCGAGAGCCAGGGCCCGGGCAATACCAATGCGCTGCCGCTGTCCGCCGGAGAACTCGTGTGGGTACCGGTTGATAAAATACGGGTCCATGCCCACGAGTGCCAATAATTCTTCGACCCGCTCCCTCATCTCTTTGCCCTGCGCCACGTGATGGATCTCGAGCGGTTCGCCGACGATAGCCCCTACAGTCAAGCGAGGATTCAGCGAGGCATAAGGGTCCTGAAAAATGATCTGCACCTTGCGCCGCATGTGCCGCAATTCACTCCCGTGCATCTGTGCCAGGTTCTGGTCATCATAGTAGACGCTGCCCGCTGTGGGGCGGTAAAGTTGGATGATTGTCCGCCCGGCAGTGGTCTTGCCGCATCCACTTTCCCCTACCAAACCCAATGTCTCGCCCCTGTGAATGTCAAAACTGATGTCATCTACCGCTTTGACGTCGCCGATGTGTTTTGAAAAGACAACACCGCGTGTAATAGGAAAATACTTTTTGAGGTGCTCTACCCGAACCAGGACATTATTTTCAGTCATAAGGTCTCATTCCTTCCGTTTTGTCTTTTTCCCAACAAGCCACTTTGTGTCCCACGCTCACCGGCTCCAGCGTGGGCACCTCGCGCTTACACTGTTCCGTGGCATAGTCACACCGAGATGCAAAGGGGCACCCAGCCGGCAGGAAAACCAAATCGGGGGGTTGTCCTCGCACAGAGACCAGCTTGGTGCCTGGGGCCGCGTCCAGTCGGGGAAGTGAACCTAGTAGCCCGAGGGTGTAGGGGTGACGCGGATGGCCGTACAATTCTTTCACCGCGGCATCTTCCACAATGTAGCCGGCATACATGACGATCACCCGTTCCGCCAGGCGAGCGATAACGCCCAGGTCGTGGGTGATCCACACCACCGCCATCCCCAGTTTCTCCTGCAGCCGCTTTACCAGGTCCACGATCTGGGCCTGGATAGTCACGTCGAGAGCGGTCGTGGGCTCGTCCGCGATGAGAAGCGCGGGGTTGCAGGAAAGCGCCATGGCGATCATGACTCGTTGCCGCATGCCGCCGGAGAATTGGTGGGGGTAATCGTCCAAACGATCTGCCGCCTGGGGGATACCAACCATAGACAGCAACTCGGCCGCTCGTTCACGGGCTTCTTTGTTGCCCATGCCCTGGTGCAGTTTCAAGGTCTCTGTGATCTGGAAACCTATCGTCAGCACCGGATTGAGCGAGGTCATAGGCTCCTGAAAGACCATCGCCATCTCCGCCCCACGAATAAAGCGCATTTCTTCCTCAGACAGTTCCTGCAAATTCCGCCCGCGGAAACGCACTGTACCGCCTACGATCTTGCCCGGTGGGTCGGGGATCAAGCGCATAACGGAGAGGACGCTTACGCTCTTGCCGCAACCGCTCTCACCAACGATGCCCAGACATTCCCCTTCTTGCAGATTATAGGAAATGCCGTTCACTGCATGTACGACGCCGTCTTGAGTGAAAAACTGCGTTTTAAGATCTGCTACCTCAAGCAAGTTGGCCACGTATACGCCCTCCTTATAATAAACTCGTGATAAACTCCTTAAACATTAAAATTATAGCCGATTAACCACAAAAGTCAAATAGCCCAGCCAAGCCGCAGGGAAGACATCTGCTGTTCGACTATGTAGACCAATGACGGAGAACCACAGCACTGCCAGGCGCCAAATATCACCGTGGGCCGATAAAAGCCACCGCCAAGCACATACCGCCGCCCGCCGCTGCTAACTGTTCGACGTTGTATTTTTTGTTTGATTTCCCTCCACACACGGGCTGACGGCTGGCTCCGCCTCACGCTGTCGTACAAAGCCCAGCGCAGGAGCCGGCCCAATTCATCTGTGGAATGTCCCTCAAACACGTCTTTAGGTAAAGTCATACGCCATCTCAGGTACCAACCCGCGCTCCCGCTCCAGGATAGATTTCCTCAGCCTCTCACGAGCATAGTGGAGACGCGACTTGACTGTCCCCTCCGGGATGTCCATCACATAAGCGATCTCTTTCAGGCTCAACTCTTCCAGATAGTACAAAACGATGACCACGTGATGACGGGGAGGTAAGGCATCAATCGCCTGCCGCAGGAAACACCGCTGTTCTCGTTCTTCTGCCTCCGCCTCGGGGCGCCACAGGGCAGGTAATATCCAGCGATCAAGTGTATCCTGAAAGGAACGTAACCACCGCTTGACCCGACTCGTCCAACTGTAGGCCAGGTTGACAGTGACACGATACAGCCACGGCCCCAATGTCCGGGTTTCGTCAATACGGTCGGCATAAGTATAGATACGAAGGAAAACTTCTTGGAGTATATCCTCGGATGCCCTCTCGTCGTGGGTGATCGCCAGCGCAGTCCGGTAGACTTGTGTCTTGTATCTCTTGTACAGTTCACCCAGGGCCTCGAGGTCGCCATCTCGAATACGAACGACGAACCAGCCATCTGTGCACTGTATGGTCATTTATTCTCCTGACGTACTAACCCACTTTATATACTCTAATGGATCCCAAAAGGTTCAAATCTGATTTCAGATTTGGTGATGTTAGATTTGGAGATTGGCTGCCACACCACGATGCACCGGCCTCAAATCTCCAAATCTTGATCCGTCAATCTTACATCAGTTGCGCCAGGAACTCCCGATCCTGCGGGGTCAGATCGGCCCGCGCCAACAAGTCGGGCCGGCGCTCAAAAGTGCGCCGCAGTGCCTGCTCGCGCCGCCAGCGGGCGATGGCGGCGTGGTTCCCGGAACGGAGCACCTCGGGCACTTCCCAGCCCCGGAAGACAAGCGGGCGGGTGTAGTGTGGCCCTTCCAGCAACCCACAGGCGTGGGAATCCTCAAAAGTAGCACCCGGGTCTCCCAACACACCTGGGAGAAGTCGCGTCACGGCGTCAACGATGATCATCGCCGCCAGTTCACCACCGGTGAGCACAAAGTCGCCGATGGAGATTTCATCGGTCGCCAGGTACTGACGTACTCGCTCGTCCACTCCCTCGTACCGCCCGCAGATAAGGAGTATGCGCCGGTGACGAGACAGTTCGGCAGCAATGGCCTGAGTAAAGAGTCGCCCCTGAGGAGTCAGGAGAATGACCGGCACGCCTGTCTCCTCACCCAAGATCGCTTCGACGGCGGCAAAGATGGGCTCCGGTTTCATCACCATGCCGCCGCCACCGCCGTAGGGAGCATCGTCGGTGACGTGGTGTTTACCGGTGGTATAGTCGCGGATGTCGTGGAGCGTGACAGAGAGACGGCCGCTCTCCTGGGCCCGTTTGAGGATGCTTTCCTCCAAAGGGCCATGGAACATTGTGGGAAAGAGGGTCAGGATGTCGAAATGCATCAGAACAGCGGATTGCAGGACAATAACGGAGGATTGCAGGACAATAACGGATTGAGCCGCAGCGGAACAGGACAACGAGCATCCCCCGCCGAGGCGACGGGCTGATTCTCAACAGATTGACTGTGGCGCGCAATTTCTTCTTGCAATTGAAGCCAGGATAACGGTCCTGCTGAAGCGCCGGTCTGCAAGGAAAACACCCTGTCAGCCCCCATCGCTATGGCGACAGGATCGGCGGATTGATTCACCCGGCCTTTCAGTCTCATATTGGAAATATTCTAGCACAGATAGAATAAGAAGGCAAATTAGGCCACAGCCATCGTTTCGGCCATCTGAGAACACGGATTTCGGCATGGTTCAGCGTTTACCTCTCCACATGGAAACGCCATGCGTTTCGGCATCCGTCCAGGGGGCACGCGCACTCGAAATGCACCGCCATCCGTTGACGTCCTGGAATCCGCGTTCTTACTCCGGCAAAGCAGCCCGCAGCAGGCGCAGCCAGTTGCCCCCCAGGACAGCGGCAATATCCTCCTCGCCATATCCCAGTTCGGCCAGCGCCGGGCCGACGCGGCCCAGGTCGGCGACGGTGTCTATCTCGGCTGGGGTGCTCTCGGCCCCAAAGCCACCGTCAAAGTCGGAGCCCAAGCCCACGTGGGCCGCGTCCCCCACCACCTGGCAGACGTGGTCTACGGCAGCGGCCACATCGGCGACGGTGACAGTGTCCTTGGGATCTCCCCTGGTCCAACCTGGCCGCAGGAAACGGTTGAAAGGCACTATGCCGATGATGCCATCCCGCTCGGCCAGACGGCGGATCATCTCGTCGGAGAGTTGGCGCGGGCCGGGCACGCGGGCGCGCGGGTTGGCGTGGCTGGCGACTATCCGGCCCTCGAAGCGGTCTATGGCCTCGAAGAATGCTTCCTCGGCCAGGTGGCTGACGTCCAGGGTTAGGCCCAGGTCAACCATCACATTGAGAAGTTCGCGCCCAATCTCGGTGAGCGGACCGGGAGCCGCGTCGCC
>Ga0136651_10001018_pt1 | contig 15391 bp, 11 predicted proteins | sample Mar14236cmmetaG_FD_94867 | JGI IMG/M metagenome (GOLD analysis project Ga0136651, IMG submission 94867) | Marine hydrothermal vent microbial communities from Guaymas Basin, Gulf of California to study Microbial Dark Matter (Phase II) - Marker... ...
GTGCAAGCGCCGGAATTATTCGACGACGAAGAACAAGCGCAAGCATCCGGGACGGGTGGAGTACAAGAAGTTCTGCCCGTTCTGCGGCAAGCACACGACGCATCGCGAAACCCGGTAGACGAGAGGCGGCCACAAGGCCGGCCGCCGAAGGTCCGTAGCTCAATTGGTAGAGCACCGGTCTCCAAAACCGGGGGTTGGGGGTTCGAGTCCCTCCGGACCTGCCATCGGGCGCCAGGCGGTAGGGCGCCTCCGCTGTCCCGGGGATGGATAATCGACGGGTTCGATCATGTTTCGCAGGATCGCTGAATACCTGAAGAGCGTGCGGGTCGAGATGAACAAGGTCACCTGGCCCAGCCGCGAACAGCTCGTGGAATCCACGGGCATCACCCTGCTGCTTTCCCTCGTGCTCGCCATCTTCGTCTTCCTGGCGGACATGATCATCTCACGTCTCATCAATCTTCTGATCTGAGCCGCGGACATGGACTGGTTTGTCGCACACGTATTCACCGGGCAGGAGAACCGGGTCAAGGAGTACATCGAGCGCGAGGCGGAGCGCCTCGGGCTGACCGACCGGCTTGCCCGGGTGATGATCCCCGCGGAGGACGTGATCGAGATGCGGGACGGGAAGAAGCGGATGAAGAAGCGCAACTTCTTCCCGGGCTACCTGCTGATCGAGATGGAGTTGAACAACGAGACGAAGCACCTGGTGACCAACGCGCCGGGCGTGATCGGGTTCGTCGGCGGCAGCGGGTATGATCCCGAGCCGCTGCAGCAGCAGGAGGTGGATCGCATCTTCGGCCGCGTCGAGGAGAAGGCCGGCCAGGCGACGATGGAGATCCCCTTCGACATCGACGACAAGGTGAAAATCATCGACGGTCCCTTCAAGGATTTCCAGGGGACGATACGCGAGATCAACGAAGAGAAGCGGAAACTCAAGGTTCTGGTATCCATCTTCGGGCGCGAGACGCCGGTCGAAGTGGACTTTCTCCAGGTGAGCACGGATTTCAGCGAGTCGTAGGATGGCGAAAAAAGTCATCGGTTCAGCGAAGTTGCAGATTCCCGGGGGGCAGGCTTCCCCGGCCCCGCCCGTGGGGACCGCTCTCGGTCCCAAGGGCGTGAACATCATGGAATTCGTCAAGGCGTTCAACGCCAAGACCCAGGACCAGCCGGGGGTGTTGATCCCGGTGGAGGTCACGGTCTACGTGGACCACAGCTTCACCTTCATCACGAAGACTCCTCCCGCGAGCTACCTGATCAAGCGCGCGGCGGGTCTCGAGAAGGGGTCCCCCGAGTCCAACCGGACGAAGGTGGGCCGGCTCAGCAGCGAACAGGTTCGCCAGATCGCCGAGACGAAGATGCAGGATCTCAACGCCCACACCGTCGAGGCGGCGATGAGGATCATCGCCGGCACCGCGCGGTCGATGGGTGTGACGGTGGAGGAGTGACGGGATGAAGCGCAGCCGGCGCTACAGGGAGGCGATGGAGAAGGTTGACCGTCGCCGCGAATACCTGCTTGATGAGGGGCTCACCCTCGTCAAGGAGCTTGCCGGGTTCACCAAGTTCGATGAAACGGTTGAACTTTCGGTCAATCTCGGGGTGGATCCCCGCAAGGCGGACCAGATGGTGCGCGGCACGGTGACCCTGCCGCACGGCACCGGGAAGTCCGTCCGCGTTCTCGTGCTCACCAAGGGCGAGAAGCAGAAGGAAGCCCAGGAGGCGGGGGCCGATTACGTCGGGTTCGAGGAGTACATCGAGAAGATCCAGGGTGGATGGTTCGAGTTCGATGTCTGCATCGCCACGCCGGACTCCATGCGCGAGGTCGGCAAGCTCGGGCGCCTGCTCGGTCCGCGCGGCCTGATGCCGAACCCGAAGACGGGCACCGTGACCTTCGAGGTCGGCACCGCGGTCAGGGAGGTCAAGGCCGGGCGCATCGACTTCCGGGTGGACCGCTACGGCATCGTTCACCTCGGGGTCGGCAAGGCCAGCTTCGGGGTCGAGGCGCTGCGGGAGAACATCTACGAGGTGCTGCGCACCATCAACCGCCTTCGCCCGTCGACGGTGAAGGGGGCCTACATCCGGAAGATTACCGTCTCGTCCACCATGGGACCCGGGGTCAAGGTGGACCGGTCCGTCACCCTGAACGAGATCAAGTAACACAGGCGATCAACGCCCCTCAGGGGCATCGGGTCCGCCTACCCGCAGGAGTGATCCAGGCATGGAAACGAAGGTCAACGAGGCGAAGCGCGAGAAAGTCGCCAAGCTGCAGGAAAAGCTTAGCAAGGCGGAATCCATCTATTTCACCGATTTCACCGGTCTGACGGTGGCGAAGATGGATGAGCTGCGGAGCAAGTTCTTCGAGGCGGGCGATGTGGAGTTCCTCGTCGCGAAGAACACGCTGATCGAGATCGCCCTCGGTGACAAGAAAGTGGATGCCGTCGAGGAGGTCCTTCGCGGTCCCACCGGTCTTGCGCTCGGGTACCGGGATCCGGTCGCCCCGGTGCGGGTGATCGCGGATTTTGCGAAGGCGAACGAGAAGCCCGTGTTCAAGGGCGGGCTGCTCGAGGGCGAGTTCTACGACAAGGTGCAGGTGGACCGGCTGAAGGATCTGCCGCCGGTCGAGCAGCTTCGCGCGATGGTTGTCGGCGCGATTGCCAGCCCCCTCTCCGGGTTCGTGGGCGTGTTGAACGAGACCTTACGCAGTTTTGTCGGCGTGCTGGACGCCATTATCGAGAAGAAAAAGGCCGAAGAGGGCGCCTGAGGCGAAGGCGGGCGGATGCCCGCCCCGGGCGGCCCACGGTGTTGAGTGTGGTAACCAAGAGATCCGCGGAGGTTCAAGGTGCAGGAACTGATTGAAACCATCAAGAACATGAAAGTCCTCGAGCTGGTCGAGCTGAAGAACGCTCTCGAGGAGGAGTTCGGTGTGACGGCGGCCGCGCCGATGATGGCCGCTGCCGCGATGCCGGCCGCCGGCGCCGAAGCGCAGGCCGCCGAGGAGAAGACGGAATTCGACGTCATTCTCAAGGATGTCGGCCCGACCAAAATCCAGGTGATCAAGGTCGTCCGCCAGATCACCGGTCTCGGTCTCAAGGAGGCCAAGGATCTCGTCGACGGCGCCCCGAAGCCGATCAAGGAAGGGGTCACCAAGGAAGAGGCCGACGAGATCAAAGCCAAGATCGAAGAGGTCGGCGGCGGCGTGGAGCTGAAGTAGGGCTCCCGAGGTGCACGACGCAATCCCGCGAGTTTTTCAAGCGGACCGCCCCGCTTAGGGGAGGACTCCGCTTTTTGGTGTTGAATTACCGACCGCAGCGGACCTGAACCACGGAGGAGGGTCGCGTGACGAAAAAGGGCATGATCCAACGTCACAGCTTCGCCGGCATCACTCCGGTTCTCGACATTCCCAACCTGCTGGAAGTGCAGCTCAAGTCCTTCCGCGATTTCCTGCAGCACGACGTGCCGCCGGAGAAGCGCGAGAAGAGGGGCTTGCAGGCGGTGTTTCACAGCGTCTTCCCGATCGTCGACAACCGTGAGGAGCACATCCTCGAATTCGTCGAATATTACATCGAACCGGCCAAGTATTCCGTCGTGGAATGCAAGGAGCGCGGTGTCAGCTATACGGTTCCCCTGAAGGCGAAACTGCGTCTCTCGAGCAAGGGCGATTCGGACGAGGCCGACGGGTTCGAGCAGACCATCGAGTCGGACGTCTATCTCGGCAACCTGCCGATGATGACGGACACCGGCACGTTCATCATCAACGGCGCGGAGCGGGTGATCGTCAGCCAGCTCCACCGCAGCCCGGGTGTCTTCTTCAGCGATTCGATCCACCCCAACGGCACGCGGCTGTTCTCCGCCCGCATCATCCCCTTCCGCGGGAGCTGGATCGAGTTCACCACCGACATCAACAACTCGATCTTCGTCTACATCGACCGGCGGAAGAAGTTCCCGGTGACCACCTTCCTGCGGGCCATCGGGTTCTCGACGGACGGTGACATCCTCTCCCTGTTCAACTTCAGCGAGGACGTCCCGCTCTCCCGCAAGGGCATCGAGAGCTACTTCGAGCGCGAGGTGGCCAACGACATCGTCGACCCCGCCTCCGGCGAGATCCTCGCGGAGAAGGGGGCTCCCTTCGATGCGGAGATACTGAAACGGCTGAAGCGGGCGAAAATCCGCCGGGTGCCGCTGCTCAAATCCGCACGTGGCAAGGACGCCGAAGCCAGCCGCCAGGTGTTGCAGAACACCCTCGACCGGGACCGCACCTCCAGCGAGGACGAGGCCCTCGAGGCGATCTACCGCGAGATGCGCAACGGCGACCCGCCGGATACGGAGACCGCGCGCAAGCTGCTGCAGCGCATGTTCTTCGATGAGAAGCGCTATGACCTCGGCGCCGTCGGGCGGTACCGGATCAACGTCAAGCTGGACCTCAAAGTGCCGCAGGAGACGACGATCCTCACCCCGGACGACGTCGTCGCCATCGTCAAGTACGTCCTCGAGCTGAAGAACGGCAAGAAGACGACGGACGACATCGACCACCTCGGCAACCGCCGGGTGCGCACGGTGGGCGAACAGCTCGCCAACCAGTTCTCCGTGGCTTTCAGCCGCATGGCGCGGACCATCAAGGAGCGGATGAACGTCCGCGACTCGGAGAAGCTGCAGCCGCAGGACCTGGTCAACGTGCGGACGGTGAGTTCGGTGATCAACACCTTCTTCGGCACCAACCAGCTCAGCCAGTTCATGGACCAGGTGAACCCGCTGACCGAGCTGACCCACAAGCGCCGGCTTTCGGCCCTCGGGCCGGGCGGGTTGACGCGCGAGCGGGCCGGGTTCGAGGTGCGCGACGTCCACTATACCCATTATGGCCGCCTGTGCCCGATCGAGACGCCGGAAGGGCCGAACATCGGCCTGATCTCCAGCCTCACGACCTATGCCCGGTTCAACGACCTCGGCTTTGTCGAGACGCCGTACCGGGTGGTGAAGAACGGCAGGGTGACCAAGCAGATCCAGTACCTCTCCGCCGACGACGAAGACAAGTTCGTGATCGCGCAGGCGAACGCACCGCTGGACGAGGAGGGGTGTTTCGTCCGGGACCGTGTCAAGTGCCGTTACCGGGCGGAGTACCCGGTGATGCCGCCGGACAAGATCGACTACATGGACGTGGCGCCCCACCAGATCGTTTCGGTGGCCGCCTCGCTGATTCCGTTCCTCGAGCACGATGACGCCAACCGGGCGCTGATGGGCTCGAACATGCAGCGCCAGGCGGTGCCGCTTCTCGTGCCGGAGGCGCCGATCGTCGGCACCGGCATGGAGGCCAAGGCGGCGCACGATTCGGGCGCGGTGGTCCTCGCGGAGGAGGACGGCACCGTGGTCTACGTGGACGCGGACCGGATCGTCCTCGAGATCCGCCGGAAGGGCATTTCGAAGGAGCGGCAGAGCGAGCTGCCCCCGGGCTACCGCACTTACAGGCTGAGGAAGTTCGTCCGCACCAACCAGGACACCTGCATCAACCAGCGTCCCATCGTGCAGAAGGGGCAGTTCGTCCGCGCGGGGCAGGTCATCGCCGACGGCGCCTCCACGGAGAACGGCGAGCTGGCCCTCGGGCGCAACGTGCTCGTCGCCTTCATGCCGTGGCACGGGTACAACTTCGAGGACTCGGTCATCATCTCCGAGCGCATGGTGCGCGACGATGTCTTCACCTCGATCCGCATCGAGGAGCTGGAGCTCCAGGTGCGGGAGACCAAGCGGGGCAAGGAAGAGCTGACCCGTGAAATCCCGAACGTCTCGGAGGAGGCGACCAAGGACCTGGACGAGAACGGCATCGTCCGCGTCGGCGCCATCATCCAGCCGGGGGACATCCTGGTCGGAAAGGTGACCCCGAAGGGCGAGACGGACCTGACGCCGGAAGACAAGCTGCTGAAGGCCATCTTCGGCGACAAGGCGGGCGATGTGAAGGATGCCAGCCTGAAAGCGCACCCGGGGATGTACGGGATCGTCATCGGGACGAAGCTGTTCAGCCGCAAGGCGAAGGACGCCGAGACCCGGCGGCGCGACAAGGAGCGTGTCGCCGAGCTCGAGGAGGAGTTTGAGCGCGAGCGCAAGCGGCTGCACCGCGCGGCCGTTGAGTCCCTCGAGGGTCTGCTCGTCGGGCGCGGCACGGTCGAGATCCGGCATCCGGAGAGCGATGAGATCATCGTCCCGGGCGGGGTCACCTACACCGCGGAGCTTCTCGAGCCCCTGGATCTCGACAAGCTGCCCGAAGAGGTGCAGTGGAGCGAGGACAAGGAGACCAATCAGCTCGCCAGGTACGTCGTGGTCGACTATCACGAGGCTGTGGAGAAGGCGGAAACGGAGATGCGGAACAGCGTCCACAAGATCCAGGTGGGCGACGAGCTTCCCTCCGGCATTCTGCAACTGGCCAAGGTGTACGTCGCCCAGCGCCGCAAGCTGTCGGTGGGCGACAAGATGGCCGGGCGGCACGGCAACAAGGGCGTCGTCGGGAAGATCGTCCCGATGGAGGATATGCCCTTCCTCGAGGACGGCACCCCGGTGGACATCATCCTCAACCCGCTGGGCGTTCCGAGCCGGATGAACATCGGCCAGATCTACGAGACCATCCTCGGCTGGGCCGGGATGAAGCTCGGCAAGCACTATTCGACCCCGGTGTTCGACGGGGCGACGCAGGAAGACGTACAGAAAGAGCTGCGCGAGGCGGGGCTGCCCGAGAGCGGCCAGATCCAGCTCTACGACGGCCGCTCGGGCGAGCCGTTCCATCAGAAGACGACGGTGGGCGCCATCTACATGATGAAGCTGTCCCACCTTGTGGACGACAAGATTCACGCCCGCAGCATCGGGCCGTACTCGCTGATCACCCAGCAACCCCTGGGCGGCAAGGCGCAGTTCGGCGGCCAGCGCTTCGGCGAGATGGAAGTCTGGGCGCTGGAGGCGTACGGCGCGGCGCACACGCTGCAGGAGATGCTCACGGTGAAGAGCGATGACGTCTCCGGGCGCGCCAGGACCTACGAGGCGATCGTCAAGGGGGAGAACCTTCCGCCGCCCGGAGTGCCCGAGTCCTTCAACGTGCTGATCAACGAGTTGATGGGACTCGGCCTGGATGTCAAGCTCGAGTAGCCGTGGCGGGTCGCGGCGCCCTGGCGCGCCGCGCGAGACGAATTGGTCCGGACTCCCGATCAGTCTTTTTGAGCCGGCCCTCGATCAACGATAGAAGACAAGGAGGTAGTCTTGGTCACGTCCAGCCGGATTCAGGACAGCGAGATCAAGTCGTTCTCCAGCATTACGATCAATATTTCCAGTCCCGAGATGATCCTCGCCCGGTCGTACGGCGAGGTGACGAAGCCGGAAACGATCAACTACCGGAGCTACAAGCCGGAGCCCGACGGGCTCTTCTCCGAGAAGATCTTCGGCCCGACGAAGGACTGGGAGTGCCACTGCGGCAAGTACCGCGGCATCCGCTACAAGGGCATCATCTGCGACCGCTGCGGCGTCGAGGTGACGCGCAAGGAGGTCCGCCGGAAGCGGATGGGCCACATCAAGCTCGCCGTCCCCGTCGCCCACATCTGGTTCTTCAAGAGCATGCCCTCGAAGATCGGGTATCTCCTCGGGATGACGGTCCGTGAGCTCGAACGGGTGATCTACTACGAGAACTACATCATCATCCAGCCGGGCAACTCGAACCGGAAGAAGATGGAGCTGATCTCCGAGGCGGAATACATCGAGCTGATGCAGGAGTACGGCCCGCAGAACGCCCAGCTCCCGGAGGACAGCCCCGAGCGCTTCATCGCCGGGACCGGCGGCGTCGCGGTCCGCGACCTGCTGCGCCGCATCGACATCGAGGCGCTCGCCGCGGACCTGCGCAACCGGGTGCGGACCGAGACCAGCGTGCAGCGCAAGCACGATGCGATCAAGCGCCTGCGCGTGGTCGAGGCGATGCGTGAAAACCCGGCGAAGGACCCGATCCGCCCGGAGTGGATGGTTCTCTCGGTGATCCCGGTGATCCCGCCGGACCTCCGCCCGCTGGTTCCGCTGGAGGGCGGACGCTTCGCCACCAGCGACCTGAACGACCTCTACCGCCGGGTCATCATCCGCAACAACCGCCTCAAGCGCCTGATCGAGATCCGCGCGCCCGAGGTGATCCTGCGGAACGAGAAGCGGATGCTGCAGGAGGCGGTGGACAGCCTGTTCGACAACGGCCGCAAGAGCGTCGCGGTGCGCAGCGACGGCAACCGCCCGCTGAAGAGCCTCTCCGACAACCTGAAGGGCAAGCAGGGCCGGTTCCGCCAGAACCTGCTCGGCAAGCGCGTGGACTACTCCGGGCGCAGCGTAATCGTCGTCGGGCCCCACCTCAAGCTGCACGAGTGCGGCCTGCCGAAGGACATGGCGATCGAGCTGTTCAAGCCCTTCGTCATCCGCAAGCTGATCGAGCACGAGTACGCGAAGACGGTGAAGAGCGCCAAGCGGATGGTGGAGCGGCGCGACGAGGTGGTCTGGGGGATTCTCGAGGACATCATCGAGAACCACCCGGTGCTCCTGAACCGCGCCCCGACCCTGCACCGTCTCGGCATCCAGGCCTTCCAGCCGCTGATGATCGAGGGCAAGGCGATCCAGCTTCACCCCCTGGTCTGCTCCGCGTTCAACGCCGACTTCGACGGCGACCAGATGGCGGTGCACGTGCCGCTCTCCTACGAGGCCCAGCTCGAGGCGCGCCTGCTGATGCTGGCGGCGCAGAACATCCTCCACCCGGCTAACGGCCGCCCGATCACCGTGCCCAGCCAGGACATGGTCCTCGGCTGCTACTACATGACCAAGGTGAAGCCGGGCGCGAAGGGCGAGGGGATGTTCTTCGCCAGCGCGGACGAGGTGATCGTCGCCTACAATCACGGCGCCGTGGACCTGCACGCGAAGATCCATGTCCGCATCAAGGGACTGTTCGTGGAGACGACCCCGGGACGCGTGCTGTTCAACCGCATCACGCCGCCCCTGGTGCGCGAGGAGACCTTCTACAACGAGCTGCTGACCAAGCGCCGCCTCGAGGAGATCATCGCCGACTGCCACCACCGCGTGGGCAACGCCGAAACGGCGAAGTTCCTCGACGAGCTGAAGAACCTCGGCTTCGCCTTCTCCACCGAGGGCGGACTCTCCATCGGCCTCGAGAACGTGGTCATCCCGGAAGAGAAGGAGGAGATGATCGCCCGCTCGCAGAAGGAGGTGGACGAGATCCAGCAGCAGTACGAGATCGGCATCATCACCGACGGCGAGCGGTACAACAAGATCATCGACATCTGGACGCACACCACCTCCGACATCGCGGAGGTGATGTTCCGCTACATGCGCAACGACCGCCAGGGGTTCAACCCGATCTTCATGATGGCCGATTCCGGCGCCCGTGGCTCGAAGGACCAGATCCGCCAGCTCGCCGGGATGCGCGGTCTGATGGCCAAGCCGCAGAAGACCATGACCGGGCAGAAGGGCGAGATCATCGAGTCGCCGATCACCGCGAACTTCAAGGAAGGGCTGTCGGTGCTCGAGTACTTCATCTCGACGCACGGCGCGCGGAAGGGGCTCGCGGACACGGCGCTGAAGACGGCGGACGCCGGGTACCTGACCCGCCGCCTCGTGGACGTCGCCCAGGACGTGGTCGTCACCCGGAAGGACTGCGGCACCCTGCGGGGGATCGTCGTCGAGGCGCAGAAGGAGGGCGAGGAGGTCACCGAGCAGCTCTTCGAGCGCATCCTCGGGCGGGTCACCGCCGAGGAGGTGATCCACCCGGTCACCGGTGAGAAGGTCCTCGACCGCAACATTCTCATCGGGCAGAGCGAGGCGGAGGTCATCGCCGCCTCGGGGATCGACAAGGTGCGGATCCGTTCCGTGCTCACCTGCGAGAGCGAAGTCGGCGTCTGCTCCCTCTGCTACGGGATCAACCTGACCACCGGCCAGATGGTCGGCCGGGGCGAGGCGGTGGGAGTGATGGCCGCCCAGTCCATCGGCGAGCCCGGCACCCAGTTGACCCTGCGGACCTTCCACATCGGCGGCACGGCGGCGCGCATCGCGGCCGAGTCCCAGGTGAAGGCGAAGAGCGACGGACTGGTCGTCTTCGACAACATCCACACCATCGACCAGGCCGGCAGCGACAAGGGTGACGGCAAGGGGGAGGGCAAAGGCAGGGGCAAGAACAAGAAGCGGGACGACAGGCTGGTCACCATCCGCCGGAACGGCATCGTCAAGCTGATCGATACGAACAACCGCATCGTGGCCAAGTATTCGGTCCCCTACGGCGCGATCCTGCACTGCAAGGACGGGCAGGAAGTCAAGGCGGGTGAGATCCTCTTCGAGTGGGACCCCTACTCGATGTCGATTCTCGCCACCGAATCGGGACGGGTTCACTTCAAGGACATCAAGCTCGGGGTGACCGCGCGCGAGGAGGTGGACGAGATCACCGGCATGAAGCAGACGGTGATCATCGAGGCGCCCGGCCAGCGGAAGCTGAACCCGCGCATCACGCTGGAGGATACGAAGGGGAACCAGCTCGGCAACTACATCCTGCCCACCGGCAGCCACCTCTCCGTGGAGGACGGCGACGAGGTCAAGGCGGGCGATCCGCTGGTCAAGATTCCGCGCGAGACGCACAAGACGAAGGACATCACCGGGGGTCTGCCGCGGGTGGCGGAGCTGTTCGAGGCCCGGCAGCCGAAGGACCCGGCGGTGATCTCCGAGGTCGACGGCACGGTGCGCATCGGCGAGATGAAGCGCGGTTACCGCGAGATCCGGATCTTCGCGCCGGACGGCAAGGAATACTCCTACCAGATCCCCTACGGCAAGCACATCCTCGTCCATGACGGGGAGTTCATCACCGCCGGCGAGCGCCTCTGCGAGGGCTCGGTGTCGCCGCAGGACATCCTCAGCGTCCTCGGCTCGGCGCAGGTGCAGGAGTACCTGGTCAACGAAATCCAGGATGTCTACCGCCTGCAGGGCGTGCGGATCAATGACAAGCACATCGAGGTCATCGTCCGCCAGATGATGCAGAAGGTGAAGGTCGAGGATCCGGGCGACACCCGCTTCCTCGAGGGCGACCAGGTGAGCATCCACAGGATCAACCGCGCCAACCGCGACATGCAGGGCAAGGTCGTGATCGAGACCGAGGGCGACAGCCGCTTCGAGGTGGACCAGCTCGTCGATCGGGCCGAGTACAACCGCGAGGTGCGCCGCCTGAAGAAGCTGGAGCTGCAACCTCCGAAGGGGCGCCAGGCGCGGCCGGCGCTGTACCAGCCGCAGCTCCTCGGGATCACCCAGGCGAGCCTCTCGACGGAGTCCTTCATCTCCGCCGCCTCCTTCCAGGAGACCACGCGGGTCCTGCCCGACGCCGCCGTCGAGCGGAAGACCGATGTCCTGCGGGGCCTGAAGGAGAACATGATCATGGGCCACCTGATCCCCGCGGGCACAGGGATTCGGGAGTACCAGAACCTGAAGGTGGTGAACCGCGAGGAGGAGGAGCGCAGGCGGCTCGAAGCGGAGGAGGCCGCCTGGTTGGCCGAGGAGGCCGAGCGGGCGCGCCGCGAAGCGGAAGAGGCCGCCCTCGGCGCCGAGGCCGAGGAGGCCGGTGTGCCGGCCGAATCGATCCCCTCCGGCGGCGAGGATCCGGCGCCTTCGACTCCGGGTGGCGAACCCGGAGAAGGGGCTTGACACGGGCGTAACAAAGGCCTATACTAACGAGCCTTTTCACTAACCTGAGACAGCCGGGGGGTGTCCGCCGCCGGGGCCCCATCGTCCCCACCCGACGGAGTTAGGACGCGAGCTCGGTAACAGGTACAGAAGGGTATGGGGATGGCCGTGGCGAGCGGCGCCGGGGTGCGTCGCTTGCCTGCTTTTTATCCCGCCCGCACGGGGCGCAGGTTCCTCGGAAACAGGGGCTTGCGCGCGGGAGAACCCCGGTGAGCGAGAGGGTCGCGCCGGTGGACGCGGCGGGAGGACAACGAGGAGAAGGTATGCCGACGGTCAACCAGTTGGTGCGCAGCGGCCGCAAGAAGCAGTTCAAGAAAACCAGCGCCCCGGCGCTGCAGAACTGCCCGCAGCGGCGTGGCGTCTGCATCCGTGTGTACACAACCACTCCGAAGAAGCCGAATTCGGCGCTGCGCAAGGTGGCTCGTGTCCGCCTGACCAACGGGATCGAGGTCACCGCGTATATCCCCGGCGAGGGGCACAATCTGCAGGAGCACTCGATTGTGCTGATCCGCGGGGGGCGCGTGAAGGACCTCCCGGGTGTGAGGTATCACATCATTCGCGGTGCGCTGGATGCCTCCGGCGTCGCGGAGCGCAACCGGGGCCGCAGCAAGTACGGCACCAAGAGGAAGAAGTCGTAAATGACCCTGCCGGGGCGCGGCGAAGAGCCGGCTCCGGGTTCTGCAGGGCGGCAGTCAGCCTTCGGAAGGACGTATGGCGAGGCGGAAACGAGCGGTCAAGCGGGAAGTGCTTCCCGACCCCAAGTACAAGTCGTTGAAGGTCGCGAAGTTCATCAACAACCTGATGGAGCGCGGCAAGAAGTCCACGGCTGAGCAGATCTTCTACGGCGCGATCGAGATCATCGACGAGCGGACGAAGGGTCAGGGCCTGGAGACGTTCGAGAAGGCGCTGCGCAACGCGCAGCCGATGCTCGAGGTGAAGAGCCGGCGTGTCGGCGGCAGCACCTACCAGGTGCCCATCGAGGTGCGCCAGGACCGCGGCGTGGCGCTCGCCACCCGCTGGCTGATCTCCTTCGCCAAGGCGCGCACGGGGATGAACATGGCGGAGAAGCTGGCCGCCGAGTTCATGTCCGCCGCCAAGGGCGAGGGCGCGACGATCAAGAAAAAGGACGACACCCACCGCATGGCGGAGGCGAACAAGGCCTTCGCCCATTTTCGGTGGTAGTCGCCACGATAGGATTTGCGGCCGCGCCGGACGCGGCGGCCGCCGGACGGGATTCGTCGACGGGAATGGTGAACGACAGGAAAAAGAAGAACGAGGCGAAAGCTGGACGCCTGTGGCCGATGGAGCGGATCCGCAACTTCGGGATCATGGCTCACATCGACGCGGGCAAGACGACGACCACGGAACGCATCCTCTTCTATACCGGCCGCATCCACCGGATGGGCGAGGTGCACGAAGGCGCCGCCCAGACCGACTGGATGGAGCAGGAGAAGGAGCGCGGAATCACCATCACCTCGGCTTCGATCACCACGGTGTGGAACGAGCACCGCCTGAGCCTGATCGACACTCCCGGCCATGTGGATTTCACCGCGGAGGTGGAGCGCAGTCTTCGCGTTCTCGACGGGGCGGTGGCGCTGTTCTGCGCCGTGGGCGGCGTGGAGCCGCAGTCGGAAACCGTGTGGCACCAGGCGGACAGGTACGGCGTGCCGAGGATCGCCTACATCAACAAGATGGACCGCGTCGGGGCGGACTTCTTCCGCGCCCTGCGGATGATCGAGGACCGTTTCTCCGCCACCCGGCCGATCCCGTTGCAGGTGCCGATGGGCCAGGGCGAGATGTTCAACGGCCTGATCGACCTCATCCGCAACAAGGCGGTCTGGTACCACGAGGAGAGCCTCGGCATCAAGTGGGAAGAGGGCGAGATCCCGAACGACCTGGCCGAGACCGCCCGCGAGTGGCGCGAGAAGATGCTCGAGTCCATCAGCGACTACGATGACGAGCTGATGGAGCTGTTCCTCGAGGAGAAGGAGGTCCCCGAGGACAAGCTGCGCACCGCGATCCGCAAGGCGACGCTGGACAGCAAGATCGTCCCGGTGCTCTGCGGGTCCAGCTACAAGAACAAGGGCGTGCAGCGGCTCCTCGACGCGATCGTCTACTATCTCCCCTCGCCCCTGGACCGGGGCGCGGTCGAGGGCCGGAACCCGAACAACGATAAGCCCGAGCACCGGCTGCAGGACGACGATGAACCGTTGAGCGCCCTGGCGTTCAAGATCATGACGGACCCCTACGTGGGCCGCCTGACCTACGTGCGCATCTATTCCGGCATGATGCGCACCGGGCAGATGCTGCTCAACGTCCGCACCGGGAAGAAGGAGCGCGTGGGGCGCATCCTCGAGATGTTCGCCAACAAGCGCGAGGAGCGGAAAGAGGCGTTCTCCGGGGACATCGTCGCGCTGGTCGGAATGAAGGACATGCGCACCGGCGACACCCTCTGCGCCCACCAGCACCCGATTCTCCTCGAGCCGGTGAGCTTCCCCAAGCCGGTGATCACCCGGGCGATCGAGCCGAAGACGAAGGCGGACCAGGACGCGCTGACGAACAGCCTGATGAAGCTCGCCGAGGAGGATCCCACCTTCGTCATCAGTTATGACGAGGATTCCGGGCAGACCCATATCAGCGGAATGGGCGAGCTGCACCTTGAGATTCTCATCGACCGGTTGATGCGGGAGTTCCAGGTCCAGGCGAGCGTGGGCAATCCGCAGGTCGCCTACAAGGAAGGGATCTCACGCCCGGCGAAGGGGGTGGGTCGATTCGTCCGCCAGTCCGGGGGGCGCGGCCAGTACGGCCATGCGGTGATCGAACTCGAGCCGCTGGATGTCAACAGCGACGAAAGCTTCGTCTTCGTCGACAAGATCGTCGGCGGCACGATCCCGCGGGAGTTCATCCCGGCGGTCCGCGAGGGGGTCCGGGACGCCCTCGGCTCCGGGGTGCTCGCCGGCTACCCCATCGAGGGGGTGAAGGCGATCCTGGTGGACGGCAGCTACCACGATGTGGACTCGAGCGAGATGGCGTTCCGCATCGCCGGCAGCATGGCGTTCAAGGACGCCGCAAAGAAGGCGGGGCCGTTCCTCACCGAGCCGATCATGCGGCTCGAGGTGGTGACCCCCGAGGAGTATGTCGGGGACGTGATGAACAACCTGAACAGCCGGCGCGCGAAGATCCTGGGGATCAACCCACGGGCGGACGCCCAGGTGATCCGCGCCGAGGTCCCCCTGGCGACCATGTTCGGGTATGCGACGGAACTCCGGTCGATGACCCAGGGCCGCGCCCTGTTCACCATGGAATTCGAGCATTACCGGCGCGTACCCGAGTCCGTCCAGGAAGAAGTGATCCGGAAAGTCAGAGGCTATTGAGGGAGAAGGTCCCATGGCGAAGCAGAAGTATGAGCGTACGAAGCCCCATGTGAACGTGGGGACGATCGGTCACGTGGATCACGGGAAGACGACGTTGACGGCGGCGATCACGTTGGTGTTGTCGAAGCGAATGGCGGGCGTCGAGTACCGTAGTTTCGACCAGATCGACAATGCGCCCGAGGAGCGTGAACGTGGGATCACGATTGCGACGGCGCACGTGGAGTACGAGACGGATAAGCGTCACTACGCGCATGTGGACTGTCCGGGACACGCGGACTACGTGAAGAACATGA
>Ga0136651_10001023_pt1 | contig 15356 bp, 16 predicted proteins | sample Mar14236cmmetaG_FD_94867 | JGI IMG/M metagenome (GOLD analysis project Ga0136651, IMG submission 94867) | Marine hydrothermal vent microbial communities from Guaymas Basin, Gulf of California to study Microbial Dark Matter (Phase II) - Marker... ...
AATTATATTTCGGAGAATCATTTTTTCAGCAAAGGATGAAAATCCCCCTTCAAACCGACCGGGGTGCTGTTTCGGATATGATAAACAATTTCAATGGAATTTCGTACTTCGTCTATTCCAAAGCCGTTGCCTTCCAGAATTTTACGATAGCTTTGAGTATGCAGATCCGTAAATCCCGAGCTGAATTCCACTTCTTTTTTGTTGATAAGAACAGACCGGTAGGTTCTCTGGCCGGATTCCCTGTTTATTTCGGGGATATCCTGATAATCGATGCTGAGAAACCAACGTATGCGGGCCCGTTCCAGTTCCATATATCCCGCTGCCTTGTCCTCATCAAGCAGATGAACTGTATTTTCCTGAACTTTCCCAAAGATCCATCCCAGCATATCAAAAAAGTGAATCCCGATATTGGTGACGATACCCCCTGATTTCTTAATATCTCCTTTCCATGATATATAATACCAATGTCCACGACTGGTGATATAAGTAAGATCGATGTCAAATTTTTTATCTTCCGGAGCAGCATCCACTTCCTGCTTTAGTTTTATAATAGAAGGATGCAATCGCAATTGCAGGATATTATTCACTTTTCTCCCTGACTCTTCTTCAAAAAGTTGCAGGGCATCCACATTCCAGGGATTCAGTACCATGGGTTTTTCGCAGATCGCATCGGCACCTTGTCGCAGGGCAAACCGGATATGGGAATCATGCAGGTAGTTGGGTGAGCAAATGGAAACATAATCCACATTGGTCCCCTGCCGGTGCAGCTTGTCTATATGACGGTCGAAGCGTTCGAACTCCACAAAAAAATCAGAATCCGGAAAATAGCTGTCCAATATTCCCACGCTGTCGTGCGGGTCGAGGGCGGCTACCAGATTATTTTCTGTATCGCGGACAGCTCTGAGATGGCGTTCGGCAATATATCCTGCTACCCCGATGATGGCAAAGTTTTTAGACTGCGATTTCTCAAACATGATCTTATTTGTTAGCCGTAACAAATGTAAGGTCAATCCGTGATTTTAACAACATTTTTGTTACGTAATTGATACCGTTCGCCACTTTCTTGACAGACAGCGATGCCTTCTTTGTCAAAATGTAACCGGTGGCCATATTCGCTCATCCAACCGATGTGCCTTGCCGGATTCCCCACCACCAGAGAATAGGGTTGGACATCTTTGTTTACCACAGCTCCGGCACCCACAAAAGAGAATTCTCCCAGGGTCACACCGCAGATGATGGTGGCATTGGCTCCGATGGAAGCCCCTTTTTTTACCAGTGTTTTTTGATATTGATCACGGCGCACTATGGCACTCCGCGGATTGATGACGTTGGTAAAAACCATGGATGGTCCAAGGAAGACATCATCTTCGCAAATCACTCCGGTATAGATCGAGACATTGTTCTGCACTTTAACGTTGTTGCCCAGTACCACGCCGGGAGAAACCACTACATTTTGCCCGAGGTTGCATTTTCTCCCGATTACCGCACCGGTCATCACATGAGAAAAATGCCAGATCTTCGTTCCCTCACCGATCTGACATCCTTCGTCAATGACCGCCGTTTCATGAGCGAAATAGTTTCGTTCAGCCATTTTGGTAGTTTTTTATATATGTTGTGATATAATCCAATTGTTCTTCATCCATTTCCGTGTGTGCCGGCAGGGACATCACAGTGTTGCATAGTTTTTCGGCAACCGGAAAACTCCTGTTATAAAATGGAAACCCGGAAAAAGCTTCCTGACGATGCATGGGCAGAGGATAGTAGATCATTGAAGGGATGCCGGCTTCTTTAAGATAATTCATAAGATGTCGGCGGTCTATACCTCTGGTGACTACCGTATACTGATGAAAAGTGTGAGTGGTATTCGGTGCACGGGCCGGGATCTGTAGAAAAGGGAAAGACCCCAGATGTTTGTCATACCATGCGGCAACTTGTTGCCGGGCTTCAATAAATTCGTCCAGATGGCTTAATTTTACATCCAGGATAGCTGCCTGCAGGGTGTCCAGCCGTGAGTTGATGCCAATTTGTTTGTGATAGTATTTTTTCTGTGTTCCGTGGTTTACATAGGAACGTATGGTACAGGCAAGTGCTTCATCGTCCGTGAATACTGCACCTCCGTCGCCAAAAGCGCCGAGATTTTTTGAAGGGAAGAAAGAAGTACACCCGATATCGCCCATGGTGCCTGCCATCTTCCGGGTACCGTCGGGGAAGGTATACCAGGATCCTAAAGCCTGGGCTGCATCTTCAATTACTTTCAAGTCGTATTTCCCGGCTACTTTTAGTAAAGGAGCCATATCCACGCATTGTCCGAAAAGGTGTACCGGGATGATGGCTTTGGTTTTCGGCGTGATATATTTTTCGATGGATGCAGGATCGATCAGAAAAGTATCAGGATCCACGTCTATGATTACAGGTGTGAGATTCAGTAGTGCCACGGTTTCCACAGTGGCGATGAAGGTAAAATCCGGAACCAAAACTTCATCACCAGGTTGCAAATGAAGCGAAGCCAAGGCTGCCTGAAGAGCGTCGGTGCCGTTGCCGCAAGGGATGACGTACCTGGCTCCTGTATAATCGGACAGATGTCTGGTAAAAGTCCTGACAGCCGGTCCGTTGATAAACGCACTTGTCTCAATGACTTCCTGGATAGCCTGGTCTATTTCATCTTTCAGACGGACATATTGCCCGTACAAATCAACCATTTTGAGATCTTTCATTTATATTGGTTCTTTCCGGCAAAAGTTATCAACAGGTATTGATATACCTTTGCCTGATTTTTTTCGGGTTAAATTTATCAAATTTTTCCGGAGTTGGCATTGTGAAAAAAAATTGAAAAAATCTTCCCAGGTAGTAATTTTATTATCCGGTTTTTTTCATTAATTTTGTTTAAAATAGTAACAATGGAACTGGACATTTTTATCAAGGATCTTCTATATGAGCATGATTGTGTGATTGTACCGGATTTTGGTGGTTTTGTAGCCAATTACAGGCCGGCATACATCAATTATAATCTTAATACTTTTTCTCCTCCCGGGAAAGATATTTCTTTTAACCGGAGCCTTACCAATAATGACGGTTTGTTGATCGGGTATATTTCCGAAAAGACGGATATGTCTTATGTGGATGCGCGCAACTGGGTTAACACCCGGGTAAATGAGTGGAAGAGAAAGCTGGAAAAGGGCAAGAGGATCGAGGTGAAAGACATTGGGGTTTTTCAGATGGGGAAAGACAAGAATCTTCTTTTTGAACCATTAAATACCGTTAATTTCCTGGTAGATTCCTATGGTCTTCCGGATTTTCAGATTGCTTCGCTGGAAGAGTTCCGTAAAGAGAAAGCCGCTACAGGCAAGATCACGATAAATAAACCGGAAGATATACGCAGCCGGAAAACGTTGCGGCGGGTGTTGATCGCTGTCCCCGTTGCAGCAGCTTTGATACTGATCCCCTTGACCACAGATCTTGTTCCGGTGGATTTTTCTTCCCTGAATCCTTTCGGACATAAGACGACAAAACAGGTGGCTGTACAACCGGCCAAGCCGGTGATGAAAAAAGCCAAGGCCGTAAAACCTCTTTCAGTGAAAACGGAAAAAGAATCTGCACCTGCATTGGCCAAAGAAATATCGGAAAAAACAACTAAGCCATCTGCCACACAGACGGAGAAGGAAAATAAGGTTTCTGTTGAAACTGAAATGAAAACCATCAAGATGGGTAAACCTGCTAAATTGGTAGCCGAAACCAGGATCCTTGCTGAAAAAACACCGGCAAAACCGACAAAGAAACAGGTGACTTTAAACCGGACTGTTAACAGGAGTTCCATGTTTTATGTTGTTGCCGGCAGTTTTAAAAGTCGTAATAATGCCAATGTTTTGAAAAAACAACTGGAAGGAGAGGATTACAGAGTAGCGATCCTGAACGGGCCCAACGGGTTCTACCGTGTGGCTATTGGAGGGTTTACTGATAAAAAAACAGCTCTGGGCATTCTGAAAGAGCAGAAAAGAAAACCGCAAGGGAACAGTTACTGGTTGCTAAAGCAATAAAATAAACCCCGGAATCCCGGGGTTTATTATTTTACTTTATTTCCGATCCGTTGTCGGTATTTTCTTCCGGGATGATAAAGTATAACTTGCCGGAAGGATCTTCTGCCATCAATATCATCCCCTGCGACTCGATGCCTTTGATCTTCCGGGGTGCCAGATTGACCAGTACGGCGATTTGTTTACCAACAATCTCCTCCGGGTTAAAAAATTCTGCAATCCCCGAGACTACGGTTCGTTGGTCCAAACCGGTATCGAGGGTCAGTTTCAGCAGCTTTTTGGTTTTGGGCACTTTCTCGGCTGCCAGGATGGTCGCCAGCCGGATATCCAGCCTGGAAAAATCATCGTAGTCAATCTGGTTTTTTTGAGGATTCAGGTTTTTTCCCTCATTTTTTTCGTTTTCCGTTTTGGTAATTTTCAGCTTATTGATCTGTCTTTTTATTTCTTCATCCGTAATTTTTTCAAACAGATGTGATGGTTTGTCTATCTGATGTCCGACGGGCAGCAAGTCCGGTTTTCCTATAAGATCCCAGTTGGCTTTTTCGAAGCGGATAAACTTCCTCAGTTTTTCCATGGAAAAAGGCAGGAAAGGCTCCATCAGAAGACTTAGATTAGCAGTAATCTGCAAACAAATATTAAGAATACTTCCGACTTTCTCCCTGTCGGTTAGGATAAGATTCCATGGTTCGGTGTCGGCCAGGTATTTATTTCCCATCCGGGCCAGGGTCATGGCTTCTTTCAGGGCTTCGCGGAATCGAAAATGATCCAGACTGTATTCTGTTCTTTCACGGATGACCGGCATCTGTTCCAGCACCTGCCGGTCTTCTTCCGACAGCTCACTTGTCGGAGGTACAGCTCCGTCGAAATATTTATTTGTCAGAACAACGGTCCTGTTGACGAAGTTTCCAAGAATAGCCACCAGTTCATTGTTGTTACGGGCCTGAAAATCCTTCCAGGTAAAATCGTTGTCCTTAGTTTCCGGCATGTTGGCTGTAAGAACATAACGTAAGACGTCTTCCTTGCCCGGGAATTCTTCAAGATACTCATTGAGCCATACGGCCCAGTTGCGGGAGGTGGAAATTTTATCGCCTTCCAGGTTCAGGAACTCGTTGGCCGGTACGTTATCGGGAAGGATGCAGGATCCTTCTGCTTTCAGTATGGTTGGAAAGATAATGCAATGAAAGACAATATTGTCTTTCCCGATAAAATGTATCAGACGAGTGTCCGGATCTTTCCAGTATTTTTCCCAGTCAGCAGTCAATTCGCGTGTAGCAGAGATATATCCGATAGGTGCGTCAAACCATACATACAGTACTTTCCCTTCAGCGTTTTCCACCGGAACCGGCACTCCCCAGTCGAGATCGCGGCTGACAGCCCGGGGCTGTAATCCCTGGTCGAGCCATGACTTACACTGACCGTAAACATTGGTTTTCCATTCCTTATGATCTTCCAGGATCCACTTCCGCAGGAAAGGTTCATAACGGTCGAGCGGCAGGTACCAGTGTTTTGTCTTGCGCAAAACGGGTTTACTGCCTGAGATGGTAGAACGCGGGTTGATCAACTCGGTAGGACTCAGCGAAGTACCACAGCGCTCGCACTGGTCGCCGTAAGCTTTTTCATATCCACAATGGGGGCATGTGCCGGTGATATACCGGTCGGCCAGAAACTGCCCGGCTTCTTCATCAAAAAATTGCTCACTGGTTTTTTCAATAAAGACCCCTTTTTTATATAAGGTTTTGAAAAATTCCGAGGCAGTATTATAATGAACTTTTGAGGTAGTCCGGGAATAAATATCAAAGGCTATGCCGAATTTTTCGAAAGAGGTTTTGTTTAATTCATGATATCGGTCTACGATGACCTGCGGAGAGATTCCTTCCTTCCTGGCTTTCATGATGATAGGGACGCCATGTTCATCAGATCCGCAAATGGAGATCACGTCCTCCCCTTTCAGACGCAGATAACGGGTATAGATATCGGACGGAATGTAAACGCCGGCCAAGTGCCCTATGTGAATAGGTCCGTTGGCATAAGGTAGTGCCGAAGTGATCAGGTGTCTCTTAAATTTCTTCATGAGATGTTATCTTTTAAAAATTTGGCAAACAAAAGTTTCTTTACGGCTAAACTTAATGAAGTTGGTTCATGCAAAGATAAGATAAGAAGTCGAATGTGTAAAATCAGGCGAAATTATGTAAGTTTGGATTTGGAATAAAAATTACAACAGGAATATGGCAGAGAAAACTCACAATGCAGAGCTGGGCGAACTCGGGGAAAATATAGCCGCAGAGTATCTTCTTGGCAAAGGATACAAGATATTGGAGAGAAACTGGCGCTTCGGGCATAAGGAGATTGACATCATTGCCAGGGATACGGGGAAAAACGAGCTGGTAATCGTGGAGGTGAAAACACGAAAAGGCAAGGATATGCTGCTTCCCGGTGATCTTATCACCATGTCAAAACAGCGTTTTTTGATTAATGCGGCCGATGCCTATATCCGGTGGCATGCAAACCGGACGGATACCCGCTTCGATGTGATCCTGATCTATTTTCAGAATAACGGCGAGTATAAACTGCAACATATTCCCGAAGCGTTTTATCCAACGATGTAAAGCGAAGGATGGAATGACGGAAGTATGGGATTTAAAGTTAATACGGTAGAATGGGGATAAAAGTAAAAAAGTCTTAGAGCGTAGGAGTTGAAGGGTTGAGGGGTTGAAGAGTTGAAGGGTTGAAGGATGCTGGTGAATACCGCATAACATGAACATCGAAGAACTTCGTGAATATTGCATTAGCAAAATGGGGGTGACCGAAGAGTTGCCTTTTGATGAGAACACACTGGTGTTTAAAGTGATGGGGAAGATGTTTCTTCTGATCGATATCGAAAAGGCCAATTCCATTAATATAAAATGTGATCCGTTAAAAGCTATTGAGTTAAGGGAGCGATATCCTGAGGTTCTTCCAGGTTGGCACATGAATAAACGACATTGGAATACTATTTTTCTGGATGGGTCGTTGCCGGAAGATCTTATATTTACGTGGATTGATGACTCATACGATCTGGTGGTGGCCGGACTTCCTGTAAGGTTGCAGAAAAAACTTAAACAGGGAGAACAGAAAAGTTAATATTTTACGTAATTTTGAATGCCAAACATTAAACCTTACAAGCATGAAAAATAAAAATGTAATCGCATTAAAGGGATTATTTGTTGTAATCCTGTTGTCTTTATTTGTTCTTACCGGCTATACCCAGTTTGAGAACCATCCCTATCATTTTCAGGATATCAGAAAGATAAGAACTACGCCTGTCAAAAACCAGCAACGAACTGGCACCTGCTGGTGTTTTGCCACCACTTCTTTTGTAGAGACTGAGATTCTTCGCCAGGGGGGGCCTGTGTTGAATTTGTCGGAGATGTTCACAGTGCGACATACATACGAGCATAAAGGAGAATTGTATGTGCGTTTCCACGGGCTGGCCAATTTCGGTCCGGGAGGGCAGGCCCATGATGTGATCAACGTGATCCGGAAGTATGGTTTCGTTCCGGAAGAAGTTTATCCCGGGAAAAATTACGGGGATACCATCCATAATCACAGTGAACTGAACAAGGTGCTTAATGCTTATCTCGATGCTGTAGTAAAGAACAGGAAGCTTACCACAGCCTGGTCAAGGGGATATTTGTCGGTGTTGGATGTTTATCTGGGAAAAAATCCGGAAATTTTTACCTGGGAAGGGAAAAAATATACACCGGCATCTTTCCGGGATCATTTTCATTTTAATCCGGACGATTATGTGGAACTGACCTCATACACTCATCATCCTTTCTATTCGCGGTTCGACCTGGAAGTGCCGGATAACTGGATGCACGATCTTTTTTATAATCTCCCCATGAATGAGCTCATGGACGTGGTTAACTATGCCCTGGATCACGGATTTTGCGTAGCCTGGGACGGAGATGTGAGCGAAAAGGGGTTTTCGCATAAAAACGGGGTTGCTATTCTTCCGGAAAAACCCTGGGAGGCCATGTCAAAGACCGAAGTGGATTCGGCCTTCAAACATCCGGTGAAAGAATTAGAAGTCACGCAGGCTATGCGTCAGAAAACCTTTGATGATTATGAAACCACCGATGATCATCTGATGCTCCTTGTCGGGACAGGAAAGGATGAAAATGGCACCTTATATTATTTGACTAAAAATTCATGGGGAACCAAAAGCAATAAATATGGTGGTTATTTATTTATGTCAGAGCCTTTCGTCAAACTGAAAACCCTGGCAATTATGGTCCATAAGGATGCTCTACCGAAAAACATCCGTAAGAAACTGGGACTAAAGTAGTTGAAGAGTTGAAGAGTTGGTTAGAACAAGAGGGTTTTGTGGTATTTTCAGGCTTATATTTCCTGTACCATTAAATTACATCCGCGGATATCACTGTGATCATAGCGTCCTTCGACAGTGAAGCTGCCGTCGGGCTGCAGGCGTCCCAGATCCTGGGTTTCAATGAAAGCGCAGGAATAAAGATTGGCCAAGTCGATCACATTGATGCCCCCGGTATGGCCGGGAGGAGGATAAGAAAACGGATCATAGCTGTCCCGCACCAGGATGCGCATCCAGGGCGGGGTACGGAAAATCCCGTTACCGGAAGAATAGGCTTGGGACATGAGCTCGGTCATGCCATACTCGGAATGGACGGAAACGACATGAAACCGTTCCTTCAAAAAATCATGCAGCTCTTTTCGTACCATCTCTTTCCGTCGCCCCTTCATGCCTCCCGTTTCCATTACGGTAATATCCATTTCCGGTAGTTCATATTTTTCGGCAAAGTCGAGCAAAGCAAAACTGACCCCGAAAAGCAGGATTTTTTTGTTTTGTGTGCCCAGGGTGAGCAGGGTCTTAAAAAGATTGTCGTGTTCATACAGATAAAAACCGCTTTCCTTACAGCCCGTTTTTTTGATCAGATCATCGAGCATGTATATCAGTGACGATCCGCTGCGTTCGAGATAGGAAGGCAGCAACGCCAGGATGCAATAAGCTGTGATATCCCCGTAAAAATGTTGAAAGGCCCGGCTAAAACTTTCCTTATAGATTGAAAGGTCCGGGACAGGATGTCTGGAAGGACTGCTACCGGAGGTGCCGCTGCTGGTAAAAACGGTTTCAAAAGGTCCGTTCATAATACTAATCGTATGATCTTTAAAAAAAGCTACCGGCAAAAAAGGGATTTCTTTTATATCTTTTACCAATGAAGGATTAATCCCCAGCAAATGAATGTATTTCCGGTAAACAGGGTTATACATTGCCTGAAACCGGAAGATTTCCAGGGTCACCTCCCGAAAAGAACGTTCATCCGTGATCTGAAAAATACTTTTTCGGATATGATTGACCTGATCCTGCACAGTGTGTATTATTTGCCGGGATTTGTATTATTTGGGAAAGACCTTTGTACCGTCGGGTTGGTAAACATATCGGAAGGTTGTTTCGGCATAAGGTCCGTCGCCCCTAATCTCGGCCACTACTTTAAGGATAAGCAGTTTTGCATATTTTTTTTCCCGGGTCCGGAATGTCCATACCTGATAAGGTTTGATATCTTTAGCGATGCCTGTGTACCCAATTGTATCCGGTACGGTCAGATAATTGTTGAAAAAATCTTCTGCTGTCACGCTATTGTCAATAGAAGCGTTCAAGGAAAAAGAGTTCTGAAAATTATCCGTACTCAAATACACCCAGTCGATGGATGTGTTGTCAGGACTGGTCTGCATCGATATCGTAATGTCGGGTTCAGGGTTTGAACCCGATTTTACCAGTGCCCCTTTTGAAAAAGAATACCCGATACAATAGTAAGGACCTTCCCCATATAGTTTTGAATTGATAGTTACTTCCCCGGAAACTTTAGGTTCTGTCGCTTTTTTACATCCTGGGACTGTCAGGGCCAGAATCAGTAAAAACGAAAAAAAATATTTCATTATTCAATCATTCTTGATTCCAGAATGTAAAGGTAACAAAAATCGCACCAACCGGTTACCTACGTAGCCGCCTACGTAGAAAAAGCCCCACAATCTGCGGGGCTTTTTAATTGACAGAGTATCGTTTATGATTCACGTATAGCCTTAATACCGGGCAATTCTTTACCTTCCATATATTCCATCATAGCACCGCCGCCGGTAGAGACATAACCCATTTTATCCTTCAGGTTATATTTATTAACGGCAGCTACCGAATCCCCGCCTCCCACGAGGCTGAATGCGCCGGCAGCGGTAGCGTCGGCGATGGCCAGTGCCACCTGTTTGGTCCCTTCGGCAAATTTTTCCATCTCAAAGACCCCCATCGGGCCGTTCCACAGGATCGTTTTGGAATTCATAATTACCTCCCTGACCGTTTTGATTGTATCGGGGCCGGCGTCGAGGCCCATCCAGCCGTCAGGGATCTCATCCACCGGAGTAACCTTTGTATTGGCATCGTTGCTGAAATCATCTGCAATCACATTATCTACCGGCAGATATACTTTGACATTCTTCTCCTTGGCGATATTCAGCAGTCGGAGGGCCAGGTCCAGTTTGTCCTCCTCCACCAGCGAGTTACCGATCTTTCCTCCCCGGGCTTTGACAAAGGTATAAACCATTCCGCCACCGATAACCAGGTTGTCCACCCGTTCCAGCAGATTCTCGATGATAAGAATCTTGTCAGACACCTTGGCCCCTCCCATGATAGCTGTAAAGGGGTGTTCGGGGTTATGCAGCACTTTGTCCATGTTTTTCAGCTCATTTTCGATCAGGTATCCGAACATTTTGTCTTCCGGGAAAAACTTAGCCACAATAGTGGTAGAGGCATGTGCCCGGTGAGCTGTTCCGAAAGCATCATTGACATAGACATCGGCCAGTTTAGCCAGTTGAGCGGCAAAATCTTCATCTCCTTTTTTCTCTTCGGCATGGAAACGCAGGTTTTCCAGCAACATGACCTCTCCGGATTTCAGATCACCGGCCATTTTTTCGGTTTCAGGGCCAATGCAATCGGCGGCAAATTTTACTTCCCTGCCCAGCAAAGCGGACAGATGAGGGACAACATGTTTCAGGGAAAATTTTTTCTCATAGGCATCTTTGGGCCTGCCCAGGTGGGACATCAGGATGGGACTGCCTCCTCCTTCCAGTATCTTTTTGATAGTAGGCAAGGCAGCCCGGATACGGGTATCGTCGGTAATATGGTAATTCTCATCCAGTGGGACGTTAAAATCCACTCTTACCAGGACTTTTTTCCCGATGAAGTCGTAATTATCAATATTTTTCATTTTTATAAAGTTTTAATGATGATCGGATAGAACAAGATTACAAAAATAATAACTTACCGTTCCCTGAAAAATGATTTTTGTGGTGTAGCTGGAATTTTTCCCTATTTTTGTTTTTTCAGAAACACGATTATGCAGTTTAAGGATATACCCGGTCTGGAAGAAATAAAACACCGTTTGTGCCAGACAGTTCTGGAGAACAGGATCAGTCATGCACAGTTGTTTTACGGAGAAGAGGGGTCTGCAGCTCTGGCACTGGCCATGGCTTATGCGCAGTATATCACCTGTCTGGATCGGCAAGAGGAAGATTCATGTGGTCTTTGTGCTTCTTGTGTCAAATCGCAGGAGTTGATCCATCCGGATATTGTTTTTTCCTATCCGGTTGTAAAATCCGGTATGACAAGCAGGGACTCACGCAGTGACCTGCATATTGAAAAATGGAGGGAGATCATCCTGGAGAATCCCTATATCGGTCCGAATCAATGGTATGAACACCTGGGGATGGAAAACAAGCAGGGAATGATCTATACCGAAGAGAGTGATGAGATCATCCGCAAAATCAGTCTGAAATCCTTTGAATCGGAGTATAAGGCACTTATTCTGTGGTTGCCTGAAAAAATGAATATCAATGCAGCCAATAAATTATTGAAATCCATTGAAGAGCCTCCTGACAAGACTATTTTTTTGCTGGTATCCATTGAACCGGAACAAGTCCTTCCTACAATTCTGTCACGGTGTCAGGCACTGAAAATTCCTAAAGTTGAAGATGAGAGCCTGCGACAGTTTTTGCGGAAGCGATATCGTTTAATGGAGGATGAGTTGGAACGGGCCATCGGTTGGGCCGGAGGTAATGTACGGGAAGCCTTGCGTCTTATACAGGAAAATGAGGAAGAGAATGAATTTATGGAGTTGTTCATCCGTTGGATGCGCCTGGCCTGGGTACCGGATGTGCCGGGACTGACAACCTGGATTGATAAAATGGCTACGCTGGGCCGGGAGAAACAAAAAGCTTTTCTGAGATATGCAATGCACATCCTCCGTGAAAATCTGCTACTGCACATAATGCCTCCGGAAAAGAAGATAAGCAGGATGACAAAACAGGAATACGAGTTCTCCAAAAAATTTTCCGTTTTCATTTACCCGGAGAATATGGAAAGCCTGTATACTTTGATGAATGAGGCTTTTGATCATATTTCAGGAAATGTATACGGAAAGCTGGTCTTTATGGACGTATCCCTAAAGATACATAAACTGTTAAAAAATAGTTAAATTTGTTCACTTTGACAGATGACAATATATTTCATCTGCAATGTATAAGATACAGAGCAGGTTAATTTTTGGAATTATGGAAAAGAGAGTGTTGGAAAGACGGGGGTCCTTAATGAATGTACAGGATGGATATGCTTTTCATTCCGATATATGTTGTAAACTGATATCATATAACTGGCTGCAGAATATTCCGGCAGATGCTTTTGAGAGTGATTTGGTAGAGATTCATTTCAAGAATACCAGGAAAGGAATCTACAGAAATGTGAATCATTTGAAACTGGTAAAAGGTGATATTGTGGCTGTGGAAGCTTCTCCGGGCCATGATATCGGAATAGTTACCCTTACCGGAGAATTGGTGATCAGACGACTGCGCAGCGACCAGATCGACCCTGAAAAAGCCGAGTTCAGAAAAGTGTACCGCAAGGCCAAGCCTGCAGACATTGAGAAATGGAAAGAAGCCATCAGCCTTGAGCATGAAACCATGATCAAAGCCCGTAAGATCGCGGCTGATCTTAACCTGAACATGAAGATCGGGGATGTGGAATATCAGGGAGATAAGACCAAGGCTATATTTTATTATATTGCCGATGAGCGGGTGGATTTCAGAGAACTGATCAAGGTACTGGCTGAACGGTTCAGGGTCAGGATCGAAATGCGGCAGATAGGAGCGCGTCAGGAAGCCGGTCGAATCGGAGGCATTGGATCCTGTGGCAGAGAGTTATGTTGTGCTTCCTGGATGAATAAATTCGTTTCCGTTTCCACCAGCGCTGCCAAATATCAGGAATTATCCCTGAACCCGTTGAAACTGGCAGGACAATGCGGAAAATTGAAATGCTGTCTTAACTATGAGCTGGATGTCTACCTTGACGCCCAGAAAAATTTTCCTCGTGCAGATATCGTCCTGGAAACGATGGAAAGGAATTATTATCACCAGAAAACAGATATATTCAAAAAGGTAATGTGGTATTCTTCTGATCCAAATTCTTCGGTAAATCTTATCCCGGTACCTGTTGAAAGGGTGATAGAAATCCAACAGATGAACAGGGAAGGAAAGAAACCCGATCAACTGCTGGACACCCGGTACCGGAGGGAAGAAGCAAGTATATCCCTGAGTTTCGAGAATGTGGTGGGTCAGGATAGTCTGACCCGTTTTGACAGGAAAAGCAACCGTAAAAAGAGAAAACGGAAGAAGAATAAAAGAAATCAAAGGAACAACAGGTAATGTCCCATATGAAAGTCAACGAAGATTTTAGAAATCGGAGTATGAGGCAGCTATTGTTTCTTTTGTCAATAGTTTTGTCTTTGTCTATATTTATAAACGGGTGTGACCCGGACAGGGTATTTGAAGAAAATAAGGAAATACCGGAATATAACTGGAAGATGAACGATCCGGTACAGTTTAAGGTGCTTGTTAAAGATACGGTTTCTTCCCATGCTGTCTATGTGAACATCCGTAATTTTTCCGATTACCCATATAGTAATATTTATCTTTTTATTCATGTGATTTCCCCGACCGGTGCTGAGCTGACGGACACCGTCAATTTTCTTCTTGCTGACAAACGGGGGAAATGGCTTGGAAGAGGACTCGGGGATCTTTACTTTTTACAGTTACCTTATAAACAGCATATTCGTTTTCCCTATAGTGGTGTGTACACTTTTGTTATAAAGCAGGGGATGCGTACCGATCTGAAAGGGATCAGGGATGTGGGTTTACGTGTTGAACGCGAGAAAACGTATACAGGTGGGAAAAAATAAGTTAGCCCGTTGGGCTGAATTGGAACAAATGGATTTTGTCCTTCAGCCCTGTTTTGATGAGGTGTATAAAAGAGATTATGTATTGAAAGGCCATTGGGGAGAAGGTTTTTTCCATAATGAAAATCCTATTGTTCTGGAATTGGGTTGTGGCAAAGGAGAATATACGGTAGGACTGGCTGAAAAGTTCCCCGGGAAAAATTTTATAGGTATAGATATCAAAGGGGCCAGAATGTGGCGGGGTGCAGTAAACGCCCGCAATAAGGGGCTAAAAAATGTGGCCTTTCTGCGGTCGAGAGTTGAGCTGTTACATTCCTTTTTTGACCGGGGAGAGGTTTCTGAAATATGGCTTACTTTTCCGGATCCGCAACCCGGAAAACGCCGGGAGAAAAGAAGACTTACCCACCCTCGTTTTCTGGAGATGTACCGGAATATTCTGAAACCGGGAGGGTATGTACACCTGAAAACGGATAATGTGGATTTGTTTCAATACTCGTTGGAAGTGATCCGGCTGAATAAATTCCTGTTGGAAGAAAGCACCATCGACCTATATGGAGAAAACAAAGACGGGATTGTTTTTAGGATCAGGACATTTTATGAAAAACAGTTTCTGGAAGAGGGAAAGAAAATTTGTTATTTGCGTTTTGTTCCGAAGGGTAAGCAACCCATAAAAAATCCTGTTCATGAAGAATAAGGATTTTTTTGAAAAAGTATATGCTGTAGTCCGTCAGATTCCTCACGGAAGGGTGACTACCTATGGCGCTATTGCCCGTTATCTGGGATCAGGGAAATCGGCCCGGGTTGTTGGCTGGGCCCTGAACCAATCTTTTCATACGGGGACTTTCATTCCGGCCCACCGTGTGGTGAACCGGAAAGGTATGCTGACGGGAAAACATTATTTCGGTTTTGAGGATACCATGAAACAGTTGCTGGAAAACGAAGATATTGAGGTGATTAACGACCAGGTTGTTCGTTTCCGGGAATTATTTTGGGATCCGGCTGAAAATTTAAACAAATAATGATTTAATCTGTTTAAAGT
>Ga0136651_10001024_pt1 | contig 15343 bp, 16 predicted proteins | sample Mar14236cmmetaG_FD_94867 | JGI IMG/M metagenome (GOLD analysis project Ga0136651, IMG submission 94867) | Marine hydrothermal vent microbial communities from Guaymas Basin, Gulf of California to study Microbial Dark Matter (Phase II) - Marker... ...
GTACAGTTCTCGGAGCAAGAAACTGAAACCCAGACTCAGGAGCGCGATGCCGCAGGCCAGGAGCAGCACCCAGCGTTTGACTCCCATGCCAGGGATCAGCCATTTGAGCGCGGATTGGATGTGTTTCACAGCCCAGTTGTCTCCATGCGAAAGCCATGACGGATCAGAGGTCGTTCGGCGACGTCTTCTACCAGCGTGATCATCACCGGCACACGTCCAAAGCACTGCCGTATGCGCTGGCGCAATGTTTGAAAGTCGGGATCGTGATCCACCACCTGGCCGTTGCGCATGGCGATGTACTGACCCAAATACTGCTCTTTCAATTCAGTATACCGTTGACGGTAGACCTTGCTCTCCTTGGAGATTTTGCGACGATCCAGTTCCCACAAGTAAAGACGGACGGATTTGGCGAGTATTTCGCCAATGCTGACTTTGTGCTCCAGGGCCGTCTCTTTAACACGTCTGTACAATCTGGATTCAATGGCTACTGTTGGCATATTTCTCCTATCTTTCACGCAGCACGTTGCGCACTATCCTACTTTGGCGGATACCCGGTGATGCGGCGAATCTCCTCGTAGAGCGGCCGCAGCCGCCGGTACATCTTCCGGTAGACCCGTTGGTACAGCCCCTCGTAGACGTCGCGCACCTCGGGGTGGGGCAGGAAGGTGCGACTCACCCGCGTCATCTCTGCCACGGCTGTCTCAAAGTCGGGGTGCAGCCCCAGGCCGACCGCCGCGTCTATCGCTGCTCCCAACCCCGATGTCTCGTAGACGTGGGGGCGGCTGGCGGGCAGGTTGAGGACATCGGCGGTGATCTGCATCGCCGCGTCCGACTGTGAACCGCCGCCGGAAACGCGCACCTCGGTCGTGCGCACCTTTAACCGCTTTTGCGTCCGCTCCAGCCCCTCCCGCAGCGCGTAGGCCAGCCCCTCCAGAATGGCGCGGTAGACGTGAGCGCGGGTGTGTACGTCGCCAAAGCCGATGATGGCCCCCTTCGCCTCCGGCCCTGGAGACTTTAAGCCAGGCGACCAGTAGGGTTGCAACGTCAACCCCATTGAGCCTGGCGGCACCGCCTCGACCAGTTCGTCGAACAGGGCCTCCGGCTCACAGCCCTGCTGGTGAGCCAGTTGCTCCTCTCGCAGGCCGAACTCTTGCTTGAACCAACTGACCATCCAGTAGCCCCGGTAGATCTGAATCTCCAGGGTGTAGGCTCCGGGGACGGCGCTGGGGTATGGTGGGATGAGGGGAATGACCTCGACGTAGCGGCGGCTGGTGGTGTTGACGGTGGCCGTGGTGCCGTAGGAGAGGCAGGCGACGTGCGGCTCCATACAACCGGCGCCTATCACCTCACACGCCTTGTCGGCGGCGGCGGCGATGAGGGGGAGACCGGCCGGGATGCCCGTCTCCTCGGCGGCCTGGGGGGTGATCTGGCCCAGAATCTCGGCGGGCGGAACCAACTCGGGGAGCAATCGCTTGTCCATCGGCACCGCCTGCCACTTCCAGTCCGACTTTTTCGCCCAGGCCAGTCCTTTGTAGTCAAAGGGCATATAGCCCACCTGGCAGCCCACGCTGTCCACGAAGCGGCCCACCAGTCTGTGGGTCAGGTAGCCGGAGAGGTACAGGTATTTGTGCGTGCGCTCCCATACGTCCGGCTGGAAAGTGCGGAGCCAGTTGGCCTCGGCCTCCGCCTGGAGATAGGCAACCGTCTCGGTCATCCTGCTCAGGCGAAAGGCCAGCCCCCAGAGGCCGCCCACCGGCGGCAGTCCCTCGGTGCGGCGCTGGTCCAGCCAGATGATGGCCGGACGCAGGGGATCGCCGTGCTCGTCCACGTTGACCAGCGTTGACCGCTGGGTGGTGAGGGCCACGCCCGCCACAGCCTCTTTGGGAACGACGCTCTCCTGCCAGAGTTGTTGGCAGGCAGCGCAGAGATTCTCCCAGAAGTAGGTGGGGTGCTGCTCGGCCCAGCCGGGCTTGTCTGAAAAGTAAGGCTCGATGGGCACGCGCACCTTGTGGATCAGATTGCCGCGCAGGTCGAAAATGAGCGCACGTACCGATTGTGTGCCACAGTCAATGGCGATGATGTGGTCTTGAGGCATGTTCCTCCAGAGTAAGGAAACGCAGGTTTTCGCAGATCGAATAATCAGCGTGCTTCTGTGTTAACCTGCATCCAGAATCTCAGATGTGCAGTGCGGGCAGCGCGTGGCTTTGATTGGTATTGTGGACAGACAGTACGGGCACTCTTTGGTCGTCGGCTCGGCTGGCGGGGCTTTTTGCTCGCGTTTCATGCGATTGACCTGGCGGACAAGCAGGAAAATCACGAAAGCCACGATGATCAAGTCCAGCACCGTGTTGATGAACACGCCATAGTTGATCGTGGCTGCGCCTGCGGCCTGCGCCTCTTCCAATGTGGCGTAGGGCTGTCCGGACAAGTTGATGAACAGGTTGGCAAAATCTACATTGCCGAGCAAAAGCCCGATGGGCGGCATCAAAATGTCATTGACAAACGAGGTGACGATCTTGCCAAATGCCGCGCCGATGATGATACCAACGGCCATGTCGAGTACGTTCCCGCGCATGGTGAACTCTTTGAATTCTTTTAACATTCTTGCTCCTCCAAATATCCAAAGGTTTGTATCATCTCAATATTCTGGGGCACTTTTAACGTAGCCGCGCTTTCCATAGCGCGTTATGCCCGCGAGGTATGGAAACCTCGGCTACATTGCCCCACTTTATTGAGCAGACACAAAGGTTTGAACTGCCTGTTTTGTTTGCCTCCTGGCCCAGGGATTATATAATCCTTCGCCCAGATAGGCAAACCACTCGGAACGCACCCTATTCAAATTTGAAGCGCCACACTGCCAGTGCCATGACCGCCACCGCCAGCGGCTCTCCCCAGCAAATGTCAAAGATGAACGCCGAGGCGACCATCAGCACGAGCACTTGGACGGCGACCGTGATAAAGACGGCGGTGAAGTATCTTCTCAATAGGTAGGGGCGAACCCTTGCGGTCCCCCTTGTGGGCAAGAGCAAGTCCTGCCCCTACCCCAGGATATTGAGAAGATACGCGGTGAACTTGGCACCCAGGATGGCCGCCCGCGATGTGGGGGTGGTAAAGAGCCGCGCCAGTGTTCCATCTTCGTCCTCGCGGATGATGGATTCGGCCGTGCCGGCGCCGGTGAAAAAGATCATCATGCCGGCCATGATCATTCCCATCGTCATCGATCCCTGGTTGGCCAGTTCAGTCTGACTCGACGGAGGCTGGATGTCGAGCGCCAGAAACGTTTCCGCGCCCTGGTTTTGGCCCGCCGCTTCGGCCCAGGCCACATACTGCGTAGGGTATAGCCTGAGCAGTTATCTGTGGATTTCGTTTCTCTTGGTCGCTACATGGTGTGGGTCAGGGCTGGATGACCACCGGCGTTCCGATCTGGGCCCACTCGTAGAGCGTGCGTGCCTCTTGCGTGCCCAGGATGATGCAGCCGAAAGAGGCCGGTGTGCCCAGGTACCCCTCCCACAACAGTTGCCCGTTGGACAGGATGGGCAGCGCGTGGATGCCGTTCTCCAACGATCCCGACCAGTAGATGCCCAACCAGTACGGCATCTGCAAGTCCCAGGTGGAGGCGTAAGCGTTGGGGTACTTGTCGAGCACGCGGAAAGTGCCGGTGCGTGTGCTGCCGCCCATGCCGGTCGAGACGACGAACGAGTAGACCAACACCTCCCCCTGGTAGGCATAGAGGTGCTGCTCCGAAATGTCAATCACGATGCGCTTGTCGCCGGCAGGGGCCGGGGTGGGCGTAGAAGCGGGCGCCAGGATGCCGGCCTGTGGAATGATGAGCACTTGGCCGGGCAGGATCAACGCCGGGTTGGCAATGCTGTTGATCTGGGCCAGCGTCCAGGTTGTGACACTATAACGATGTGCGATGGCCGCAAGCGTCTCGCCAACCTGCACCGTGTGCGTCGTGGAGGCGTGTTCCGGCTGATAGGCCACTGTGGGCGCTGTCGGGCTGCCGGGGATGACCAACGTCTGACCGGCGGCGACGTGTCCGGGATTGTAGATGCGGTTGAGTTCGGCCAACGCTGCCACCGTAGTGCCGTATCGCAGGGCAATGCGGAACAGGTTCTCGCCCGGCTGGACGACATGTGTGGCCCCTGCCGCAGCGGGTGCGGTGGGCACGGTGGCAGTGGGAATGGTCAGCCGCTGCCCGACATAGATGCGGGTGGGGTCGCCGATACCGTTGGCCGCGCAGATGGCGTTCACGGACGTACCATAGCGCCGGGCGATGCTGAACAGCGTATCGCCCCATCCTACGACGTGAATCACGCTGCTCTGGGCATGTGCCGGCACCGCCGCCAGCAGCATCCCGGCCAACAGTATACTCAGCAATATCAGGCTGATACTTGTGCGCATCATTCTCTCTTCCCTCAACCTCAACCCCCAGCCAGCGCCGCCACCTGCCGTCCCATCTCTACGGCATAGTTGGTGCCCCGATCCCACGGATAGACCTGGCTCATGCAGGCCAGGTATAGCCCCGGCACTCTTGTCGAGAGCGGTGGAATATTGCGCGAGTGGTTCAACCCTGGCACCGGCTGGGCGTACTTTTCGGTAAACATCCAACTGGCGCGCACCCAATCGGGGCAAAAGTCGGGGTTGATCTTTATCAGCCCCGGCAGGTAGGTTTCCAACAACTGCTCTTTACTGTAGTCAAAGTAGGGATGGTCGGGTGGCAGGTAGTCGCCGCAGTAGACCAGGTGATCACCGCCATAGTGCTCGGGAGAGACATAGTTGGTGTGCTCGACCAGGCCCATAAAGGGAAACTCGTCTCCCTTGGGCAGGTTGATCCAGTAATGGCCCTCGGTCAGGCGGCGCTTGAGGGCCAGGATGAGCACCACCGCGCCCATTGATTTGAGCCGCGCCAGTTTTGCGGCATAGTCGGGGGGGAGGTCGGGTGTCAAGCGTAGCATTGCCTGTGGGGAGCAGGTGGCGATGACGCGCTCGTGCTCGAAAGTGCCCGCTATCGTCTCTAGCCGCAGGTGGCCTTCGACGGGGTGGATGGCCTGCACCGGTGTTCCCAGTCGCACATCCCCACCTTGCGTCTGTACTCGCTCGACCAGCAGGTCGCTAAAGCCCTGGAACCCGCCGATAAAGTAGCCCAGGCTGGCGGTGCGTTTGTGCAACCGGGCCCACATCCAGGCCATGTTCACGTCCCGGTAGTTTTCCGCGCCGAATTTACTGATGAGTAGTGGCTTCCACATCACCTCGTAGGCCCGCTCGCCGACCGCCCGGCGCAGCCACTCGTGCGCCGAAACGTGTTCCAGCGGACGCCAGTTCCTGGTAAGCGTCAGGTAGACGCCCACCAGCCCGAACCGCAGGCGGTCTATCAGCGGCAGCGGAGTGAACTGGAGTACGCGGATGGCGCGGTGCAGCGGCGGCAAGGGGATGAACTTGAGCGCGGGGACGGGGCTGTCCATTGGGTAGAGCCGGCCCTGGTGGTAGATGGAGGTGGTGGGCCAGGGAAAGAAGAGCCGGTCGCTGGCCCCCAGTTCGCCTATCAGGCGGATGACGACGTCGTCGGAGGCGAACCAGTGACGGTAGGAGTGATCGAGGGGCCACTCCCAGCGCTCGTCGTGGAACCCGGCCGAGAGTCCTCCGGCGTAGGGCCGCGCTTCGTAGATGGTGACGGTGTGGCCTCGCTTTGTCAAATCGTAGGCGGCTGTGAGGCCGGTTATGCCGGCGCCGATGATGCCTATGTTCATATCAGCAAGATAAGGCACGTGCAGATTAGTATAATGAGCGCGTCTGCTCTACTCAATCAAGTCATGTCGCCTGTTGACCTCAGCCAGCGCCTCCAACGCCGTGCTGGCGACAATCGGATCGGGGTCGGCCAACGCGGCTCGCAGCGGCTCGACGTCGGCGGGGCGACCGGTCTGGGCCAGTACTTGCACGGCAGCCAGGCGAACCGACGTATCTCCCTCGCTCAATGCCCGCCGGAGCATTTGCCGCGCCGCATCGCCCACGCCCACTCCCGTGCCCTGGGCCGCCGCCCACGTGATGAGCCAGGGCAACTGCTCGATCTCGGGCAGGGGCGCGACTCCGAACTGTTTTTCCTGTTCCTCTATCTCAGTCAGCGCCGCCAATGCTCCGGATCGCACGATCCACTGCTCGTCCTCTCGTGCCATTTTCTCCAGCAGATCATAAGCCCCGGCCTGCTCCAACCCGAGGACCACCGCCCGCCGAACCATCACGTCCTCCGACTCGGCCGCCTCGCTCAAGAAAGCCACCCCTTCTTCTCCACGTTCGGCCAACACTTGGGCTGCCACCGGCTTGAGCGTCTCGTCTCCCTCCAGCAGCACCCACTCCAGGAGGCGCGTGGCCGCGTCAATGTGCAGGTAGGCCAGCCCACGTACAGATGCCTGACGCACGGGGAGGGCCTCGTCCGCCAGCATGGCCTCAAAGTCTGGCAGGTCCGCCTCGCCCGCGATTTTAGCCAGCCCCAGAATGGCGGCGGCGCGCACCTCTGCGTTGGGATGTTGTAGCGCCTGCTTGAAAAGATAGATGATGCCGGGCACATTGGTCACCGCCAGCGCCTCCGCCAATGCCTGCCGGACCATCGCGGGCTGATCCGGCTGCAGGAAACTATGCGCCATTGTCCTCATCGCCACCTCGCGCCAGGCGGCTCCCTCTGGAGCCACGCTGATCCAGGAACACAGGGTGTGGAGGCGGGTGTGGAACATGTCGTCAGGGCGGCGGAGGTGCGCTGCTACCAGTGGTCCCATATCACCGAGTTCGGCGTAAAAGCGCAATACGTCAGCCCAACGAGGGTCGTCCAGATACTCGACGAGGCTGGCAGGAGCGGCGGCGACCAGTTGGCGCGCCGCCAGATACGCCTGCCACAGTGGGTGGGTGAAGGCGTAACGATGGCCTCCCACCGGGCGAAACAAACCGGACTCGCCGGTCAGCGTGCGCCAGGCGTGGGCCACTGCGCGAGTTGGCCGTTCCCCGGACGGGGGCAGAGCCGCCTCGATTGCTGCCTCGATTTCCTCGCGGCCAGCCGTGGCGCGTCTCTCTTGCTGGAGGCTCAATGCCACTTGTCCTAGTGCCGCCCGGTAGGTTGCCGATGACGAGATTTCACCTTCCGGCTCTCGCCACAGCAGCAAGCCCATCGCCCGGTCGAACAAATCCGCCCGATTGTCCGGCGATTGTCCGTCCGCGAGATGCACGAACGCCCGCAACGATAATTCCAGCGGGCAGGAGCCTACCCGCGCCGCAGACCACAATGCGGCTGCCAACTCGCGGGTGACAACGGGGGCCGGCTCGTCGGCCGGAGGGCAGGCATCCACCCACTGCCTCGCGAATGTCTCCACCTGCCCGGTATCCCACGGCACCAGGGTCAAGGGGACAAAGCCGGCCTCGGTCAGAGGCGCGTACCCTCGCGTCCCCGCGCCGACCAGCCACAGGTTGCCCGGCAGAGCAGCGACCAGGTCTGCCAACCACGTTGCTGCCCGCTGGCGCTGCTGCGGCAATAGTTCATCCCACCCGTCGGCCAGAACGATGGCCTGACCGGCCTGCAGGCGTTGGCGCAGGAGCCGCAGCATCCCACTGCTACTTTCGCCAGCGGCCAGGGCTGCCCTGGTGAGTCTTGCCAGCCCATCGTTCTGTTCTCTTGCCAGGTCTGTCTCGTCCCAGTTCATCGCCGGCAGTGACACGTAGAGTGGCAGTCGTTCCTGGAGCAGTTCCGGTGTGGTGTCTGTCTCAGCAGGGGGGCTTTTTTCATCGCTCGTCGCGCGGGCGCACACGAGGACGAGGTGGGCCAGGAGTGTCGTCCGCCCCGTTCCGGAGGCGCCCAGGATCACCAATTGAGGATGTTCCCCCAGGATTCTGTGCAATGGCAAGACGCGCGGGGCGAGAGGTACAGGCTCAATCTCTGAGGCGGATTGAGGAAGCGGCGGGGGCGAGAGCAGTTCAGGTTCGACAAAGACGGTGTCCAGCGGGGCCACGTGTGCCGGAACGGTGAGAGAGATCGCTCGACTGGCGACCAGTTTGCGATAGTACGCCTCGTCGCTGGCCTGCAAGCGGCGATATAGTTTGCCCAGCGGGGACACCACGGTCTCGCAGCCCATCCGCAGCGCGTCGCGAAAGCGGTAGACCAGCCATGCCAGCAGCAGGGCCACCGCCGCGCCGATCAGCGCCGACCACAAGTCAAACTGCCAGGGCTGAGGGGCCGGAGCGTGTGCCGGCAGATAGCGGATGGTGGAATAGACGATACAGAGCACTGCTCACTCCAGTGATTTAAGATTTACGGATTTGAGATTTGGAGATTTGAAGAGCGATGTCCAGGGTGTTCCAGAATTTAAAGTGTCCCAGGCCATAGCCTGTCATTCTGAGCCGGAGCGCAGCGGAGGCGAAGAATCTCGCCTTGGATAGGTGGTTTGGGCACTGTAGCGTGAGATTCTTCGCTTCACTGCGTTCTGCTCAGAATGACGCTGGGATGATTATTTCTCTGGAACAGCCTAAATCCGTCAATTTTTAATCAACAATCTTTAATCACTATGATAGTCGGATTGGCGCGAATGTCAACTCGCCGAACACGCCCGCATTTGGTATATTTGCACTATTGACCCCAGGCCGTTCAGGCGTTAAAATAAGGGTGATGTTGGGGGATGGGTTCCCGCCCCCCGATCCCACATCAAAAAGAGTGTTTGTGGTTACCCTCCTTTCGCAAGCCACGGCCTCCTTGTAACAGAGGAGGCCGTGGCCATTTTCTTGGCCCATCACTGTTCACGGCGGCGACACGATGAAACGTTCACAGTTGTCGCAGCAGACCGCTCCATCCTGTCGCAACTGCCATTTCACGCTCGGCGACATGAGGACACCGCATCCGCCACACCATGCCCCATCGCGCACCTGGACCACGGCCAGCCCGCCTTTCCTGCGCCGCAGGGATTGGTAGGTGGCCAGGTCGCTGGCCTCGATGCTGGGGAGTAGTGCTGATCGGGTCTGCTCGATTTCCACCAACTGTTCCTGCAACACCTCCCGTTCGGCCATCAGGGCCGCTTGTTGAGCCGACCAGCGGGTCTGGGTCTCGTCCAGGTGCGTCTGAGCCTGTGTGCGCGCGGTCTCTGCCTCCTCTCGCTCGATCATGGCCTCCAGTAGATCATCCTCCAGTTTTTGCCGCCGCCGTTTGAGCGAAGCGATTTTTGCTTGTTGATCCGCCAATTCTTTGGGATTCTTGACCGCGCCGCTATAGAGCCGTTGTTCAGCGCGCACGATCCTGTTCGTCAGTCCCCGGCTCTCTAGTTCCAGGTCGCGTTGCCGGAGCGCCCATTTCTTGACCAGCGACTGTGTGCTCTCCAACGCCCGGCGTGCTTGTTTTAGTGCTTTGCTCTCTCCCAGCGCAGCCTCTACTTTTGCTAGGCGATCTCGCTTCGTATCCCCGTCGCTATCTAGGCATTGAAGGCGATGCAGGTTCATTCCCCTCGTCATTGGTTGCCCTCCTGATCATTAGAACATGGATTGGGAGGATGGGTGGATCGGAATGGTTCATTCCCCTCGTCATTGGTCGCCCTCCTGATCACTAGAACACGGATTGGGAGGATGGGTGGATCGGAATGGTTCATTCCCCTCGTCACCGGTCGCTCTCCTGATCACGGAACAAAAAGGGCCTGATGCCGGTGGGCATCAGGCTCTTTGATCAAACATCCAGTATTGAGCATCCTGTGTTGGACATTCGGCATCAGTCTTCTGGGCTCGGCTCAGACTCCGGCGTCGCTTCAACATCCTCGGCGGTCTCAAGAGCCGGCGCGGTTGTCACCGGTTGAATATCAGCGGCGTCATCATCTGCTTCAACGGACTCGACGGATTCAACGGACTCGGCAGTCTCAACAGCCGGCGCGGGGGCTCTGGCCCTGGTATGCCGCACGACCAACAGCGCCACTCCCCCCACGATGCACAATATGGCGAACAGTTGTGCAGCCGCGATGGGGCCGATCATCCAGGCGTCGGGGCGAAAGTACTCGATGAAAAAGCGGCCCAATGGATAACCGATGATGTAACCCAGGAGGAGGTCTCCCTCCAACAGCCGGTCCTTGAACTTGTGCGCGATCAGCGCCAGGGTAAAGAACAGCAGCAGACACCATAACGATTCATACAGGAAGGTGGGATGGAAGAGGGTGTCGGGCGGGTAGGTGATGAGATTGTTGTAGGGGATGATGCGGTGCTCCGGGGCAATGATCAGGCCCCAGGAGGAATTGGTGGGTGGCCCGTAAAGTTCCTGGTTGATAAAGTTACCCCAGCGCCCGATGGCCTGGCCCAGTGCCAACCCCACCGCGCCATAGTCGAGCCACTGTAGCGGTCGCAGTTTGGCGCGCCAGGCGTAGATAACTACCCCCAGTATACCCCCAATGATGGCTCCGTAGATGCCCAGGCCTCCCTGTCGGATGTACAGGATCTCGATGGGGTGCTGACGGTAGTAACTCCAGCCCACCATCCCGCCCTGAGGATGGGAGAAGACGTGGTAGAGCCGGGCGCCGATGACGGCCAGGATGATGGCGATGATGAGCGCATTCCAGACGTGATCGGGGTTCTCGCCATCCTGCCTGGCCTTCCAAGCGGCATACACGGCGCCCAGCATGACGCCGGTGACGATCAAGACGCCGTACCAGTAAATGCCGAGAGTCGGGGTAATGTGAAAGATAATCGGGTCAAAAGGTGGTTTCATGTGCTCCTCCTGTCGTGGGTGTGCGGCGGATTATACCACAAGCGGGCTAGTTAGCCAGTCGCCAGCACCAGCACGAAGAGCATGAGCATACCCAGCAGTGACAACGCTGCAATGATCAGCGCCGGCACTATGGTCGCAGTGATGGCTCGGCCAATGCTAAAGTCGCTGGCGACGGTCAGGGCTTTGACGTAGATGGCGATGCCCCACACTGTCGTCACCAGCCCGAGTGTTGGCCCCAGACATGACACAAAGCCCAGGAAATCCAGGACGTGTGGCACAGCGTAGAGGGCCGTGGCCCCCAGCATCTGAGACACCGTCGCCCGGCCTCCCATCAGTTTGGCGACCAGTAGAACCCACAAGGAGTATCCCATCCAGCCCGCCAGCCGGCTAAAGGGCAGCGACAGGAAGGCGCCCAGGTCTTGCAACACGCGCCCCACGGGTTCGGGCCACTGGGTCGGCAGGCTCTCGATGTCAAAGCCTATTCCCATCCCGATTCGCATATAAGCGATTATCTCTTGTTCAAAGCCCGGCGGCAGGTCCAGGTACGGCCTCACAGCGTCCAGAGACTTGGCGAACTCCTGGATGCCCACTTCTGCCTCTTGCTGCTGGGTCTCGATGGTTGGTAGGCGCAGGTCATTGATGACATCTACGATGAACGGGATGAGACCTGCCAGCAGCGTCACCAGCACCAGCAGCGCCAGTCCGCGCTTGAGCACGTCGGCGCGGGCAACGTGTTGGACATAAGCCTCATCTCGGAACAACAGCACATCCCAGGCGAATTCGAGTAATTCTTTCATTGTGACGTACCTCCAACAATCAATGCTGCGACCGCGCCGCCCAGGCAGGCGACGAATGAGAGCAGCACGAGAAAGGCGACGTAGGGCAACAGCGTCGCCGCCAGAGCCCGGCCCCCACTCAGCCGGTGGCATGTCTTGAGCGCCACGTAGCGGCAGAGCAACGTCCACGTGCCCACTACTCCGCCAACGACGACGTAGGGCAAGAACGCGGCCAGGTTCAGCAGTTGAGGCGCAACGGCCAGTGCAGTGCAGCCCAATGTCTGGCCCAGGCCCCCTTGCCCGCCTAGCAGCCGGGCGCAGAGATAGGCTATCAGTCCATACAGCAGCCACCCGAAGCTCAAACGGAGCGGCACCAGGATGATACCCAGCGCAGCCTGGCCGATGCTCGGCGCACCGAACATCTGTGGAAAGACACTCCATCCCCACTCGTATTGTTGTCGAAACATTTCGCGGAACTCGGGGTCACTCTCCAGTTCCTGGTACCAGTCCATTTGCTGGATGCCTTGCAGCACGATTCTCTGGATGTCCGCCATGTTTGGCGTGGTCGCCCATTCCATCGTCGTCCCCACCAGCCCGGCCAGCGCCACGGCCACGGCGATCAGGACGACGATCACCAGGCCGCGCGGCACCGGGTTCGAGACATCGCGCATTTCGGCGTAGGGTGTTTCGCTCAGAAAGAGCGCATCCCACGCCAACCGTATCGTTTCCTTCATTGCATTACCTCCTACAATAGGGGCGCTGTTACAGTAGGGGCGCGGGTACCGCGCCCCTACTGCCGGCCTAAAATCTTGACCAGTGTCTGGGCCAGGCAAAAGACAGCCCAGCCGGCGAACAATGTCCCGGCCAGTGCCACTTTTTGTTCGTCCATGACCGGCTTCACGCAGACGCCCTCCGGCGTCACCTCGACGACGGCGATGGGGCGGGCTTTTGCGCCACCTCCGCCACCTCCGCCGCCAGCCTCCTCCGGAGCCTCTCCCTCTGGGGCCTCCTCTTTGACCGCCGGCCCGTGCCCGACCCCCAGTCCAAAGCCGTAGCCAATCTCCGCGACGGGGATGACGGTGCGGCCTTCGGCGGTCACGGGCTCGCCGAAGCAGGCGTTGACGTTGGCTTTCTCTCGCAGGTCGGCGAAAGAATCGAGCAATGTCTGTATCTCCTTATCCATTTGTTGCCTCCTTATTTTTTACGTGTATGCGACTTGCACAACTCGATCCAAGCGGCGGGAAAATCCAGACACAACCGGTAGGAAAGTAAAAAGTTGAGGCCCAGCACACCATCCACCTGATACGGGAAAGGACGCTCAGTGAAAATGACCTCCAGCGGCGACTGTTCCTCGCCAAAGATTCGTAATCCAGGTATCTCAATCACCCCTTCGGTCACCAGTCCGATCATTGTGTTTACGCGCCGCTGTTCCTTGGATACACCCAGGTCAATGCCTACCTCGGTGAGTAGCGTAGCCCGCAGTATAGTCATCGAGGCATCGGTGTCCAGGATCAAAATGATGTCCTGATCGTCCTTGGGCCCAAAAACGCGACCAGCGACGAGAATGACACCAAACTCTATGCCAACGAGGGGGTAACGAATAGCCATGATGGCAACATCTCGTGTTCTTTGGGTACGATGGGGCCAGTGTAGAAGGTAGCCCCGTGGGTTACTTTTCTTTGCATAATCAATTCGTGCAATCCTTCCCTGCTGGGGTGATGAGCGATCAAAATCCCTTTGCTAGGGCGTTCATATTTGTCTCGTTCCACCACCTCAAAGTAGATCCATTCGTCCGGATAGCGGGCGAACATTGCGTCAACTGTCTCGACGTGGCCAGTTCGTTTCTTGACCATCACTTTACCTCCTGGGTTCCATCTCTATCTGCCGGCTAACTGCTACTCTTGTGCATCAGGCACACGGCCGGCGCCAGCAGCAGCGGGATGATGAGCGCCGCTAAGAGTAACCCACCGATCGCCTGAGCTGTCTTGTCCTTAATGGGAATACGGCGTTCACCAGCCTCGTCCCGTTCCAGGATCGCCACAGGCCGCATCGCCACGAAACCCCATCCCTGCGCATTCACTCTGTCGCTGCCGAGGAAAGCCCGCCGCCGTACACGCCCAGTCACGCGCACCAGCGGTACCAGTTCACGCGCTCCAACACGGATAGGCTGCCCCTCGACGATCTCACCCATCGTCGGCTTCTGCTTCCCGACAGTCCGTTCGTTCATCGTTCCTCCTTCCTATCCTTGTCTACTTGTTTCCTTCTTATCCTCAACCGCCAGCAATTTCTCCAGCAACATCACCTCCTCCTCCCGCGTGCTCACTTTGCCGTCCAGCCGGGCGTCGCGCAGCGCACACAGCAATTGCCCAAAGAGCGGGCCGGGCTTTAACCCCATTGCTTTCAGGTCATCGCCGGTCAGTTCCGTCTCCACCAGCCGCCACTGCGTCTGGTAGCGTAGGAGTCGCTCCCGTAGTCGCCTGCGGTCTGTCGCAACCCAGGCACCGGCCAGTACCCGGGCAGGGTACGGCTCCAGCAGGCGGTAGACGATGCTGGGCCGGCGTGCTTTTCCCAGTCGAGGCAAGGTCTCCTTCAGGCTGTGTAAAAGGATAAAGTCCTCCGCGTCGTCGCGCGGCATCATCAGACGAGCGATCAATTTCTCCAGCGCCTCATCGTTGAGCCGGTACGCCAGCAAGGCCAGGTACATCCAGCATCCAGCATCTAGTTTCCAACACTTGGCATCCAGTTGTTCTCGGAAGGCCTGATACTTTTTGCGCAACCATTCATCGCAGTGCAGGTCGGGCTGGATGTAAGCCAAGACGCCCAGTTCGTCCAGACGGCACAGCGCCCGTTCTGGCTCAGCCTCGCAGAAGATCTGCTCCAGTTCGTGGCGCAAACGGTCGCCGCTGACCCGTTTCAAAAGCGGTAGTGCATCGCTGATCAGTTCCTCGCTGCGAGGGTCGAGGTGAAACCCAAGCCGGCTCTCCAGCCGGGCTGCCCGCAGCATACGGGTGGGGTCGTCTGCAAAACTGAGGCTATGCAGAACGCGGATGACGCCGCTCTGCAGGTCGGCCTCGCCGCCGTAAAAGTCCAAGAGTTCCCCCCAATGGTCCGGGTCGAGGCGGATAGCCAGCGTGTTGATGGTAAAGTCGCGCCGGTGGAGGTCCTGCTTGATTGAACTGCGCTCCACCTGCGGCAGGGCGGTGGGGTAGGTGTAGAACTCGGTGCGCGCCGTCACAAAGTCCACGCTGGGCGGTAGGGGCGGGGTAGCCCCGCCCCTACCGTGGTCAGCGACATGGCGCCAGACGTGCTGTGAAAGGAGCCACTTGGCGGTGCCAAAGCGTTTGTGCGTGCGCGCCCGGCCACCCAGGTCGGCGGCCAGACGGCGAGCCAGCGCGATGGCGTCCCCCTCGATGACCAGGTCCACGTCCACGATGGGAGTGTCCAGTAGCAGGTCGCGCACTAGCCCGCCGACAAAATAGGGCACACAGCCCATCTGGTGGGCTGTCTGCGAGATGTGGCGCATGAGGGCGAGCACCGGATCTGAGAGGGCCTGTTCCAGCAGCGCGGCGATCTCGCGGCGGCGGGGTGGGGTGGGAGGCGTGCCCCATAGCGTGATCAGGTCGGTGCGAGTGACCACCCCGACGACACGGTCATCCTCGACGACGGGGATCTGGCCCCAGCCACTTTCGATCATTGTGCGCTGAAGATACTCTACTGAATCGTGGCTGCTGGCGGTGACGCTGCCGGCCTCCATCACCTGGGTGACGGGGGCGCCGGCCATCTTGAACTGTAGCGCCCGGTCCACGGCCCGGCGGGTCAAGAGGCCGATCACTCGCCCGTCCGCGACGACCGGGTA
>Ga0136651_10001027_pt1 | contig 15309 bp, 13 predicted proteins | sample Mar14236cmmetaG_FD_94867 | JGI IMG/M metagenome (GOLD analysis project Ga0136651, IMG submission 94867) | Marine hydrothermal vent microbial communities from Guaymas Basin, Gulf of California to study Microbial Dark Matter (Phase II) - Marker... ...
AGAATATATTTTCCTACTCAACCATTTAACCACTCAACTATTCAACGAGGTCTGAATTTCAGAAATTCATCCACAACCCTTTCAGCGAACTCATCGTTGATGTGGGAGTCCAACTGGAACATGGGAATCCTGTCATCAAGATTCCCCCCAAGGGTACTGAAGAGCGCCTCGTCGGCCCGGGGGTCCCAGTACGGCTTGCCCCGGCGATCCAGGGTGGATAGTCCAACTTTGGGCCAGACGACCACAACAGGTCCCCGGGACCATGGACGTACACGCCCCTTATATCCATCATATCCGCCTTTTCCAGTTGGTTCCAGAGAAATGTGGCCGTGTGTATGGGAATGGGAAACCAGGTATTAACGGGCGGCTTCACGGGAGTCTGACCGAAAAGTATTGGATCGTTGCGGTGGTACAGGGTCTTGATATGCACCACCGGCTCATTCCTGGTCCCTGAGGCGCAGTATCCCTGCCATTCGCCGAAGGGGCCTTCCTGCCTGCTGTCCTCATGGGGTGGAGGTGAAAAGCCGCAGGCCACTATCTCAGCCGTTGCCGGGATGGGGAGACCCGTCTCAGGATCGATGACCACCTCGATACCCTTCCCCTCGATATAGCCCGCCATGTTGTACTCAGGTGTGCCGCAGGGCAGGGGGATGGTGGAAAGGGCAAAGAGAAGGGGATCATCGGCATCGCCGCTCCCATCAGAGACTTTTCCCGGGAGGTGGTGGCGGCCCTGGGAGTGGCCCTGCCCATGAGCCAGAGCAGCGAAAAGGAGGTCCGGCGCATGGTGAGACTTTTAAAAACCTCCACGGACGAGATCTCCACGAATCTGGGATACCTGAAGATATGAGACCCTGAACCGATCCTTTCCAAAGGCACAGGGCAATTCATTGCCTCCCCGGAAGACGGCGGTATTTAAAAAAATAAGTTGACACTGTTTCCAATAAGTATATACTGTTGTGTATATACAAAAAGCGCGGAAACAGAGCGCCCATCCCGGCATGGGGAAAGCACATACAAAAAAATAAGGAGGCTGTTGTGACGACTACTCGAGTCTTTAAGTCAGGAAACAGTCAGGCAGTCAGGTTGCCAAAGGAATTCTCCGTCAGGGGCAAGGTGCTTGAAATCTCCCGCCGTGGCAATGAAATTGTACTTCGAGAACCCTCCGAGGGATTAGCACGGGCCTTTGTGCTGCTGGCCGGTCTTCCCGAAGATTTTTTCCCTGAAGGCCGTAAGGATATTCCGCCACAACATCGCGAGGACCTGTAATGTCCCCTCGTTTTCTGCTGGACACCAACATCTGTATTTACATCCACTGCCAGAAGCCCGAGGGAGTGTTAGCGCGGTTTCAGAAGCTTAAACCCGGGGATGCTGCGATTTCCGTCATCACGTGGGGGGAACTGCTGTATGGTGCCGAGAAAAGTCGGCAACGCAAGAACGCCCTGCAGTTGCTGCAGGAGTTCAAAACCTTGATTCCTGTCTTGCCTTTGCCGGAGAATACCGGGAAAACCTATGGGGCCATCCGTGCATCACTGGAGTCCAAAGGGTGGCCTATCGGGAACAATGATTTGTGGATCGCTGCGCACGCCAAGGCGGAAGGCCTTACCATAGTGACCAACAACGAGCGGGAATTTCAACGGGTACCAGGTTTGAAAGTCCAGAACTGGGTTGGCAGACAGGGTTAAAGCCCCTGTACCTGGTATTCACCGTTTCCAGTGCTTTACAAAAAGATAGAGAAGCCCCACCTCCCCTTTGAACGGGATTGAGGCCCTGTTATTTACGAACCCTTGAGCAGAGAATAGACCCTCAGGGGTTTTTCAATGCCCTTGAGCTGAACAAGGCCGCGGTCAAATACCGGCCACAGGCCCTCGATCATGGTTTTGGTCTCCTCGCCTATGATGATGTCTCCGCCCTTGGCATAGTCCGCCAGGCGGGCGGCCAGGTTTGTCACAGGTCCGCTGGCCGTATAGGTCATGCGGGTATCCAGGGAGCCCTTGAAGGTGGTCATTCCCACCAGGGCCACTCCTGAATTTATGCCTATATTGACGCTCACAGGTTCGAAGTTTCCCCTGAACATCCTGTTTATGGCCCCGTTTCGCTCATGGATATCCAGTGCCGCCTTTACCGCGTTGGAGGCGTTTGTGGCGGCATCATCGTTTTTGAATATGATCATGAGCCCGTCCCCGGCGGTCTCGTTGATATCTCCCCCGGACCTGTGGATGGGGTCCACAAAACTTGAGAACATCTTCTCCACGATCTCGTTGACCTCGGTCTCCGACCGGCTGGCACTGAGCCTGGTGTACCCCTCCAGGTCAAGGAACAGAACAGAAACCTCCTTGCTCTCCTTGTCCTGTGTCAGCATCTCCGGATGTTCCTCCACTATGCGCCGCACCGACTGGGGCACAAAGGGGGAGAGATGGGTGAGGATCTGGCTGATGCCTATCTTCTCCTGGGTTATCTCCCAGTGCCTCTTGGCGGCCAAAATGGCATTGCCGGCTATCTCGGAAAGGTCCTTTATCAGGTAGAAATCCTTCCTGGTGAAGCGGGTTCCAGGTCTTGATACCACACTGATAATGCCAAGGATCTCATTATCCACGAATATGGGGATGGCCGCCTCCGGGCCGATCTCTACGAGGCCCCCGTCCGGACGTTTGACGGGCTCGCTGTTTGACATGACAACCCCCTTCTTCATGGTGATGGCCTTCTGAATAGCAGGCCTTTTTCTCTTGCAGGAGATGCAGTTAATCGGCTTATCGTAGAGGGCGCACTGGAGCGGGCGGGTATACTTTCTGGCATCAGGGTCGAGCATGAGGATGCATGCCTCCATGGCCGTGGGGACCATGTTCCTCGCCTCATCCCTCAGCCTCTCAAGTATCTCGTTGACCACCATGGTGGAGGCCAGCTTCGTGGCAACCCGGCGTTGGACCTCGAACCTTTCCTTGTAATACTTTTTCATTTCAACCCCTTGGCTTCAGGTCGGAGTTTCAGTAAAAGGGCGGAATCACCTTTAGCCTGCCTGGGGACCCGGCCCCTTCATGATCCATGCTTCCGACAAGCCCCGACTCCTGTCACTGCTCCTTTCCGTAGATTGCCAGGTCCTCCAGACCAGGGAGGTCAAGGAGTCTGATCTCACGGTCTTTTACCTCGATCAGGTTCTGGCTGTTCATCCTGGCAAATATCCGCGAAAGGGTCTCGGGTATGGTGCCTAAGAGGCTTGCAAGCTGACCCTTTGATATGTTCAGGGTGACGACATCCTCACTTCCCTGTTCCTGGGCCAGATAGACCAGGTAGGTGGCAAGACGACCGGGGACCTCCTTGAGGGAGAGGTTCTCTATCTGAACCGTAAACTGGCGAAGCCTCATGGACAGGACCGCAAGCATATTGAGTGCGAGAGAGGGGTTTGCCGTTATGAGGTCGACGAATGCGGCCCTGGGAAAGAAGATCAGGCGCGAATCCCTTATGGCCTCAGCGCTTGCGGGAAACTGCTGGCCGGAAAATACAGGGACCTCACCAAAGGGCTCTCCGGGCCCCAGGATATGGAGGATCTGTTCTTTCCCGTCTGCCGAGGACTTGAAGATCTTGACCTGCCCGGAGACCACGAGAAAAAAGCCATGGCCATCGTCCCCTTCAGAAAAGATCAGATCGCCTTTCTTGAGACGTTTTTCCTCGGTGATGGCCTCCATCTCCCTCAACTGATTTTCAGGAAGGCCCCTGAAAAGGTGTGCTCTGGCGATGGTATTGAGATTGCCCTCCACTTCTTCTCCCTCCTCAGAAAGGCCAGAAACAGGAGCCCCTTTTCCGGAACTCCTTTTCACAGGAGGCCAGCTGGTTCCTGTACCGGTTCGCCCTCACCTGAACCCTGCCCGCAACCTCCATGAGCCACCCCTTCTTCCTGTAGGTCCTCCTGTTGAATCCCCCTCGGCCTTCATGGTAGGCAAGGTAGAGGTTTCGGGCATCCCACCTTGATAACCCGCATTTCTTTAAGCTCAGGTGGCAGTACCACCCCACGAAGTCGATGGCATCGCCAAAATCGTCTCTGTCAGCCCACGAGCTGCCAGCGCTCTTCTGGTAATCCTCCCATGTTTCGTCCTTGGCCTGGGCATACCCGTATGCCGACGAGGGACGAGGGCCCGGAAATATCCAGAGACAGGTGGTACGGGGGGGCCTGGCATCGCTAACGTACCGGGATTCCTGATGCATTATGGCCATCATGACTGGAATGGGGATCCCCCACCGCTTGAATGAGTCATTGGCCTCCTTATACCACTCGGGATTTTCCCTGAAGATCTCGCAGATATTCTCCAGGTGTTTGGGCGGGGACGGCCCGGCACATCCCTGAAGAAAGGGAAGAATACCCCCGATCAGGAGGGGGAAAGCACACCTGAATTTCAAGAATGCCAACCGAAATCCCTCAATACCTGTGATTCTCAGGATCTATCACCCGTGATACCCGGCCCTTGGACAGTTACGCTTGACCTATCATTGAAGGACATTTACCATATGCAGAAACTTTTGAAAAGTCCTTTAGCGGTTATCCGGAAACGTGGATGGGTACGCTTTACCCACCAGAACCTTGAGGCACCATGGTGGAGCAGTACGACATCGTAATAAAGAACGGCACGATCCTGACCATGGACAGGGAGAATTCCGTGTTTGAAGATGGCCAGGTGTGGGTGAGGGGAGATGCCCTGGCCATGGTAGGGATACCCGACCATGAGCCTGTCCGGACACGCAAGGTGCTCGACGCCAGGGGAGGGCTGATCCTTCCGGGTCTGGTGAACGGCCATACCCACGCGGCCATGAGCCTGTTCAGGGGGCTGGCCGACGACCTGCCCCTCATGGAGTGGCTTAACAACTATATCTTCCCGGCCGAAGGGCGCATGGATACCGACTTTGTCCACGCGGGCACCCTGTTAGCCTGCGCGGAGATGATTCTCTCAGGCACCACCACCTTCTGCGATATGTACCTTTTTGAAGACCAGGTGGCCCGGGCCGCCTCCCTGTCGGGCATGAGGTGCCTGGTCGGAGAGGTTCTCTACGACTTCAACTCCCCCAATTACGGAGAGATAGAAAAGGGGTTCGAATATGCGGAATCACTGATCCTGAAATGGAAGGGCCATCCCCTGGTTTCAATAGCAGTGGAGCCCCACTCCCTTTTTACGTGCAGGCCATCCCTGCTGCGTCGGGCGAACAATATGGCCCTTAAGTACAACGTGCCCGTGGTTATCCATGTTGCCGAGACCCTGTCAGAGGTGGACCAGATAAAGGAGAGCTACGGCAGAAGGCCTGTTGAGCATCTCAACTCCCTGGGGATCCTTGGCCCCCACCTGATAATCGATCATGCGGTTCATCTCAGCCAGGCAGAGATGGAACTCCTGGCCCATCACCGGGTAAAGGTCATTCACAACCCTGAGAGCAACATGAAACTGGCCTCGGGCATAGCCCCCATACCGGACCTCATGGGCCTTGGCGTGACTGTGGGAATCGGCACGGACGGCTGCGCCTCCAACAACAACCTGGACCTCTTCGCCGAGATGGACATTGCGGCCAAGCTCCACAAGGTAAAAACAATGGATCCTGCTATCATGGACGCCCTCACGGTGCTCAGGATGGCCACGGCTGAAGGGGCCAGGGCCCTGGGCATGGGTCGTATGATCGGCTCACTTGAACCGGGGAAAAGGGCCGATGTCATAGTCGTTGACACCCATAAGCCCCACCTTACGCCCATGTACAACCCCTATTCCCACCTGGTTTACTCGGCCCGGGGAAATGACGTGATCCACTCCATCATAAACGGTCGGCTGGTCATGGAGGATCGAAGGCTCCTCACCCTTGACCTGAAGGATGTCTTGAAACGGGCCCGGGAAAAGGCGAGCGCGGTCAGAAGGTGGGTCCTGGATCGATGATCAAAAGACCCCCTGTATGAACGGCCGCAGGTTCATAAACGGGGGCCTGATGTGTACTGGATCTTTAACAGGGGGTTGCCAATGGCAGCGGGAAAAAGCAGATTCGTGGCATTAGGGAGCAGGCTGAGGGGGGTTCCGGAGGTGTTGACCCTGGGGGTTAGGCCCAACTTTCCCGATTACACCCCAAAGGAGCAGGAGCTTATTTTCAGGGCCAGGCTCATCCTCTTCCCAACCCTCAACTACGCCCAGTTCCTCACCACCCTGGGCAAGAGGATCTTTCCGAGTCTTGAGACATACCTGTACGCGGACGAAAAGATAAAGCAGACCACCCTCTTTCAGATGTCAGGGATACTGCACCCGCGCACCAGGGTCTACTTTCACCTTCATCACGGGGATATCCTCAGGGATTTCACCTTTCCCTTTGTGGCCAAGATACCAAGGTGTTCGGCCCGGGGCAGGGGGGTGTTCAAGGTAGGTGACAGGGGGGAGCTTGAGGAGTACCTTTCCCGTGTGAGGGTGGCCTACATCCAGGAGTACCTGCCCCATGACCGGGACCTGCGGGTGGTTCTCATAAACTACGAGCCGGTGATCTCCTTCTGGCGTATCAGTTCACCCGGCGAGTTCAGGACGAACCTGTCCCAGGGGGGCAGGATCAGCTTTGACAGTATCCCCTCACAGGGGGTGGAAACGGCAAGGCGGGTTGCCTGGAAGTGCAGGTTCAACGACGTGGGGATCGACCTTATCAACTGCGGGGACCAATGGTACGTTATCGAGGCCAACATGAAGTACGGGCGCAAGGGGTTGCGTATGAGGGGCCTTGACCTGAAAGAGATCATCAGGGCAAAACTCCTGTCCGGAGATCTGTTAAGGGATTAGAGGAAAGAGGCGAGAGGCGAGGGGGCAGAAAGGTAAATATCGGAAACCAGAAACCAGTCCTGCCATGGCGGGATATCCAGCATCCAGCATCCAGAAACCAGCATCCAGTATCCAGCATCCAGCATGAAACGTATCGTAATCATACTCTTTATTCTCCTGATCGCCCTCCCAGCGGCATTCCTGGGCTACTTCTATTTTCAGGTGACCAGGGAGGCTGCCGACCGTATTGAGAGGGGGGCCATTGACCGGGTTATCGCCTCGGAAAGCCCGGTCTACTACAGTGACGGCCACACCCCCATAGGGGTCTTCTTTGAAAAGACCCACAGGAAGTATATCAGATATGAGGGTATCCCCAGGGTGTTCGTAAAGGCCCTTATAGCGGCAGAGGACAGGAACTTTTTTGAACATGCGGGGTTTGACATCAAGGCTATCATCAGGGCCTTTATGGCCAATATGAAGACGGGGCAGGTGGTTCAGGGGGGAAGCACCATCACCCAGCAGACGGCCAAGAACATATTCAAGAGGGAGAAACGGTCGTACAGGACCAAGCTGAAGGAGGTGATGCAGGCCTTCCTCCTTGAGAGCAGGTACACAAAGGAAGAGATCCTCGAGATGTACGCAAACCAGTTTTTTGTGACAGGTTACGGCAAGGGGCTCAGGATCGCGGCACAGTACTTCTTTGGAAAGGACCCCAAAGACCTGGACCTCGTTGAGACGGCCTTCATAGTAGGCTCTCTGAAAGGTCCAAACAAGTACAACCCCTTTATCAAGAAGACCCGGGCCCAGGAGGATGAGGCCAGGAGACTGGCAAAGGAGCGCAAGGACTACGTGGTGGGGAGGATGCTCAGCCTCAACTTTATCTCAGAGGCCCAGTACAGGGAAGCAAGGGCCAGGGAGGTCCCCTTCAGGGAGGGAAAGATCACCTACCGTCTTAACGTGGTCATGGACTACGTGCGAAACCAGCTTGAATCAGACTATTTCAGGGAGATCCTCCGGGACCAGGGGGTGGAAAACATCGCCACCTCCGGGATCAGCATCTACACGTCGGTGGACAGGGAGGTCCAGCAGGCGGCCCTCATAAGCCTCAGAAACCACCTACCCCTTATGGATGTAATGCTCAACGGTTACAGACCAGGCGAACAGGGGGAAAGATGGAAAAGGCTCCTGCAGAACCTCCCCTTCAAACCTGAAGAGAACCTCCCTTTTCTCGCCAGGATCACCTCTGTTGACACGGGCCGGGACCAGGACCGCCTAATGGTGGCCTGGGACAACGGTGAAGGGGTTATCGATTTCGAAGGGCTCAAACCTGTGGGGTCTGCCTGGCTCAAGGCCAACGTGGGAACCTGGGCCACCTTTAAAAGGGAGCACGTCCCCCTCCTTCTCAAGATATTCCGCGTGGGGGACCAGGTGCCCGTGCGGTTAATGGAGTCTGAAAAGACAGGCAGCGGAGAAAAGGCTGGCACCAGACTCATCCTCTATGCCCTGCCCGAGATAGAGGGCGGGATCGTGGTCCTTCAGCAGGGGATGATCAGGGCCATGGTAGGCGGGTTTCTTGACCGCTACTTTAACCGGGCCGTTGACGCCAAGCGGCAGTTGGGCTCCATCTTCAAGCCGATCGTCTATGGGGCGGCCCTTCAACTCAAATGGAACATCCTGGACCCCCTTGAAAACCGCCGGGACATATTTCGATTCGAGGGCACCTCGTATTTGCCCAGGCCGGATCACGAGCCTGAAAGCCACAGGGTCTCCATGGCGTGGGCCGGGGCCAAATCGGAAAACCTGGCAACGGTATGGCTCCTCTATCACCTCACCGACCACCTGAACCCGGGCCAGTTCCGTGAGGTTGCGGGCCTTGTGGGGCTCCTCAGAAAGGATGGAGAAACGTACCAGGCCTACAAGAGCCGGATCAGGGATAAGTACGGGGTCATCGTGAACAGGAGGGCGCTCATGGAGGCGGCCTTTTATGAGGCCATCGGACAGATGAAGACGGACCTGATCTTTGAAGGACACGAGGGGATCCTCGCAGACCTCCACCGTCTTCACTTTGACCTGCCCGAGGGCACGCCGGTGTCCCTGAAGGCTGAGACCCGCGTGATCATGAGGTACGACTTCCAGAGGCTCCGCAGGCTTGAACGCCAAATGAAGGACCGGTTTCAGGCGCTGATCCGAATTATCCGGGAAGAGGGCGGCCAGGGCCAGACCAGGATACCTGCCGGCCTGCTCAAAGGTTTCTTTCTGACCGGAGAACCCGGGGAGGAGAGCAGGATCGTATACACCGATGATCCCGAATACCTGGATCAGTCCGCCCTGATACCCCTTTCTGCGGAAGGGTTTGCGGAAAGGGCCAAGGACCCGGGGATGGAGGGACAGGTATGGATCGATGATCTGATCCCCGCCGGGGTCCTGGACTCCATTGAGGCCCGCATCAGATCGAATTACAGAGAGCTTCTCACCCACGAAAGGTACAGCTTTCAGGTCCTCTCCAGGATCAGGGATTTCAGGACACTTGTGAATCTCTCCTTTGTAGTGTACCTTTCAAAAAAGATAGGCATAGTCACCCCTCTGGATCCGGTCCTCTCCTTTCCCCTGGGCCCCAACGCCATCAGCATCATGGAGGCGGCCCTGGCCTATGAGACCCTTGCCACTGGCATGACCTATCCCCTGGCTCCCAAGGGCGGGCCTGCCATGGTCCCCATAATAACGAAGATAGTTGACAGGGAGGGCGAGCTCATCTGGGAGTATGAACCCCGGCCCCGGAGGGTCCTGTCCAGGAGGGTTTCCACCTTGCTCACCGAGATACTGGCAAAGGTAATGGAGAAGGGGACCGGCCATAAGGCAAGGGATGCTGTGAGGCTTTTCAACGTACCGGTTCCCACCTTTGGGAAGACCGGCACGGCAAACCGGTTCACCAACTCAAGTTTTGTGGGGCTCATACCAGCCCCCGATCCCGGTACCGGCCGTTTGGATCTGCAAAGGGGGTACGTGATCGCCGCCTATGCGGGCTACGATGACAACCGGTCCATGAAGGGGGAACACCTGGCCATCTACGGCTCATCCGGGGCCCTCCCTCTATGGATCGATACTGCGAACGCTGTAGTCAACACGGCAGGCTTCAAGGACGGTCTCCAGCCTGCAGACCTGGCGTTCTCCCCCCTGGCCCATACGGTGGAGGCCCCCGGGGGATTCCGGAGGATCCCGGTATCTCCTGTTACCGGCCTGCCGGTGGACCCGGCAGGGGGCAACATCTCCTCTCCCCTGGTCACGGTCCTCACAGAGGCAAAAGGGGAGGGGGACAATCTTAAGCTTGAAAGGGCTTTTGAACCGGTGCGCCCGGATTTTTGAAGGTAATTTCAATGAGATACAAAAAAACGCTTCTGCTGATGATTCTCCTGCTGTCTCCCTTGGGGTGCGTCACCCCGCCGAAGGGGGATATAAGGCCTCAAGCCCAGGCCCCTGAGAAGGCGCCTTCAGCCCCCCTGATCTCCACCCCTGTTGTTCAGGAGAGGATAGACTTTCTCAGGAAGATAGAGGACAGAAAAGACCTGTCAGATAAGGAGAGAAAGATTGCCCAAGAGCTTCTGTCCACCTACCGGCTTGCAGATAAGCTGGCCTTCTCTCACCAGACAGAGGCCCTCTACGAGACCCTCATACGCTCCCTTTTCAGATCCCTTACCCTGCTGGACAGGGGGTACTTTGAGAAAAAGCGCCCCCCTGACTACATGGAGGCCGTGACCCTCTTTGCCGCCAAGAGGAACGAGATCATCAACCTCTACCTTGAGGGAGACTTCAAGGGGGTGATCAGGCGCTCCCTTGAGCTGAAACAGACCTTTGGACCCGACGCACTGACCACCGAGGTGGGCCTCCTTTTTGCCCTGTCCCTGGCACAGGAGGGAAAACTAAAACAGGCAATCGAGATCGGGGAGGGGATCGCCACCCGCCTTGATCAGCTCCCGGATAAGGTTCAGCTCCGCGCAAAGATCGCCCGGTGGCAGCTTGAACTGGGAAACAGGGAGGAGGCAGCCAGAACCTTTGAAAGGCTGACCGACCATCAGGATGAACGATTGGCCCTTATCCGGCGCCTCCAGCAGGAGATCAACCGGGACCTCGCGCATCCTGCGGAGAGTGAGGCGGGGTCATCTCCCCCGAAACCGGAAGTCGAGCTTCAGCCAGGCCAGGATGGATATGACCTTGACCGGATCATCGCCGAGGCCCGTTCCCTGGCTGGAGAGCACGCCTACGGCAAGGCAAGGGGGCTTCTTTTGAAGGCCCGGGCCGGGATCGAAGATGGCCCTGAGACCGAAATCATCGACCGGGAGCTTGCAGGTATGGAGCAGAAGGAGGAGGAGTTTGAGGAGCAGAAACAGATCAGGGACGCCTACATAAAAAAGACCCTTGAGACGGCACAGAGGTTCGTGGAGGAGGAGAAGTTTGAAGAGGCGGTCAGCAAACTCGATGAGGTCAAAGAGACCGGAGACTACAGCGAACGGTTCAAGGCCCTGAGGGAACGGGCCGTTGAAAGCCGTATCAATCAGGAGAGGAACAGGGCCGCAGAGATCTTTCTAAAGGCAAAGAAGGCCAAGGACCCTGTCCAAAAAGAGGGACTCCTCAAATCGTCCTATGAAATCCTGGACCGCCTCGTTAACGATTACCCTTCATCGCCCCTGGTGAAAAAAGTCAAATCCCATATGGCCGTGGTAAAGGCGGAGATGGATCGGCTGCGGTAACAGCGGGGGCCTTCCAATCCAAAAACAGGTCCCCGGGAGTTGAACCCCCGGGGCCTCGGGCAATCCGCGTTACCGCCCCGTGATCTACCCAAGAATCACAGGTCCTTTGGACTGCGCCAGCCAGTCAGGGGCACCAGGCACTTCTTTTCCACTTTGTCAGGATCGCGAACCTTCTGATCTTTTCAACGCGGGCCAGTTGAGCGTTGACCGCGTCCACTTCCCGCTGAATTAGCTTCTCGATTTCGGGATTCTCTGCCAGGCTCCTGTAGGTGGTATAGGGGATGCGCCTCTCCTGGGCCCAGTCGGATACGTTGTCCAGCTCCAACTGAATCAGGGCCGCGAGATATGGACGACCGTCACCCACAACGATTCCCTCCTTGATGAACGGGCTGAACTTCAGCTTGTTTTCGATCTCGCTGGGGGCAATATTTTTACCGTAGGCGTTGATGATCAGGTCTTTCTTGCGATCCACGATCTTGAGCTGACCGTTCCGGCTGAACTCACCCACATCTCCGGTCAGAAGCCAGCCCTCCTCGTTGAACGTCTGGGCGGTCTGCTCGGGCTTAGCGTAGTACCCCTTGAAAACGGGATCACCCCTGAGCAGGATCTCCCCGTCTTCTGCCAGTTTTACTTCAATCCCTGGGATTGGATAACCCACCTCTCCCGCGCGAATGTCGTCTTCCCCAGGAATAACGCTGATCCCCGCACATTCGGTCATGCCGAAACACTCCCGCACGCGCACCCCTATCCCATGGTAGAAACGGAGGAGCTCTTTGGACAAGGGCGCGGCCCCGCTAACAAATATGCGTCCATTGAGCAGGCCCAGGGCGAAGTTCTGAACGTGTTCCCAGTACTGTTTCCAGCTCACCTTCTGCCAGATCCCCAGGTCCTTTTCACGAAGGGCGGTCCGGTCCCCATACCGATCACGGTTGTTCAAGAGGAGTTTGGGGATCGTCAGTTCAGATATCTCTGTCTCGCGCCTCATGGCTCCTGATCTCCCTCCCCAAGGTAGGCCTCGATGACCTTTGGATCGGCCTGAACCTGGGCCGACGTTCCATCTGCAATCATAACACCGAAGTCGAGCACGGTGACCCGCTCCGCGATGTCCATTACAACGCCCATATCGTGTTCCACCATGAGGACGGTGGTGCCCAACACCTCTTTGATATCCAGGATGAACCGGGCGATGTCTTCGGTCTCCTCAACGTTCATACCGGCCGCAGGTTCATCCAGGAGGAGGAGGGTCGGGTCGTTGGCCAGGGCCCTCCCCAGCTCCACCCTTTTCTGGATACCGTAGGGGAGGGAGCCCACGGGCTTTTTTCTGACCTTTTCGATCTCCAGGAAATCGATGATCTCTTCCACCTTCAGCCTGTGAGCGGTTTCCTCCCGCAAGGCACGTCCGTAGAACAGGGCGCCTGTCAGGATACCGGTTCGCATGTGGAGATGCCGCCCCAGGAGGAGGTTGTCGATCACGGTCATGTTTTGAAACAGCTCGATGTTCTGAAAGGTGCGAGCCACACCCAGACCCGCAATGCGGTGGGGCTTCATCCTGTTCAAGATATGGCCCTCGAACAGGGCTTCTCCGGCAGTAGGACGGTAGATTCCACTTATCACGTTGAACAGGGAGGTCTTACCGGCCCCGTTGGCCCCTAAGAGGGCCACGATGTTCCCTTTCGGCACGGAGAAGGATATCCCCTTCAAGACCAGGATCACGTCGTTATACACAACCTCAATATTATTGACTTCAAGCATTCTGCTCTCCGCCTTCGTGTCTGCGCCCCCTGGAGGCACGTAAAACAACAGGGCTCCCCCCCCTTTACGCCCAGATCTTTGAACAATAGGTGCCTGAAGGTCTTGACGAAGACGGGTCCCTCAAGAAGATCCCTGCTCCGCTGCCACTGGAGAAGGATTCCGTCGTGAAAGGCTATGAGGGTATATGCCGCCGTGTGGGTGTCCAGGTCCGGGTCGATGAGGCCCTGGATTTTCCCCTTTTCAACGATCTTCCCCAAGAAACGGGCGTATTTGAGATAGACGCGCCCGAACTCCTTGTCAAATCGATCATGGCCGGCCCCTGAAAATTCCGCTGAAATAATGGTGGCCAGGAGACAGAGTTCGCGGTTCTTTTCCGATTTCGATCCCGATCCCGATAGCTATAGGGGTGGGGGGGGACCGAAGGTCCGAAGGGTTCATGGGGCACGGCTTACGGTTGTGGCCCCTGACCTTCCGGAATTTCCCTTTGACATTTCCCGGGATGGATGGTAGAAATTCAGAAAACCTCGCAATTGGTCCTTCAATCTCCGGCGCAGGCCTTGAGATGGCTTTCTCCTGGTCCATCCTTATTCAAGCGATTTTTCCGCCGCGGATCCTGTGTGATCCTGCCGGCGGGATCAAACCTTTTCACATTTGTACGTGCTCAATCAAATCAGTAAAGACCTGAACTGTTTCAGATCTGTCAACTCAAAATGAAAGGAGTAGAAGAATGGAAACAAGGCTTAAAAGGTTTGGTTTTCTGTTGGTTGCCCTGCTGGCCCTTTCCTTCGCCTCTTCTGGGGCCATAGCCGTTGAGACCACCGCCGTCGGAGAGGGAAGGACCCGCCAGGAGGCCATCAACAACGGTATCAGGGCCGCGGTTGAAAAGGCCCTGGGCACCATGGTGAAGTCCCAGACCCAGGTGAGTCAGGGGAAACTGGTGTGGGACAGGATCGCATCGGCCAGCGCAGGATATGTGAAGAGCTACGACGTGATAGCCGAGGGCAAAGATCCCATAAGCGACCTCTACAAGGTCAAACTGGCGGTTAATCTTGACGATCATAAGCTCAAGAACGCCCTGGACGAGTTCCTAAACGACCCCAGGGCCCAGAGGACCTTTCAGGAGACCAGTTTTGATGAGAGAAAGATAATCGTGGTCTATAAACCGAGGACCGGCTTTGATCTGCCGTTCAATTCCAAGGGGGTGCAGACCATAATGGACCTGATCCAGGACAAGCTCTCGGGCTACGGGTTCAGGGTATTTCTCCCGGACCAGTTGGTGCGCATAAAGGCAAAGAGCGCCGAGATGGTGGTGGACGAGGAGGACGCCATCAACCTGGCCAGGCAGGAGGCGGCGGACGCTGCCGTGGTGGTGAGCTTTGACGCTGCCAAGAGGCCCACCTCTGACGGGTACAACATCATCCTCTGCACCCTGTCGCTCAAGGCCTTTGACACCACCACGGGCGAGCTTTTCGCAAACGTCCAGGACAGGGACAAGACCATAGCGAGAGGAGGGGAGTACGGTATCCAGGACGGGGTGGCCCGCACTGCCATCAAGGTGGGACCCAGGACCGTGGACCGGCTGGTGAAAAAGATCGTGGACCGCTTCAGCACCAAGCGGGCCAAGTTCGTCACCCTCATATTCAGGAACATCGCCATCAAGGACCAGGACAGGGTGGAGGGGCTCGTGGAGGAGATCGGGTGGAGGTACAGGGTTTCCCGCCAGACCGGCAAGTACCTGGAGCTTGAGATCTTCAGCGAGGCCGATCCAACCTCTGTTAGGCGGACAATACGCAAGACCCTCAAGAAGAACGGCCTCCCCCTCACCCCCTCGGAGATGATCGGAAGCAGGGTTGTCTTTGTGGGAACCGCCACGGGAGGGTATTAGAATGAAACGGCACACCTGTTTTTCACTCCTGATACTCACCCTGCTCCTGAGCGCGTGCGCGGCAACGGGGCCGTCCAAAAAAGGCGCCCTGGTGAACGTTTACAGGCCCAATCCGGTAAAAGAGGCAATGGTATGCACCACCGAGGGGGAACAGGGTATCTCCTACATG
>Ga0136651_10001032_pt1 | contig 15250 bp, 12 predicted proteins | sample Mar14236cmmetaG_FD_94867 | JGI IMG/M metagenome (GOLD analysis project Ga0136651, IMG submission 94867) | Marine hydrothermal vent microbial communities from Guaymas Basin, Gulf of California to study Microbial Dark Matter (Phase II) - Marker... ...
TAACCATTCTGACCGGCGCCAGATCAATGAAGAGGGCCTCTTTTTGTAACCCCCATAGCCAGATCATTTACAAGCCTTGCCTGTGCGCCTGTTCAGATAAAGCCATGAGAGGGCTCGTTAATATGGTCCCCTTCAAATCCCATATTCCTTTCCGGGGGAACCCCCTGTGCCCTAATCCCGCCTGAGCGGGGCGAAGGGCTTTTGGTCCCGGATTTATTGAAATGTTACGATTTAATGGCTTAACTATCTATAAATATTCATTTCTCATGATACATTATTCCAACATTCCAATTGTAAGCAAAGCAAACTAAGTTCAGGTAAAGGAAGGGAAGGGTTTCATGGACTACGAAACACTGGAGTACGAGACGGTGGAGGACGGCATAGGGATCCTCTCCCTTAACCGCCCCCGCAGGTATAACACGGTCAACGCTAAAATGGCCGAAGAGTTGGAGGCCTTCTGGCGAGAGCGGCTTTACGACCTTGACACCCACGTAATCATCCTGAGGGGAAACGGGAACAAGCACTTCTGCGCCGGCCTGGACATGAAGGCGGTCATGAAGATCATGCCTGGGATGGATACGGATATGTTTTACAGGTTCCAGGCCCGGTTGGCGCGTCTCAACCTTGCCATGCGCCAGGCGCCCCAGCCCGTCATCTGCGCCGTCCACGGCGCGGCCGTGGGCCTTGGTTTCAGCTTTGCCCTCGCGTCCGACGTGAGGATCATAAGCGATGACTCCCGTTTTTCCGCGGCCTACATCAACATAGGTCTTGGCGGCGCTGACATGGCGTGCAGCTATTTCCTGCCCCGTCTCATGGGGGCTGGAAGGGCCTACGAGTTCATGCTCACAGGGAACTTCATGTCAGCGGAGGATGCCCTTTCCCTGGGCCTTGCCAGCCGCGTGGTGGCACGCGATCAGCTTATGGATACGGCCCTGGAACTGGCCCGCACAATGAACGGCAAGAACCCCATGGGCCTCCGTCTGACCAAGGAGGCCATCAATATGAACATTGACGCGGGGGGCCTGGAGCAGGCCCTAAATATGGAAGACAGAAACCAGACCCTCCTGGTCCTGCGTGGAAAGCTGGGACAAAAGACCGGCAGGTATTTCTGATCTGGTTGAACGTTGACGTGAAGTGTGCCCTTGGCCCTTTCCATGCGCGGTTTGTGAGGGTAGCGCTACCTGATTCTTGACCTATGGATGAGAGGTGAGATTAAGACGACTGTGCGGCTGAAGCCGCACCTACATTAATGTCATTATTGATGTTATCCTATTACTACAGCGAATCATTGATGTTTAACTTTTCGGCCAATTTCAGGCGTTTTTTGCGGGGCGATCTATAAGCAACAAGATTTCGTTTGAGGTGGTATTGAACAATTTCCATTGCGCCTTCCACTGATAGGGATCTGAGGGGCAACATCACGGATAACAGTCTCCGAACCATGTGTGGGGTCAACAGTAAACAAGCGGGGACATCCTTAAATATTATAGGTTTTCAGATAATTAATTTCATCCCGCTTTCAGCGGGACCAGAGGGAGGAATCCGAGTAAGTCGCACAGATTAGCACGTCGTCGAGGATTCCGACCGATAACGCAGTGAAATTATTTATCTGAAGTTCATACAATAACTATAGGGGCCTGGGGGAGAAAAAACTCTGACGGAGAAAAGGAAGCATTCGACCTCCTCTCCATTTCGTTCCGGTACGAATCCTCCCTTTCTCCTTGCCTGCTTGCTGCTGCTCTACTGACCTAAAAAAAAGGCAAAGCGGAACCCCAGGTAGCCGTCCCGGCCGACCGGCAGTTCCTGGCGTAGCCGTTCCAGCCCCCTCCCCGGTACACGCGGCGCGAGCCTGAGGAGGGACCAGTAGGATCGGTCACTGGCCCGGACGGGTACTTCCCGTACCAGTCCTGGCACCACTCCCACACGTTGCCGTGCATGTCGTACAGGCCCCAGGCGTTGGGGGAAAATCTCCCCACAGGAACGGTAGTCCTTCGATACTCCCCCTTGGGGCAGCCTGACAGGGGGTAGTTTCCATTGTAGTTGGCCTGATCCGTTGAAAGGCACCTCCCAAAGGAAAAAGGCGTGTAAGAAAACCCCATGAATACCATCCGTTACCATAGAACTAAAGCGGGGTTGTTGCCAAGACAGCGTCAAAGCCGGCGCAAATGTGGTGATATAACGCAAGTTGAAGAGAAGGGACTCTCACGCAAAGGCGCCAAGTCGCCAGATTTTCCCCTTTGTCCTTTGCGAGCTTTGCGCGAAGATTTCAGAAGCCGTCTATACCTGCATGATTTCAACCTGTTATTAGCAAGCATAACGTGGCCCTGCGGTTATGCCCCCTTATTCTGCTTGCCAAGATGCTGATTTGCACGGTAAATTGACAGGCAGGTTTAAGAGAACCCTGCAAAATCGGTTGCCAGAGACCAGCTTCTTCCTTTTTGGGCCGAGGCAGGCGGGCAAGACGACCCTGCTTAACGACCAAAAACCTCACCTCATTATCGACCTTCTCGACCCTGAACTTCAGTTGTCCTACAACAAGACCCCGAACCTTTTAAGGCAGCAGATAGATGATCTACCCCCTGGGAGAGGGTACAGGATCCTGACCGACGAAATCCAGCGGGTCCCGAGACTTCTTGATATTGTTCATGCCCTTATGGAGAAGAGGCCTGATCTTCAGTTTATCATGTGCGGCTCCTCCGCTCGCAACCTGCGCCGCGGGGCCTCCAATCTTCTCGGAGGAAGGGCCCTATATGGTACAACGCATCCATTACTCCTGACGAGGAACCAGACGCCACCTCCGGAAGACACACTGCTCGGTCCACTGGACGATCCCGGGCCGCACCGGATCGTTCCCTGACATGGTCAGACTGCTGATAATGGGAACCCCGTGGATCTTCTCGTACCTGTTCTGCCAGCGTTGCTTGGAGATCAAACCGCCCCCCGGACCGTAGGTATCAACGGTTGAACCGGTGACAAGCCAGCGCCCGTCTTTCTTCACGTACTGGTACCGGATGGTGTTCCTCATACCCTTGAGGGAGTGCTGGATAACGTGATCGATCCTAAAATCCCCTGAGATGATCCACTGCATGCTCTTTATGCCCTTGGCCGGATCCCTGGGCACGAACTGCATCTGATATCCAGGGCCGGTTTTCCTGGTGGTGACAGAGCTTAAACGGCACATATCCATGATCCCCTCCAGGGCTGAGGCCTGGAGCATCTGCTCAAGGCGGGTCATGTAGGGCTCCATGGCGGCCGAGGAGATATGCGCGATGCTGATCCGCACCTCACCCCGCTCCAGTTTCATATCACCATCGGCATCTTTCCAGGCGTAACCGAGGCGGCCACGGAGAGGCTGGGCCACCGGAGGCGTGACCGTCACGTGGATGGTACACCGGGCGCTCCGAAACCGCCTCAGCAGAAAATCCATACCCATCTGCCGCCCTACCAGTTCCGGAATGATCCAGGTGGAAAGGGCGTCCCATTGCGGGGTTGTAATCGCTGTCAGCCCCTGTCCTGGCAGTGGGCGCGATGGGGGAGAGGGTGGCGCGGATTTTGAGACCGGAGCGGAGACCGCAGCCATCTTACTGGTCAAAGGGATTGGCACGGGCCGGTCCGTGGTCGGCGAACCCGTGGAAGACCGGGATTCCGTTACCGCCCCGCTTTTTGAGGCAGGGATCTCCGCCTTCAGGCGGGCATCATCAAGCTGTTCAATGGGAGGGGCCGGGGATTCTCCATCCACTCCCACGTCTCTGGGGATGGAAACCCCGGGATCGGTGGGTCCCTGGACAGCCGGTCCTATAACCGGCACAGGCTTCTCAGTGGCCCGGGGCTCCCTCCCCCTTTTCAGTTTTGCCTCCCACGGTCTCAGTCAGATGGGCGCGCTGGTCAACATCCCCCACATAACGGCCGTAGACCCACCCCTCCCTGCCGGAGCCGGTAAGCACCCTCAGCCATCGCCCCTGTGTTGACTGGACCGTCAAGAGGTCACCCTTCTTGAGTACGGCCTTTATCCTGGCCCTGGTGGTAGGGCCCTGCCGCAGGTTCAGGCGGTGTGCGGTAACAACCCGCTGGGTTCCCGGGCTTACATGGGTCTGCTCTACCGGCAGATACGGCTCTGCGGTCTGATGCCTTCCCCCGCAACCCGCCAGAAAGACTGATATGAAAAGAATGATTATCCACCCTGTTCCACTGAGGTCCTTCTTCCGGCTACCTTTTGTATAACTCTTTCCCATGGCGTAGGATCAAGGATATGAGGCAATAGGCTGCCAAAAACCGGCCTTGCGTGAGACAAGAATGGCCAGGACTCCTTCCCATGTCAATGGAAAGGGAGGCAACACACAGGGAAACGTCATTATTGCAGATAACAGGTCGAAATCATGTTGGTATAGGCGACTTCTAAAATTCTCGCGCAAAGCCGCGAAGCTCGCAAGGAACAAAAGGGAAAGCTTTGCGACTTGGCGCCGCTGCGTGAGAGTCCCTTCTCTTCAACTTGCGTTATATCTCCACATTTACGTCCACTTTGACGTGGCCCTGGGGACCACCCGCAATTTCTTGACAAACTTCGTCCCCCAGTGATAAAGGTCCTTTTCAAGGAAGGCTGTAATTTCTGAAAAACTCGGAGCGTTTTCCAGGGACCCGCGCCCATCTCTCCCTGGCAGGGCCCGATCAAGGCCGTCAGAGCCGCGCCACCCAACGCCGTAATCTCAGACCGGGGAGGTACACCCCATGGAGAAGGACTTTCACTACTACCTGATCTACGCCGTCTCAAAGATAACCGGCCATGAAAAGGCCCATACAATCGCCCTTTCATCCCAGTTTGTGGACGACAACAACGAGGGACAGTTCTCCATAGACGAAAGACCCGCCCCCTTCCCTGAAAAGATCCGCTCCAACGGGGGACATTACTATCCCATAATGACCCAGTCCCTGTCAACCAGGTCCCTGGACCCCTATGTCCAGAAGTACGTTTACGTGCCCTTCCACTTTATCCCGGGTGACAACTCCGTGGTTATCGATGGGAAGAGAAATCCCTTCAGCACAACACCGGGAAGTCCCAACGCGAGGGTCCTCCTTAAAAAGGCCCTTGCAAGCGACAATCCCTACCGGATCGGCATAGCCCTTCACTCCTACGCGGACACATGGTCACATCAGAACTTCACAGGTCTTCATGAGGACTGGAACTCCATCTATCCCTGGTATAACCTGTTCAAGTCCATTGTGCCCAACATCGGCCATGCCGAGGCGGGACACTCGCCCGATGTGATCTCAGACGACTGGACGGACAACCGTCTGGACCAGAGAACGATCATAAACAGAAAGAGGGCACTGGAGGCAACGGGCGAGATCTACAAGGCCATGCGGAGAAAATCGGGCTACGGCCCCTACTGGAAAGATGTAAAGAAGGACTTAAGGCGGATCATCAACGCCCGGGACTACGATGACCGCAAAAAGAAGATCGAGGATCTCCTGACAGAGAGCGGCCTTGAAAGAGCGCCAAAGTACTCCAAGGACGACTGGATCGACCGGGCACTGGACAGGAGAGGAGAGGAGATAGTGATGCGGGACGGGTTTGAGGAAACAGACTGGTATCAATTTCATCAGGCTGCCAAGGCCCAGTTCGCCCTTGTGCTTGACCTGACCAAAGGGCTCTGATTATGGGAAAAACAGACGAAATGAAGTGGAGCACCCTCTACTCTTCCCGCGTGGCTTCCATGGGGCATTCTGACGTTGCCGAGATGCTGAAACTATCTGAACGACCCGAGGTCATATCCTTTGCAGGGGGGCTCCCCGATCCGGCGGTCTTTCTCCTTGATGAGATCAAAGACATCTTTCAGGAGGTCCTCCGTGAAAGAGGGCGCGCGGCCCTGGGTTATGGACCCACACAAGGCATAGGCCCTTTCAGGGAATGGCTGGCAGAACGTATGACAGGGGCGAGCAGACCCACCAGGGTGACGGAATGCCTGGTGACAACGGGGGGAATCGCGGCCGTGGATCTGATCTGCAAGGTCCTCCTGGACCCGGGCGATGTTGTCATTGTGGGTGAACCCTCCTACCTGGCGGCGCTCCACGTCATAAGGAGTTATCAGGGCCGCTTCGCCGGAGTGCCCCTGGACGGGGAGGGGATGGAGCCGGATGCCCTGGCATCGGTCATCGGAGAGCTCAAGAACAGGTCGCTCCGTCCCAAGTTTATCTACCTGGTCCCTTCGTTTCAGAACCCTTCAGGGGTCACGATCCCGGAAGACCGGCGAAGGAAAATTGTTGAGATAGCGGCCCAGAACCATGTGCCGGTCGTAGAGGACGCCGCCTACCGTGACCTCCGCTTTGAAGGGGAGGCCCCGCCGCTCTTGGCGTCCCTGGATCCCTTGAACGTCATACATATCAACACCCTGTCAAAGACCTTCAACCCCGGTATCCGCATAGGCTGGGTCACCGGGCCTGAGCCGCTGATCGAGACCCTGGCACTGGCCAAACAGGGCCAGGACCAGTGCTCCACCACCATCGGTCAGTACGCTGCCCTGGCCTTTGCCACAAAGGGGCTCATTGACCGTCAGATAACCAGATCCGTTGAGATATACGCCCGCAAGAGGGACGCCATGCTCGCCGCATTGGACAAATACTTCCCTGAAGAGGCACGCTGGACAAGACCGGAAGGGGGTTTTTATGCCTGGATCACCCTGGCCGGGAAAATCGACACGGAAGCGCTCCTCCCCGTATGCATAGAGGCGGCATCGGTTGCCTTTGGCGCCGGTCCCTCCTTCTACCACAACCGCCAGGGAAAGGAACATATGAGGCTCTGCTACAGCTACGTGCCCGAAGAACAGATCGAGGAGGGAATCCGCAGGCTTGGGGCCCTCCTCTCCGGGATCATGATCGGAGAAACGCCGTAGGGCCATGCCGTCAGCCCTCTTTACATAGGAGTCTCCCGGTGATCCCTGCCAGAGGAAAGAGTTTTTTCTGTTCATGGAGCGGAGGAAAGGACTCCTGCCTTGCCCTCTACTGTGCCATCCAGGCGGGGGCCGTTCCACGGGCGCTGCTCACCATGCTCACAAGGGACGGCGCCAGATCACGCTCTCACGGCCTCCCCGTGTCGGTACTTAACCACCAGGCCCTGGCATTGAAGATACCCCTTGTTGTGCGTGAATCCTCGTGGGACGACTATGAACAGAATTTCACAGAAATTATCCACAGATTCAGAAAAGAAGGAATGGTGTACGGGGTGTTCGGTGACATCGACTTGGAGGATCATTTCCAGTGGGTTGAACGTGTCTGTTCAGCCGTGGGCATCAGGGCCTGTGAACCGCTCTGGAAGCGACCGCGCCGTGAGCTTATGGAAAAGTTCTTTAACGCAGGTTTCAGCGCTACCATCATCGCTGTAAAGGAGGGGGTCCTGGACAGGGGCTTCCTGGGCCGCACCCTGGACCGGGATCTGGTCAGAGATCTGGAGAAGGCCGGGATCGATGCATCGGGAGAGGAAGGGGAGTATCACACGGTAGTTACCAACGGACCCATCTTCCGCCGCGAGATTCCCTTAGAGCAGGGGAAGAGTACCCTGCGGGGAGGTTACTCCTTCTTAGAGATCTCCGTAGCATCAACGCTCTGAGATCGTATCTTCTAAATAAATCAGGGACCAATGGCCTTTCATGGGGATTTTTGAAACTACCCGAGATCAACATACCTGATGTGACCCATGAGGTTTTTCATGAGGCTCTTAAAAAACGTGATTTTTCTGAAGGCGCTCCTCTCCCTTTCACTGCTATGTTTTCAGACAAGTCCGGCCGGGGGTTCCGGGGAAGACAGTTTCCTTGGGCCCCAGTCAAGGCAGTCCATGGGTGAGCAGAAGGTCCTGGTGCTTGCAGTTCGATTTCCCGACGTTGAACCAAGGTTTTCCTTAGGGCGAATCCGAAAGAAGGTGGTCAGAGGCCTTAACAGATATGTGAAAGAGCAATCCTACGGCCTCACGTGGGTGAAGGCCGACTTCAGGGGGTGGATAACCCTTCCCGACCCGATTCGACAGTACAGGGTGAGCCCCTATAATTTTGAAGTTGACAGGACAAGGGTTAAAAAGCTCATCGAGGACTCCATGTCGGCCATAGAGGATGAGGTGGATTTCTCCCGATACCAGCATATAATCGTCGTGCCCGGGGCCTTCACCACCCCCGGGAAGGGCTACGGAATGATCTGTTACTGCGCCAATCCCGGCATGCTCTCAGGGGTAAGGAAAAACCCCGGATATGTGCCGGTGGAATCTGAAGGGGGACGCATATTCCGGGGCGGCGTCTGTGTGGGCGCTGAAAACGCCCACCTCGGGATGTTTGCCCATGATTTCTTCCATGCCCTCGGGGGCATATACGAGGATAAACGGCTTGTACCCTGACTGTACGATTTCGAGCGTCAGTCTGACGCTTCAAGGCTCCCCGGTTTCAGGCATCATGCCATATATATGGGGCCGTGGGACATCATGTCTCAACATTTCATAGAAAGAAGAAGGCCCCCCCAGGGTATCTCCTCCTTCACCAAAATCAGGCTGGGCTGGATATCACCGGATCAGGTAACCCTGGTAAATCCAGGCGCCACTCAAACCGTTTTTTTGGCCCCCCTTTCAAAAGGAGGCCGTACCCTGGCAGTCAAAATACCCCTGAGCGGGAGGTGGAGCGGCGGCCGCCGCTACTACCTGGTGGAAAACCGCCAGCCCATCGGGTATGACCGCCTACTGCCGGATTGCGGCATACTTGTATTAGAGGTAAATCCGGATGTCAGAGAAGGATCAGGCACGGTAAAGGTCGTGGACGCAGATCCCGCTTCCCCATACTTTTCCCACGCCACATTCAGACTGGACCGGAACAGGAGAAATACCTTTATTGACAAAAAACAAGACGTTGCCATCATCCCCCTCTGGCCTGATAAGGGGACCCTGGGGGTCCTGATCACCACCCCTGAAAAAGCCCCCGATGCCCTGAGGACAGCCCTGACCATTCAGCAACTCCTGAAACGCTTTCCCGAACCGAGGGGAGCGGGGGAACAAAAGGCCATAGAAGAGAGCATTGCCTCTTTTAAGAGGTCTGATTTCAAGACATGCCGTGAAATTGCTCAGCAGAGGCTTGAAAGAGCATGGTAAAGGGGCCCGTCCCTTCCCTCTCAAGAACCCACGGATTCTGCTATGGATACTGCCCTATCGCCCAACATATTGACATAGCTGCCTAATTCGTTGTCATACCACCCGTAGATAACCGCCTGGGTGATGGCTATCCTGGCCAGATCCTGACCCCCCTGTTCAAACGGGCCTGACGGGGATTGCCCTGCCAGGGAGCAGAGTTTTTGCAGATCGATGTTTACCTCTGCAGTGCGCGTGTGGGTCTCGTGCGCCTCGATAACGGCCGCCGCCCTTGGAAGCCCCACAATATCGGCCGATACGTTCTGTTTTTCAGAGAAATTCAGGTACCCGCGGGGTTCGGCCGAAGCAGCCTGTCTGTAGATATCGTTGATCACCTCCCTACGGATCTGTTCACCAGAGGGGTCTTCCTGGAGATTGACCACCAAGATGATCAGGGATCCCGTTGCGGTGGGTATCCGCACAGACTCGGCAATGAACCCTATCTCTTTCATCTCTGGAAGTACAAGGGCCAGGGTGTTTGCGGCCCCGGTGGATGTGAGTATGATATTGTTCATGATGCTCCTGTTCTTCCTCAGATCGCTGGCTCCGCTCTTGGGGAGGCGATCCAGGACGGCCTGGGCACCAGTGACAGCGTGCACCGTGGCCATGGTGGCCGTCAGGATCCTTTGAGGGCCGAAGAAGTCCATGAGGGGTTTGATCATATGGGCAAGACAGGTGGTGGTGCAGGAGGCGTTTGAGATGATCCTGTGCACGCGGGGATCGTAATCGTTTTCGTTGATACCCATGATGGTGGTAACCGCGTCCTCTGGCATGGACCTGGTCTTATCCCTTATCTTGAAGGGCGCGGACACTATTACCTTGACGGCCCCGCATTCAAGATGTCCGCGAAGGGTGCCTTCCGGTTCATCATGGGGAAGGGTTGGATCCAGGAACCGTCCGGTGTTATCTATCACAAGCCTGACATCACGCTCCATCCAGTTGATACCCCTTGGGTCTCGAGAGGTCTTTAAAACCCTGATCCTGACACCGTCGACCATCAGGTATCCCTCCACCTCGTTTATCTCCTGAATTATAGGCTTCGCCCTGTGCCCGTACAGATAGGTCCCAAGGGAACCGTAGGTGGAATCCCGTTCAAGGTAGTGGGCAAGGTCATTAAGCGAGGCCCCCACCTCCCGCCCCACGTTGACCACTATCTCGTGGAACCTTTTGCGGGCAACGTGATGCCAGACGGTGAGTTTTCCTATTCTTCCAAGGCCGTTTATCCCTATCTTCAATCCACGCCCGGTCTCTCTTTTCACTGTATCTCCCATCTATCCCCTCTCCATCTCCTTGATCTTCATCTTACCCGAGTAAACTGAGCCTTCCAGGCCGTCAATACTTATCCAGCCCCCTGACCTGAGCAACCTCCCGTCAAAGGAACACGTGCTTTCCTTTTCCATGCAGACGAGGTTCGGACATCCCACCACGCAGGTCTTGTTCAGACGATGTGCGACAATGGCTGCATGAGAGGTTGACCCGCCCCTGGCCGTAAGGAGTCCATCCGCCTCGTAGATCTCCTTTATGTCATCGGGCACGGTGTCGCTTCTGACGATAATCAACGAGGTTTCAGGCTCTCTTCTTCGCCATTTTTCCATCTCCGCAAGGTTGAAAACAACCCTTCCTGTCATTGCGCCCCCGCTCACCCCGATACCGTGACCTAAAAATTCGGCCTCCCTTTTCGATATCAGGTCAAAGGAGTAGGCCCTCTTTCTCTCCCTGATGGCCATCTCCCTGGTCTGGAGAAAGTAGAGGCCCCTGGCCTGGGGTCCTTCAAAGGTAAATTCAACCTCCTGCGGGCTCCACTTCCTCTCGTATACGAGCTCCTTTGCCCACTCCCTCATGGTCTGGTAGATCTCCGGAAACAGCTCCTCAAGGGTAGAGTCAGCATCCCTGTTTTCGATCTCAGCCTGCTTCTTCGATATGGGCCGGGTTTTTACAAGGCCCGATACCACGTCTTCTCCCTGGTTCCCGGGAGTAAAATCGCCCCACAACATCATGGTATCCCCGGACCACCTGGGGTTGTGGGTAAAAAAGACCCCTGAACCGGATTCCCTGGAGAAGTTCCCGAATACCATTGCCTGGATGGTTACGGCGGTACCCCAGTCATCAGAAATACCCATTATCTTCCTGAAGGCTTCCGCCTTTGGGGCGTTCCACGAATCAAAGACCTTTCCGATGGAGATGTAGAGCTGCTCAAAAGGCTCCTCCTTTATCTCAACACCCCTGTCCCGGATCAGTGTCTTATAGGTGAGGGCAACCTGGCGCATCTGATCCCCTGAGAAGTTCCTCTTGTAGGGTACGCCCAGACGTTCCTTGAACTCATCAATGACGGCATCGAACTCGTCCCTCAGGAGACCAAAGGCCATGCCATAGGACTGTAGAAATCTGCGATAGGTGTCCCATCCAAACCACTGGTTACCCGTAAGGGCAACCATCCCCTCCACCACCTCTTCGTTTATCCCCACGTCCAGGAAGGTATTCATCATCCCCGGCTGGGAGATGGAAGAACCGCTCCTCACGGACAAGAGCAGGGGATTGTCGGGGGCCCCAAAGGTCCTGCCTGTCAACTTCTCAAGGTTTCGCACTTCCAAGGCCACCTGCTCCTCAAGGTTCGTTTTTGCGGGCAGGTAGTTGTCAACAACCTCACGGCACCTGAAGACCTCGGTGGTGATAATAAAACCGGGGGGGACCGGCAGGCCGAAGCCCAGTATCCTTACCAGGTTCAGCCCCTTGTTCCCAAGATGGATTATGTCTGAAAGGCCCCTTTTCAGGGGATCCATAGGCGTTAGGGCCTTCTGGGGGTCATAGCTGAGCAGCAACCGGAGTCTTTTCTCTGGAAGCCTGTGCGATTGCCGGTAGAGTGTGTTCAGTATACGGGTCAGGAAAAGATCAAGCTGCTGCAGGCCCAGAGACGAGGCGATTCTGTCCCGGAGAAAGACCTCTGTCACGCGATGCACCAGTTTTTCGTCGTCTTCGGCCCCCGCAGCCGGATAATACCTGGAGATCAGCCTCCCGGGAGGCAGGTTACGCAAGATCTTCAACAGATTTTCCTGGTGAATATTGTTGAAGTAGTCGTTCACCATGTTCCCCACTGCCCGGGAAAACCCCCGGAATATATCCAGGTACTGTGTAGGGGAAAAACCCCTCACCTGAAGGGAGCTGGCCAGGAGATCCAGTTGTCTCTCCATCTCCACTGAGACAATGCCGTCTAATTTGAGGGCCCGGTCAAACAGGCGCAGGTAAAGGTTGATCTGGGAAAAGGTGGCCCTTGTAATGAGTTTGAAATCAATACCTTCCACCATATCTTCGAGCAGAGAGTTCAACAGGGACTCCAGACGGAAGCTCAGCCCCAGGGCCTCAAATTTCAGCTCATGATAACTCCCGTACATGGAAGGTATGTCCACTGTAAAGTGCCTTTTACGGTATATGTCCTCTGTTACCTCATAGCTCGCCGGAGACAGGATGATCTCTTTCAGTTGTTCAAGGTAGTCGAGAATTGCCTCTATCTTACCCCTTCCTTCCCCGGCCCCCAGGGCCTGTCTCAGCCGGTCCGTACGGGGAAGGCCGCTCGATCTTTGCCTGGACAGATAACTCTCTATTTCAACGAAGTTCAGATGGTACTTCTGGTAAAGGAGTTTGTACAACTCCACCATAAGTTCCACCCGTTCCGAATCCAGGTCCGAGACATGGGGCAGTTTTTCAATCATCTGCCTCAGGCGATCCTTTTCAAGGGTCAGCAGGTCATCTACCCTGTTAAGGCCTGCCTCTTGAAAAACGTGGCTCACAATCCGGTGCACGCCGTCAATATATTCCCCTTCCGTCTCAATCTGCCTGTAGATGCCGGGGGGCAAAACCGATTCCAGCCCCTTTTTGTTCCGGGTCTGCCAGAAGGAGAGGGAGGCCTCCATCAGCCCGATGATCCGGTTGCTGCTCTCCACATGGCTCTGTTTTCTGATAAAATGGGAGAGAGGATCTCTCCGTAGGCATATCTCATCGATCCTGGTGGAGATATCCCGCAGTGCCCCTTCGGCCCCTATCTCACTGAAAAAGGCGGGAAACAGGCGGGCTAACTGTTTGACAAGGTTATAAACGGGCCCCACATGGCTGTTCAGCAGTCGGGTTATATCCCGGGGAAAAAGATCGGTGTCTTTGATAAAGACCCCGCTGAGGGAAAGATGGATGATCAGGGAGGAGATGAGTTTCTTGGACCACTTGGGGTTCAGTTCTATGAGCTCAAGCCAGGTGCGGATATTCTGTATGTGCGCTTGATTGGCGCGTATCTGCCAGTCATCGCCCACCCCCTGTATCCGGGGGGCCTGGAATCCCAGGGAAACCATGGAATCAATAAAAAAATCAACCAGATCGCTCTCATCGGTCTTATAGACACCTTTGCCGATATTCAGGACACAGTTAAGAGCTGTTCCTGGAAATTTTTCAACACTCTGCCTTAAAGTTGCAAATATCCTCTCCAGAAACCGCTGAATAACCAGATAGTCTTCATTCTCAATGATCCATGCCAGTGTCCGGTTAATATCCCTCAGGGTCTCTTCGTGAATGGCCGAAAGGCCCTTTACGTTCATGACGTGAAGGAGGAAGATGAGCTTCCACTCCCTTCCCTGGCCCTGATCGGCCCCCGCGCTGAGGAGCTTTTTGGGTATCTCCTCGTAAACCGAAACGATCTGCCCGTATCCTGGCAGTTGGGTGAGCCGGTCCAGACGGTCCGCCGGGGTGTCATCACGGGCCCTGGCAGTCCTCTCCAACCACTCCAGACATTCTTCTAACCGCCGGTGGGAGACAGGTCCGAGGATATCGGTCAATTTCTTTCCCTGAACCGTCTTCCCGGATTCGGTCTTAAACCATGAGGTGGGGTCTTCCTGATTCAACCAGAACTCGTAGGTGTACCGGAAATAATCGATCAGGAGATCGTTAAGGGATGAGCAGTCAAATTCAGCGGGCATCACGCGAGAATAAAGCCCCGCCAGCTTACTGAGCTGATAAAAGCTCCTGACAAAGAGAAAGAAGGTCTCCCCGGTATAGATCCTTATGGTATCAAACCCGTAGTCCAGCACGGGCAGCAGCCTCTCAAGCCCGTCGCCCCCCTCCCTGATGATATGTTGTATGAAGCAGAGAAGATTGTCAGCCGCATCGATCCTCACACCTTCGTCACGGGAGGAATCAATGGCCTGGAAAAAGATATCTAAATAAAGCCTTGCCGCCTCTGGCCCCTTGGGGTGGGTCTTGAGGATATGAAAGTAGTTGAGGGCGTAAGACCTGGCTTCTTTCACACTGTACTGCCAGTTCCTGTACGGATGGCAGATCTCTTCCAGAAAGGTCTTTAATCGCTGTCTGACACCGTAGTACTCACCCATGACCTCTAACAGGATCTCATACCTGTTATCAACGGTCACATCAACCCGGGTACGGGCCAGGTTCACTTCAAGGGCCGTGGATTCCATATCCCTGGTTCTCCTGAACATGAACGGGCGATTTTAGTGGGACTATCGGCGGTTCCTTTTTTATTCTACACGATCCTTCCTGGTGCAGTCCAGTTCAAAAGGGGCCATGTCAGGAAAACATCAAAGTCACGACTAACCTGGGGATAGCACTGGGCCAAATGCCATCTATTTCTGCGTTATCGCATCAAAATCCCAAATTACAATCCCATGCATCGCGGGATCAAATTACAAACAATGTCCAAGCTACAACACGCGGCGCAAGCGCCTGCGCTGCGCGTGACCAAACTATTTCAACCTGTGCGGTCAGACTTCAGCAATTCTGGATACGGGATATATCCCGCCCGCGGCGGGAGTCCGTCCGTGGGGGCCTCTTTTCCAAAGGACGCAAAACCCTGTCTCGTTGCACAGGGACGGCAGCATGCGCTTGAAATAAGCTACGGGAAAGCCCCAGGAGAGAGTCTCGGTTGGACCATGTACGGGTCCTGCCTGCTCCGAAGCTGTAATCCCACTAAGGGGGCGTTCCATGTCGTGTGGAATATTTTGTTGCGTCCTTAATTCTGGATACGGGATATATCCCGCCCGCGGCGGGAGTCCGTCCGTGGGGGCCTCTTTTCCAAAGGACGCAAAACCCTGTCTCGTTGCA
>Ga0136651_10001035_pt1 | contig 15241 bp, 14 predicted proteins | sample Mar14236cmmetaG_FD_94867 | JGI IMG/M metagenome (GOLD analysis project Ga0136651, IMG submission 94867) | Marine hydrothermal vent microbial communities from Guaymas Basin, Gulf of California to study Microbial Dark Matter (Phase II) - Marker... ...
AATATATCTCCTAACTCTCTCTCTTTACACTTCTATCTTATCGCTATTAAGGAACTAAAATACATACCTCTATAAAAAAGGTTTGCTCAAAATTTAAAATACCATTTCTATGTCAATTAAAAAAATTGAATTTATTGGAAAAAATCTATAATGCAGATTCAAGATCAGATAAATTATATCTATAACTCTATATTATAAACTAAATTACATCAATATCAGGAAGATAAGGTTTTAAAACATCAGGAATTGAAATTGTTCCATCCTCATTTTGATAATTTTCCAGAAGAGCTATCATTGTTCTTGGAGTTGCAACTCCCGAACCATTTAAGGTATGAACAAATTTGACTTTACTATCTTCATCTCGAAAGCGTATGGAAGCCCTTCTTGACTGAAAATCTTCAAAATTACTGATCGAGGAAACTTCTAAATATTTTCCTGTACCCGGAGACCAAACCTCAATATCATAAGTTTTGGCAGACGCAAAACTCAAATCTCCGGTAGCGAGTATAACCACTCTGTAATGCAAACCGAGAGCAATTAAAATATCTTCTGCATCCTGCAGCATTTCATCTAAAACTTTGTAAGAATTATCCGGTTTAACGAATCTAACCATTTCAACTTTATTGAATTGATGGAGACGCTGTAAGCCCTTTGTATCTTTACCATAAGAACCAGCTTCTCTCCTGAAACAGGGACTATAAGAAACATATTTTTGCGGCAACATCGTATATGGAAGAATTTCATCGGAATAAATATTCGTAACGGAAACTTCCGAAGTTGGGATCAGGAACATATCTTCTTCCTCGATTCGATACATATCCGCTTCTAATTTGGGAAGTTGTCCTGTTCCGGTCATGGTTTTTCTATTTACAAGGAAGGGAGCACTGATCTCTTTATAGTTGTGGTTTTGAATATGGAAATCAAGCATGAAATTAATTAAAGCCCTTTCGAGCATTGCTCCATTACCTGTATAAATTGAATGACCGGTACCAGCAATTTTACTGGCTCTTTTAAAATCAAAAAGGGCTTCAGCTTTCCCAAGTTCAAGATGATCTTTAGGAGTAAAAGTAAATGCCTTTTTTTCACTAAAGGTCTTAACTAATGAGTTAAAGGATTCGTCATTTCCTATGGGTACATCAGTATGTGGAATATTAGGGATCGTAAGAAGAATTCTCTCCAATTTTTGAGAAACATCAGAGAGTCTGGAAGCAATTTCTTTTATTTTTCCGGAAATATCTGTCATCTGAACAAGTAGATCAGTGACATCTTTTTTCTGTTTTTTTAGAATCGGAATGTTTTTCGAGACTTTATTTTGCTGACTTTTCAGATTATCATATTCAAATTGCAGTTTTCGTTTTTTCTCATCGATATTCAATAATTCATCAACATCAGCTTTCTCATTTTTATGTTGAATTGCTTTTTTGATAATTTCAGGATTTTCCCGAATGAACTTTAGATCGAGCATATTATTTGTTCATCTCCACTGCCGTATTTATTATATCTATGAATTTTTCCACATTTAAAGATGCTCCACCAATCAAGCCACCATCGATATCAGGCTGTTTGAGTAAGTCTTCGATATTTTCAGGAGTAACACTTCCACCATAAAGGATGGAAGTTTCTTCTGCAACCTGTTTTGAATAATTATCTCGAAGCCAGTTTCTGATCAAGTTGTGAATTTCCTGAGCCTGCTCCGGAGTTGCGGTTTTTCCTGTTCCAATTGCCCATACAGGTTCGTAGGCAAAGAAAATCTTATCGATCACTCTGATACCTTCTAAAGCATTCTGCAATTGTTCCAACACAATTTTCTTTGTAATCCCTGCTTCTCTTTGATCCAGAGTCTCTCCAATACATAAGATTACATTCATATCATTATTCAAAAGCGTTTTAGTTTTCTTATTCACAGTCTCGTCAGTTTCATTAAAATATTTTCTTCTTTCGGAATGACCGACCAGTGAATAATCAACATCAATAGATTTGAGCATGGGTGCGGATATTTCTCCGGTAAATGCACCAGCGTCATTTTCATGGATGTTTTGCGCTCCGACAATGATCTGGCTGTCGTTAGTTATATCATTAGCAACTTCGAGATAAATAGCGGACGGAAAGACAATAACAACGACATCGTTCAGATATGTTTCATCTGCAAAATCGGTTAATTCTATAAGAAAATCTTCAACTTCATAGAAGAGTTTATTCATTTTCCAATTAGCAGCAATAACTGTTTTTCTCATTATTTCTCCGTTTATTCAGATGCTATACTTTTAATGTATCCTTTGGCAGAGCTTCCATATTTTGAATCATTGATAAGTTTCACAAAATCTGTTTTGGCAGCAGCTTTATCTCCTTTATCATAATTGATCAAGGCACGATAATAAATAGCATCGGGGCTTTCGGGTTTGTTCTTCAGAAGGAGTTCGATATTTTTTGTAGCTTTATCATATTGTTTGGTTTCATGATATTTGGTGATCAATAGAATTGTCAGGTTCTCATCATATTTGAGGGCATTTGCTTTTTCATAATTCTCTGTCATTTTGGAGACATTTTTCATACCTTCATAAAGTTTTCCGAGATTTTTGTAAGCTTTAATCAATTTACTCTCTTTAGGTTTAGTCTTGATGAAATCTTCATAAGCATCGATCGCATCCTGATTATTTCCCAATTCCTTATTTAGGATCGCGATATTTCCCAAGACGGAAGCGTCCTGTTTCAACTCGTATGCTTTTTTGTACCAGATCAGAGCATTTTCTTTATCTTTTTTATATTTTTTAAAATTAACAGCAATTGATTTTCGAGCTTTGTAATTAGGACTTTGCTGATCAAAATTCATAAGGATTTCATTGGCTTTATCAATGTCGTTAAGGTGTTTTTTATAGATAATTGCCTGATACTTCACCAGGTCATAATTACCAGGTGAAAGTTCCAATCTTTTATCAAGGATCTTTAGGGCATTAGTGAAATCTTTACCCTGATAATAGCCATTAAAAGCAAGTTCATACCAGCGGGAAATTTTTTCCTTATCTTCAGGAATGCCATCTTTCTGCACAGCTTCTTCGAGTTTGCTGATCGCATTTTCAAAGCTTTGTGCAGCTTCTAAATATTTCCCGTCATTATAAAATTTTTCCCCTTCTACCCCAATTTCATTAGCGATTCTTTCCAATGGTTTACCTTCTGCTACCAGGATAAAACCGATCGTAAAAATTATGATTGTGAGTGTAATAAGCTTTTTCATTTTTATTCCTCCAATATTTTTATTAGTCTGCCAAATTTTATAATTTTCTTTTGATGTCAATAATTCTATCAATTTGACCAAAAAAAAATCATCCTCGCGGATGATAAAGACGATGTTCTTTAATGATAAAATTCCGATCGATATTCGTATATATCTGGGTTGTGTTGATACTGACATGACCGAGAAGTTCCTGCACGATGCGCAGATTTGCACCGGCTTCGAGCAGATGTGTTGCACAGGAATGACGAAAAGTATGGGGAGAAATATGTTTTTTAATTCCTGCTTGTAGAGATATTTTTTCAATAATTTTCCAGACACCCATTCGGCTCAACTTCCTGCCGAATCTATTGAGAAAAAATATATCGGTTTCGTTATCTTTTTTCAGTTCCGGTCTACCCTTTTTATAATAATTTTGAATGAAAAACAGGGAATTTTCAGCAACCGGAACAATCCGCTGTTTTCTGCCTTTTCCCATCACACGCACAACTTTCTCATTCCAGAAGATATCATGCAGGGAAAGTTCCAGTACTTCAGAAATCCGCAATCCGCTGGCATACATCAGTTCCAGCATGGCTTTATTACGAAGTCCAAGAGCATCGCTGGTTTCGATATTATCTAATAAATGCAGCATTTCGCGAACAGAAAGAACATCCGGTAATTTTCGGGAAATCCTGATCGCAGGAATCTCCTCGATATTCAAAGAAATAGAGACTTCTTCCTCTGCTAAAAATTTGAAAAATGCTTTCAATGAGCTTCTTTTCCGGGCAATACTTGTATTGGAAATACCAATTTCCTGCATAGAGACGAAATAATTTACAATATCATTTGAATTTATCTCTTCGACCTTTTTGCTGGAAACAATTAGCAAATTCCTTATATCATTTAAATAACTTTCAACAGTGTTGGGTGATAAACCTTTTTCGACTTTCAGATGAAAAGTAAAATTATGCAGATACGACTGGTTGTGTGGGGAGAGTTCTTTATTGTTCATCAGGTTGCTTTTTTAATAGTGTTATTGTGAGATTTCTTCTTGCTGTTTCTATCGAAGCAATCTTATATCTGTGAACTTTCCTAATCATAAGTGAAAGAATTCCTTTGTTTGATGCATCGGAAAGAGATTGCTTCATAATAATTCCCTTGAGAGAATCCAGCCAAAGGCTTGTAAACCTTGCAATGACAATTTATCAATCATCATCTTCAACGGTAGGCTTTTCTTTCAATTTTATTTCTTTGTCAGGATCGAGTCCATCGATATTATCTTTTGCTTTTCTCTTTCGAAATAGATATAAAATGATTATAAGAGGAACGACAATATACCAGAATTTTATCCCGAAGCGAAAAATAAATCCGAAGAAGCGGAAAACAACTATTAAAATGAAAATAAAGATTAAATTCCTGATGATTGGATGCATAATTATATGCCTGCTGTTTTCTCCAAAAGGTGTCTGAATTCCGGAGAAAATACAGATTGCGGATTCATTTTTAAAAAATCGGTGATGAATTTCTCCCGTTTGATTTTTTCTTTGGTTAGGGAAGCTAATTTTAATTGTGCATATTCGTTGATAACTTCACTCTCATATTTATATGAAAAGGCAGCTTTTGCTTTTTCCTGATCATTATTTTCTAATGCCCATTCTCCAATCAGGATCAGAATTTCTTCCTGTTTCGAATCCTCAAAAAGTTTAGAGAGGATTTTCAAAGCTTCATCATACTTAAAAAGTAATTTCTTTCGATATGCAGACAGAAATTCAGATTTCACATCTTCACTGAAATTTGTTATCAGGATCGTTAGTTGCAAAGCATCATTTGTCAGATAGCTTTCCGGGAGATTAATGACCAGTTCACCAAGCAGACTATCAGCTTCAGGATTATTTTCCATCGTTGCGATCAGAAATGAATAGTAAAAACCGAGTTTGTAAATATCAGAAGAAGGATCTTCGTTCTCCAAAACTTCATTTACAGCGATTTTGCTTTCCTCGAACATTTCCGACATGATCATAAAATGGATGATCTGGAAATCAATCTCTTTTTTTTCTTTCTGATTATAAGCAAATTCTTTTGCTTCTTTCATAAATTGCAGAATTATCTCTTTATCTTCGTCCTGCCTGATGGCGATGGTTGCTAATAATTCCCGGCAATAACGATTGGCTTTTGTATGAAAACGATATTTTTTTGCTTGAATTTTTTTATCATCATAAACTTGGAGAAGAATATTTTTTGCTGAAATCAAGTTGTTCTGATACATATAAATTTCAGCGATCCGAATTTTTACATCTGCGATAAAAAGAGGATCTTCCAATTTAAGAAGGAGCTTTTTGTAAGCTTTTTGAGCAGTTTCATAATCTCCAGTAGAGAAAAACCTGTCTGCAAATTCAATAAGACGCTCATTTTCCAAACGATCATATTCCATGAGGGCTTGTTCAAGATTTCCGATTTCAGCAAGACATAAAGCATAGATCTCGATCAAATGTTCATTTTCTTTTTTTTGAGCAACATAGTTCTCGATAGCTTTAATTTGAGATTTATCCTGGAAAAGGATTTTCTGCAATTTATTCAGAACATAATGGAAATAGTCGTTGTTTTTCTCGAGATGTTTGAGAAATTCTTCGACAGCTTCCGGAAACTGCTCCATGTTCTGATATGAATTTGCCATTTCGAGTGCGAATAGAAAATCATCTTTAGTAAGATCTCTTGCTTTTTGCAGGATTTTCAAAGCGTATTTATCCTGTTTAGCTTGTTGGAAGATCAGTGAGAACTTACTGTAATAATTAATATTTCCCGAATTTTTTGAAAGAAAGTCCTGCACCATTTTATAAGATTGTTTTATTTTTCCATTTCTTAAAAGTATCTGGATCTTTAAACTTAAATAATCGCTTTCAGGACAGATATTTTTATGTTTCTCCAGGATTGTTTCAGCTTCTTTCAGTTTTGCAGTTCGCAGGTAATTGATGATCAATTTCTCTAAAACACCAAATTCTTCCGGAAATTTATTTAGTAATTCGAGATAAACTTCATTTGCTTTTTCAAATTGTCTTCTTTGCGTGAGATTATCAGCTTTTTTTTCAAGGATCTTCAGTTCATCGAATTGAGAAAACAGGAGTGATGATATTGCTATTAAGATAATTACCAGAAAACTGAGTTTCATAGAATTCCTTTTTTCCATTTAAAATTCCAATCATGTTCGTGAAAGGAAACTTAATTTAAGTTTTTATTCATTCCTTTTTAAATCTGTTTCGACTTGTCGTTCCTAACGAATCGAATCGTTATAAATTTCATAATCTATTTTTCCGGAAAAGCTTCCTTTGCCCATTCGTCTCTTTTTTCATCATCTTTGATCGAAATGATCGTGAAATAAATTGCTCCTCCAATCAAAGTCAGGAAAATATAAGCTGCAACAAAAAAGATGATCAACGGTTTCAAAGAAACAAAATAGAAGCTCAGAATGATAAAAACAGCCAGAATAAATCCTAAAATGAGAATAGAATACAAATATCTGTTAAAGCGTTTAAACCCGATATCATTGATAAAAGGACTTTTTGGAATTGCAACTTTTTCAGATACGATTTCTCCTTTTTTACCGACGCTTGAAAAGATCATCGCCAACACGGGAAGACATAAAACAACTCCCCAACCTGCAATGAGAAGGGCAGCATTGGGATAATTTTCATACCCTTTTGAAATTAGTTTTATGGTTTCAGATATGATCAAAGCAAAGATGATAAGCGGAAGGATTAATTTGATCAGGTAATTCCATAATTTTCCAATCTTGATCTCCGAATAGGAATTGGCATATTCCCTGAGTCTATCCAATTTGAAAAACCAGCCCAGAACAATGCATTCGACCAACACAACAGCACATAATCCGAAAAATTCGATCCATTTGTCAACAATGTCCAGCCAGAAAAGTCCGGCTCCGGTCGTGAATATTAAACCAACAATTAATCCGGCAAGAGCGACCGTAATATTAGATCGTTTTATGCCCCAGCCAAATTTATCCCGCACAGAAGAAGAAACAGCTTCCAGCAATGAAAAAGCGGAATCGATTGCCAGAGTTAACAGCATAAGGAAAAAGATAATTCCGAAAATACGGGCAAACGGCAGGTTATTAATTATGGTCGGATAAGTAATGAAAGCAAGTCCGGGTCCTCCACTGAGAACTTTTTCTACGGCTTGTCCGCTGATGTGGGCATAATAACCGAGAGAACCGAAAACAGCAAAACCACCCAGAAACGAAGTTGCACAATTGCTTAAAGTGATGATGATGGAGCTGTTGATGATTTCCGCATCTTTCTGCAGGAAACTGGCGTAAGCGATCATAATTCCAAAACCTACGGAGAGCGAATAAAAAATCTGTCCGTATGCTGTGATCCAGACACTTGGATTTAACAATTCTTTAAAATGCGGTTGTAAATAATATGTGATCCCGACCAGAGAACCGGGAAGTGTTACTCCTCTGATCACAAAAACGATCAGCAGCAACCAGGGCAGAAAAACAGTTACATAAACAACTTTAGATACTGTTTTTGCTCCTTTCCAAACTGCTCCGACAATCAGTATCCAACCTACGAGCAGGGAAATTAAAATCGGTAATCGAAAACCTCCAAGATGAAAAGGATTGTCTGTTAATCCCAGAAAGTTGCTGAAGAAAAAATCTTTGGTGTTTTCTCCCCATGCCTGGGTAAAGGAAAATACCGAATAATTCAATCCCCAAGCCATTACTACAGCATAATAGGAAACAATGACAAATCCCACAAAAACTGCCCACCAGCCGACCCATTCAAATTTCTTTCCTATTTTCCGAAATGAAAGGGGAGCAGCGAGTTTAAAATGATGTCCCAAACTGAGTTCCATGATCAATAATGGAATTCCAGCTGTGATCATAGCAATAATATAGGCAATTAAAAATGCTCCTCCGCCATTCTCATAACATTTGAACGGGAAACGCCAGATATTTCCCAAACCGATCGCAGAACCGATCGCAGCAAGAATAAATGCTCTTCTGCTCGACCAATTTTCTCTTCCTGCCATTATTTTTTCCCTCCTCTCTTTTTTTTATTGAGATAAACTGAAAAAACTGAAATAAACTGAATATTATCTTAATTTAATTTTCAATCATTATTGCTTTCAATCGATCATCGAACAACTCTAAATATCTCTTTTTTGCTTCCTCACTCAAATAAGAATTTTTTATCCATTCATAAACTTTATCTTTTTTCTTCATATATTCTTCCAAAAATCTTTCTGCTCTCATTTTTTTATTATAAAAAATTCGGCAAGTTTTAAAAATCGATTTTTTTATAAAAACCGTTTAATTTTAAAACTTTCTGTTTCATGATCCTTGAAAAGATCAAGAGCCATTCCGGTTTCAGACGGGAAATGAATAGCAGTATTTATCAGATCGTAGGCAGGAGATATTAAAAAAACTGCAACCTTTCACTCTCGTGCAACTCACATAGAACTTATCCCAAGATTCATCATCTCCTGCGGAGATGCCCGAGCTTAGGACAAGTTTCAAGTTTCCTACCACTTAATTCCTCTCTTTCTTAATAAATCCTGCGACTCTTTATGACCCAATCGGGCTGCTTTCTGAAATGATTCGATCGCTTTTTTTGGTCTTTTATTTTTCTGAAAATGCAAACCTAAAGCATAATAAGCAAGCGGCAGTTTGGGATTTATTTCAATCGCTTTCTGGAAATTTGCAACCGCTTTTTTATGATCACCTATCAATTTGTATGCTTGTGCCAGACCTAAATAGGCTGCGGCAAAATCCGGTTTTATCTTTAAAGATCGATTTAATAAAACAATCGCTTCCTCTACTTCCCCTTTTTTACTTAAAACCGCACTTAAACCGACCAAAGAATGAGTATGCTCGGGATTCAATTCTAGAGCTTTTCTGAAATTAAATTCAGCAACATCGATATTTCTGGAATACATCGCGTTTTTTCCTTTTTGAAAGAAATCTTCCGCTGAAAGTTCGTTGCTTTTCTGCTTATATTCGTCCCTGATATTCCCTTTTTCCAATTCATCTTTAGTTTCTGCCAGTTCGTTTCTAAGTCGTTCAATCTCTAAAAGTGCTGCTTCCGTATTCTTTTGAGATTCCTCTAATTCTGCTCGATATTCATCGTCGTTGATAGCATTATCCAATCTTTTAAGGACATCGTTTTCATCGACTTGAATTTCCGCTTTTATGTAATAAATTTCACCATTCCAGGTTTCTTCGAGAATTTCAGTTTCCGTTATTCCTGCTGAAATTATTTCGATCTGTTTGGAAGTAAGTTCCCGTACTTCACCACTCACTTCGATTTCTTCATTTTGCACGGTAGCGTGAACATACATTCCGATTTCTTCGAGAAGTAATCTCTTGACCTGTTCCAAAGCAATTGCCCGAGAAGTAATCTTGCTGTCCGCTTCACTCGCTTGATATGTATATTCTCGTATAAATGTTTTAGAATGAAGAATTTGAAAAAAGATACAAATTAAAAATAAAACATGTATTATTTTTTTATTCATAACAAAACCTCTTCATAATTTATTTCCCAATATCTCTTTAATCCGAAACTGCTTTAACCCGATCATCGAACAACTCTAAATATCTCTTTTTTGCTTCCTCACTCAAAAAAGAAACTTTAATTAAATGATAAACCTTCTCTTTCTTCATCACATATTCATCCAAAAATCTTTCTTCCCTCATTTTTTTTATCATAAAAAATTCGGCAAGTTTAAAAAAATCGATTCTCTTATAAAAGCCGTTGATTCTATAACTTTCTGTTTCATAATCTGTAAAAAGGTCGAGAGCCATTCTACTTTCCTTCGGGAAGTGAACAGCTGTGTTGATAAGGTCATAAGCAGGAGAAAGAACAAAATCACCATAATCACTTTCGATCAATGAAAAATTCTTCAAATGAGCATCACCATTGGCAAAAACATAATCGAAAAGGATTTGCTTAAAAAGTTTCTCAATCTCTATTCTACTCGCATTACAATAACGATGAACGATTTTACCAATTTCTTCATAACTGCTATCATACTTAAAACTTTCTCCGGCTGTTTCAGGTGATTTATTCATCAACTGACAAAAATCCTCCTGCAAGAATTTATCTCCATTTCTACGATCAAATCTTTTGGAAATATAAGCATACTCTCCATCCGAAAATTTGATCAAACCATTTTCTGCGGTATTTATCTGAAAAACCTGTCTTGCAATTTGCATTGTCAGATGTTCATTGGCAGGAACATCATTGTTCAATTCTGGAACTCGGTTTATGGGAACAGGCTTCAGAATGTAAGTTCCTTCTTTGCCGGTCGGTTCCAATTTATCGTCTTTTATCTTCAAAGAAATTTTATCCTGAACACCGGAAATGGAAAATTTATCAGCAAAATTTCTCCTGATTTTGATAAATTCGTTTTTATCGAAATCGAGAACTGTTTTTACTCTTTTATCTCCATTCCACAATTTCTTGATGCAAGCAGGACAATATCCCTTAAGAGAAATCGATTTCAAACATCCAAGACAGACTTTCATTTTACTTCCTTGATAGTAATTCCACCGATAGTATCTGAATTCGTTGTTTTCAAAAGTCTTGTGAAATGATCGTTCTCATCAATTTTGAGTTTTTGACATTGGATCTCTTTGGTCATTCCTTCAGCTAATAATCCATAGAAAAAAGAGAAAAGTTTTCGGGATTTATATTCTCTCTTTTTTTTGGGAAGCGTCAAACTTATTGCTTTTTTGTTGTGGTCAGAGTAATATTTCTCATCATATCTGAAAACATATTCATCGCCTTTTTTCTCGATTTCTCCTGCCAGAATCCCATTATTAAACACACAACCTTTTTGTGACATTATCAGATTCCTTTTGGTTTTATCTGAAGTTCTAATCCTAATATATCCAGTATTTTAATTAAAGTCTGAAAAGTCGGATTTCCTTTTCCGGATTCAATATCACTCAAAGTATGATGAGCTATTCCCGAAATTTCACTAATAGATTTCTGGTCGATATTCAGATTTTTCCTACGCTTTTTTATAATCTTTCCCAATTCTTTTTTATCCATTTTTCCACCATTTTCATTTAACTGAAAATCAAGGGCAAAATTGAATTTCATTACACATTAAGCAAGCATTATTTTCGTTTAAATGAAAAAAGAAGTCACTTTTACGAATGATTAGTCTTTTTTTGTTTTGAGTCGTCGTCGCTGCACTACTTACGACTCGAATATTCTAATTAATCTACATTCCATTTCTCATCGATTTCTTTCAGATAATCCTGTGCCGGTTTGAAACCGAGTTGAGCTGCTTTTTTTGTGTATTCCAGGTCTTTATCGGATTTTCCTAAATTCCCGTAAGCTATTCCTAAATTATAATATACTTTAGCATCATTCGGATTGATATCGATGGCTTTCAAATAGCTCTGAACAGCCATTTCATCATTCCCGAGATTTCCATAAGAAACTCCCAGATTATAATAAATACCAGCATTATTAGGACTCAGGAAAATCGCTTTCAAATAACTATCTATAGCTTTCTGATCTTCTCCGATATCATCATAAGCAACTCCGAGATTAAAATGAATATCCGAATTATGGGGATCAATCTCGATCGCTTTTTTGAAGCTTTCAATCGCTTTTTCATAATTCTGCATCTTGCGATAAGTAAATCCCATATTAAAATAGGCACTGGCAGAACCGGGATTAATATCTACTGCTTTGAGGAAACTCTCGATGGCAGTATTATAATTGAACATTTTCATATAAGTTATCCCGAGATTATTATAGGCAATAGCATTTTGAGGTTTATATTTTAGTGCTTCATAAAAACAATCTATAGCTTTTTCATAATTTGCTTTCTTCATATAAGCAATTCCCAGATTGTTATGGGAATTGGGAAATTCCGGATTTATTTCCAGAGCTGTTTTGAAATACTCTATTGCCGAATCATACTTGAAATCTTTTAACAAGATTACTCCAATCTGATTATAAGCAAAGAAATTATCAGGGTCCAGGATCAGCGCATCTTCATAATACGATATCGATTTATTGGGAAGCGTTGTGACCGTACTTTCTTTGATCTCAGAAGGCTCAATATTCTCGATATCGATAGTTTCATCATAATCACCGCTGTAAACATTTGCCCAGCTTTTGCTCCTGAATTCCTGATCATAACCGAATTCCTCTTTCATCGGTTTTTTTAAAAATTTACTGATCTTACTCTCCAGTTCTTCCAATTCATAGGATATACTTCCCTTCAAAAACCATTCTTCAGCAGTTAATTGTCCGCTGAGTTTTTTATATTTATATAAGAGAAGAGCTTTAGAATCCTCATCCTCGATAGCTGAAATATCGGATTTAAGAGTTTCGATCTGGGAAAGAAGATCTTTTGATTCGAAGTATGCTTGCTCCAGTTCCATCTTTTTTGGGGGATCATTGATGATATCGCTGATCAAATCCAAAATATCATCTTCATAAATTTTTATCTCTGCTTTTAAAGACAAAACTTTTTCATCCCATTTATCGATCAGGATCTTGGCAAAACAGAAATCAGATAAGATATAAGCCAGCTGTTTGGAAGTGAGGTTTTTTAATTCTTGAGGAACATTTTCGTATTCTTTATGAATATTATATTGGAGATTGATCCCGCCGTCTTCCAGAAGCAGGTTCTTTAAATGTTCAAGGGCTATGATCCGTACTTCTTTTTCTTCCTCGAAATCAGCTGCTGTATATTCAAATTCTTTAATGATCGTCAAAGCATAGATTGAGGAAATTATCAAAAGAAAGGTTATTATAAAAAAGTTTTTTTTCATGAATACTCCCTTCTAAACTTGCCAAATTTTTTTAAAATTTGGCAAGTTTAAACCAGTTCAATTATTCCAACCATTCCGAAGGTCAAGTAATCTCCTGCGGAGATTTAGAAAGATTTCCTCCGTTAGAAACCATTCGGAAGGTTTTTGCTAATCCGCCTTCTCATTCAGAAGTTTCAGATATTCTTTGATCAACTCCTGATACTCCTTGGGAAAGGATTTATAATCGTCGTCCAAAAGTGCTTTCTTCCTCATTTTGTCAAATTTTAATTTTATCTCTTCCGGGAGTTCCCAATTCTCGATTTCACTGATCTCTGCTTTTCTCTTTTTTGTGAATTCTCTTTTATGAATTGACTTTTGGGCATCGAGTAGCCTGGAAAGTATTCGTTCCTGTTTATCGATCAGGCTACTATCGATCTTATTGTTTTTCAGGTTGCGGGAAATGCTATCCATATCTTCGATGATCTTATTCAGGGTGGAAGTCTGTTTCTGGGCTTCCGGATTATTCTGCAGCATCCTTTTCAAATTCTCTGCCAAACGCTGTTGATCTGCTGCCAGACGATCTGCAGTTTGTCTCATTTCATAAGTCATTTTTCCGTCCTGACCTAATTGCTGCATCAGTTCTTCGGTCATCATATTCAGCATCAGCTGCTGTTCTCCCATTTGCTGCAAACCTTGCATCAGTTGCGAAGATGGTCAGCCGCCACCCGAAGTATTCTGCTGCATATTCTGCTGAGCCTGCATCAGATCATAGATCATCAGGTTGATCCCTTTCTGGATACCGCTCAAATATGATCTGACCTTATGTTTCCCGGCATCATTAATATGCTGGAACAATTCCTGATAAGTTTTGGATGTAAAATTCGCATCATAAACGAACTTCGGACCAAGGTAGAGAACGATCATCGGAGTGCTGTAAAGTTCTTTCAGGGAAAGATTCATCCCTTCGAAATTTGATAATTGTTTGGGAACTATCTGGAAAGGATCATTCGCATATTTTTTAGAGGATTCTTCGTGCTTTTGAGAAAAGATCAACAACCTTCTAATCGTTTTTTGCAGGATCTCGCTAATTTCCATCATGGAACCGCTGGACATCATTTGTTTCATATCGCTCAATTTTTTGGTCATTTTTTTCATTTTGGAAGAAGCACTTTGCTGTGATTTTTGAGCTTTCTGCATCTGGCTTTGCTGCAGACTTTCCATACTTTCCTGCAGATCATTGGAAAGACTGTCCTGCTCCATTTGTTCCATTAATTCTTCCATTGCCTTTTTGATCTCTTCATCATCTTTTTTGTCGAGAAGTTCATCTGTTTTTTCTAATTGTTCTTCCAGGTTTTCCAATTTTTCGGAGATATTCTGCTGTTCTTTAGCAAGCTGCTCATTATCTGCTTTCTGATTTTCAGTTCTCTGATTAAGATTTTCCTGCATTTCCTCCATTTCTTCAGCTATTTCCAATGCTTTCTGGAGAGCTTGTTCCTTCTTGATATCTTCTAACAACCTGATCGTCTGTTCTAATTTTTTGGAAAAATCTTCCATCGAAAATTTGAAATCCTGCATTGCTTTCTGAAGAACATCAGGATCGAGTTCTTCCATTTTCTGACGCAGTTCTTCCATTGCTTTTTCCATTTCTTCATTGGAAATCTCTTCCATCAACTCCCGGATCTTTTCCATTTTTTCGAGAGTTTCTTTAGATAAAGCCCGGTTGTCTTCAAATTTCTTGATCAACTCCTGGTAATCTTCAGCAACATTTTCGATCTCTTTATTCAATTCTTCCTGTTTTTCCAGAAATTTTTCCAATTCCTGTTTATCCTCCCAATCGACTTCCTCTTTTTTCATCAATTCCCGCCGCTTCTCCTCGAATTTCTCCTGCAGTTCTTTGGAACGCTCGAGCGTATTTTCCATCAGTTCGGATTTAAGTTCTTCCTCTCTTTCAATCTCTTGATAAATTTCCTCGATGGAAGGAAAACGAGCATTATATTTGCGGCTCGATGCTTTTTGCTTCTGCGGGGAATTATCGTAAATCTCCAGCCAGTAAGTTATATTATCTCCGGGAATGAGGAAAATGTCATTCAGATCAAAAACATAATCGAGATCGAGAAAATTTCCGTTGATCCTTTCTCTGATCTCGACTGTAGTTTCCGTTTCATAATTGACATAATAATGTAGGGAAAGATCCATCAATCCAAAATCATCCGCAGCAAAGATCTCCAGAGGGA
>Ga0136651_10001036_pt1 | contig 15238 bp, 10 predicted proteins | sample Mar14236cmmetaG_FD_94867 | JGI IMG/M metagenome (GOLD analysis project Ga0136651, IMG submission 94867) | Marine hydrothermal vent microbial communities from Guaymas Basin, Gulf of California to study Microbial Dark Matter (Phase II) - Marker... ...
AAATTGCTTTGTGGCTTAGGTTTGTTGGTTGTATAATTGGTCTTAGTTTAGTCTTTGGGAAAAAGACTGCTTGTAAAACAGAAGCAAATATAAACCATAAGAGGTATAAAAACAAGCTATTTGTTAAAAAAAATTAACATTTGAGTAACAAATGTAGCTGGATAAGATGCTGTGTACAATGTTTACAAATGTTTCCTGCTGTTTAAGCAGGCGATAAATTAATGTAATATTCCATGCTAATTGAGTAAGAAGAGTATAAAATTTCCGTAAAAAGAAGCTTGCCCGGGTGTGTATATTGCCTTGCCGGAGGTTACATTCATCAACCGATGAAGATTTTGGTGTATGAAAGGAGCATAATATTGAAACTTCATCAGGTAGGTGGTAAAAAAAAGAGGCCTGACGATAAATGTCAGGCCTTCATGTAACCCTGTCTCAGGAATCAGGATTTTTACTGATTTATATTTTTGGTTGTATTGCCGGTACATACTGTTTACCGGCAAATACAACCGGGAATGTTCAATTCATCCCCAAAAAGATTGATTACGGATCGACAACAACTAAAATAAGCTGCGCCACATAATTTCCGTTACCTTCATCTTTAAAGAACAATACGCCTGCGTTACCCCCCGGCAAAGGTGAATAACCGGCACCGTTTTGCAAAGCTGCATTTGATAATCCCAAAGCAGTTACTGTCATACCGGCAGGCTGATATGCTGCCAGTCCGTCGCCAGAGTGGATAACACCCCAGATAGAATGTTGGATATCATAGGCCTCGGTTGAATTTGCCGGAGCAAATACATCGATACCTGCTGTTTGGTAGTAATTGAATAAGTAATTCAGCTTTTGCAGTCTCAGATCCGTCAGATTATGTCCGGTTGGGAACAAAGCGACAGGATCCAGGGTGCTGTAAACGTCCACCTGGTGAGATCCGGAACCTATGGTTGTATTCTCGTCACCGCACCATGCCTGCAGCATCACATTCTCGGGAATGTCATAAGTGCCTGCCGGATAAAAATTGGACAGTGTCATATCCCAGTAACCACCAAGCGTACCCAGGTCAACCTGTGATCCCAGGGTCATTGTAGCACTTTGAGGGAGGTTCATGTAAGGTGGCAGCTGAAAGTCAGTATCGGAATAGTTACAGTTACCCACAACAAATTCAGCAATGCCGTCGTCACCTATATCATAGGTATCTTCAAAGTTATCTGTCCACTCCCATGTGTACAGGTGTACGTAATCGAAGTTGCCGCCAACGTTGACATACACCCATAGTTCGAAGGTGTAATTGTCTGTTTCGTAATCGTAGTCGGCATATCTGATACAAAGCGGATCGCCTACACCCAGCCATTCAACGTTGGTGTAAAATTCACCCGAATTCATCGTATCGCCATTGTGTATTCCGAGAATCCTGAAAATAGCCGGCTCGTCGATAAACAAACCACCACCTGATTCCTGATAAAGGGAGCCAATGTAATCATCGGTGCTTTTCAGGCACAGGTCGCCAAAGAAACACATTTCCCGGACGGTGATCTCTGTAATTTCGAACCAGAAGAATCCGAACAAGTCGTAAACATCCGGGATGAAGCACAGAACATCAATGAGGATTTTGGTTTTAACGAACTCGGTCACTGTAAAATCAAGGTTTAATGTATTTACGGCAAATTCAAAGAATTCCGAACCCGGCAGCGGAGCTGCTTTGTAAATCATATCATCAGCCGAAGGGCCGTCTCCGGTCAAGTCATCCATTACCAAGAATCCTACCACGGTATAAGTACCGGGGCTCATCATCAGGGCTTTGGTGTATAGCTGATCACCTATGTAATATACATCAGCATAAAGAGTGTCAGGATCATTTGGGTCACCTGAATCCAAAAGAATAATGGCATAGTCTGCGCTTAATTCCTCATCACATAAAGGAATGTTGTAGCCGGCTGTTCTGTCGGTTGAGGGCAGCAGGGTATTTACGGCAAATTCAACTTCCTGTTGCTTCACAGGAGTTGCCTGCTCGTCGTTCGTTTTCTTCTTACAGCTTGTAAAAACAATAGCTGCGATCATGAATATATATATTAATTTTTTCATCTTTATATAATTTTTTTAAAAGTTAATATTACTTCCTTTAGTTAATAACAGGAAGGTGATATTCAGGATCTTGAACACAGTCGCCCCAGGCGAATTCAACAACGCCGTCTTCATTCAGGTCAAGCACATCTGCATTGTCGGTAAAATACCATGTATGTTCGGGCTGGCCCTGCGTATATCCAAAAACATCATTGGTGTTGAAGAACCATGGTCCGTAAATGTATAATTCCAGTTTAAACTCGTCGGTTTCGTTATCATAGTCAGCATACCTGATACACAGTGGCTCGCCTTCTCCGGGATAATCCCAATTGTCATTTGTCCAGAATTTTACCTGTTCGTACTGACCGTCTACCATTTTAAATAATACCAGGGTAATAATGGCAGGCATATCTGACTGAATACCATTCATCTGATTCTGGTAGTAGTTTTCGTATTCGACCCATGCCCACAAAGGAACATCCATCTCGTTCAGCCACCAATCGATACATACGTCTCCGAAGAAACACATTTCTCTAACGGTGATTTCCGTAATTTCGAACCAGAAGAATCCGAACAGTTCATATACATCAGGAACAAAACAGAGTACATCAATATAGATCTCTATTTTTTCAAAGGCGCATACCTCAAAAGTCAGGTCAAGACCGTTTTCCACAAATTCATAGAAGGGAGAATCCGGCAATGGTGCTGCTTTGATCATATAAGGACCGTTGTCGCCATCAGCGTACAAATAGAATTCTGTGATCATGTACTCGGTACACTCATCTTCTGATTCGACAGGCAATTTTATCGCCTGTGTGTACAGGTTGTCATTTGTCCAGAAAACAGGTATGTCAAAATAACCTGATGATGGTGATCCGCCAGGACCAGCGTCAGGGCCTTCAACACCGTCAATTTTAATTTTAGCGAAAGACGGAACTGCATCCGGATCGCATGGAGGAACATCGTATTCCCACTCTCTTCCGGCATCCGGAAAAATAGTGGTTACATTAAAGGAAACATCCGCCTCTTTTTTTACATCGGGCGTACTGTTTTCCGTCTTTTTACAACTAACAACTGTTGCTGCAATAAGAAATAATAGAATTACTTTTTTCATAGTTAAAATTTAAATGATTAAAATTATGTTAGGCTTGCAGATTTGTTTTCAATTTTAAAGCACTGTTTTAATTTTAGTGTTTACATAGGCAATCGATTTTATTTAATGGTTATCTGTGTATACTTTTCCGTGGCTGTTACCTGACTGTTTCGTGCATAGCGACAGACCGGATGTTCTCTTTTTTATTGATTAATGACAGGCCGTTATAACGGACACTATTGTTTTGTAACTTTTATAAGGTATCTCTCAAGAGTTCACCTTAAAATTCTGTAATTAGAAATGAGACTTCTTTCCCTTGAAAGTTGCGGCTTGAATTGTTGGTGGTATAATTGGTTTTAGTTTGCCTCTGGTAAGGCGTCTTGTTTTTCGTGATGCGAACATAGCGCATGTTCGTGTTCCTGCAAGCCCTGAAACAGGAAATAACATATACTTAACTCCGTGCCGGTTTTTATAACAATAAATTAACAAATTCCCGATGTAAGTGTAAATACCCGGTTGTAGTCAATAGGTGAAATGAAAGAATTAGAACCATCATGCTGCAAATACTTCAGTCAAAAGAAATCATTGATTTTTAGTGTGCAGCTCACACGTATTCGTTATTTTTGTTGTTTCATCTAAAAAATAAATCAAATGAAACCTATCCTTCCAATCTTATTTCTCGCAATCATATTTGCTGGCTATCAGCAAACAACTGCTCAGGAAAAAAAATGCACACCTATTGGCAAACTGGAAATTACACTGGAAAATGACCTGATGACCCCCGAGGCCCTTTGGGCATTTGGCAGGGTGAGTGGTCAGGAAGTGTCACCCGACGGAAAAACAGTTTTATACGGAGTGACATATTATTCTATTGAGCAAAATAAAGGAAACCGCGACCTGTACACTATGGATGTGGACGGGAACAATCTGAAACAAATCACCAAAACATGTAAAGGTGAGTATAATGCCGTTTGGCGGCCGGATGGGAAAAAAATCGGGTTCATAACTGCTGAAAGTGGTTCGGCACAGTTGTGGGAGATGAATCCGGACGGTAGCAACCGGAAGCAGATATCGGAAATCGAAGGTGGTATTACCGGTTTTAAATATGCCCCTGATCAATCAAAGATTCTTTTTACCAAAGAAGTACCGAAAGAAAACAAATTTGCCGCGCTGTATGAAGGTTTGCCCAAGGCAACCGGCCGTGTGATTGACGACCTGATGTATCGCCACTGGGACGAGTGGGTGGATACATACAGCCATGTGTTTGTGGCAGACTATGACGGGAAAAAGATATGGGATGCCAAAGACATCCTGGAAGGAGAACCTTACCAGGCTCCTCTCAAACCATTCGGAGGTATTGAGCAGGTCGACTGGAGTGCCGACAGCAAAGCCATTGCCTACACATGTAAGAAACTTACAGGCAAAGACGCTACACTTTCAACAAATTCGGACATCTATCTCTATCATCTTGAAAGCGGAAAAACGGAGAACCTGTCGGAAGGAAATATGGGCTTTGATGTGGCGCCGCTATTCTCACCCGACGGAACGTATGTGCTTTGGGAAAGTATGGAACGCGATGGATACGAATCAGACCAAAACCGACTGTTCCTTATGAACCTGGATACAAAAGAGCTTACATACGCTACTGAAGGCTTCGACCAGAATGTAGGTGGAATGGTTTGGTCGGCCGACAGCAAAGCCATTTATTTTGTCAGCGACTGGCACGGAACTTTTCAGGTTTACAGATACAATATAAATGACAAAAGTATAGATAAGCTTACCGAGGGTATGCATGACTATAAAAGTATTGCCCTTGCCGGAGATAAACTGATTGCTGCACGGAATTCCATGTCGATGCCTACGGAATTATATGCGGTGACTATCAGCGACGGGGAAGCACAGCAATTAACATTTACAAATAAGGATATGCTCGGGAAACTGACCATGGGGAAAGTGGAGGAACGCTGGATGAAGACAGAAGACGGTGAAGATATGCTGACGATGATTATTTACCCGCCTCATTTCGATCCGGATAAAAAGTACCCGGCACTGCTTTACTGCAAAGGGGGGCCGCAGGGTCCGCTGAGCCAGAACTTCCATTACCGCTGGAACTACCAGCTTATGGCAGCTAACGGCTACATTATTGTAGCTCCCAACCGAAGGGGTGTTTCCGGTTTCGGACAAGCCTGGCAGGAGCAGATCAGTGGTGACTATCATGGGAAAAGTATGGGTGACTACCTGACAGCGATTGATGAAATGGCCAAAGAGCCTTATGTAGATGAGAATCGCCTGGGTGCTGTTGGCGCCAGTGCCGGTGGTTATGCTGTTTATTACCTGGCAGGTGTTCACGATGGAAGGTTTAAAGCATTTATCGCACACGATGGTATTTTTAACGAAGAAGCCCAGTACCTGGAAACCGAAGAAATGTGGTTTGAAAACTGGGATAAAGGCGGGCCATTTTGGGAGAAAGATAACAAAGTAGCACAGGAAGCTTACGCCCATTCACCGCATAAACTTGTACAAAACTGGGATACGCCTATTCTGATCATTCACGGCCAGAAAGATTACCGGGTGGTGTTCACACAGGGAATGACAGCATTTAACGCAGCCGTATTGCGGGATGTGCCGGCGGAGTTCCTCTATTTTCCTGATGAAAACCACTGGGTTTTGCAACCGCAGAACGCCATCCTGTGGCAACGTGTGTATTTCGACTGGCTGGACAGGTGGTTGAAGTAGATATTGGTTATAAGTTATTTGTTATAGGTTATAAGTTATTTGTTAATGGATTGGAGCTGGAGTGCATTTTTGAAAATATAGAAATATACGGATGATATGAAGATAGTTATCGTTGGAACGGGTTATGTTGGTTTGGTTACGGGAGCCTGCTTTTCGGAAGTGGGGATTGATGTAACCTGTGTTGATATTGATGAAAAGAAAATAGAAAAGCTGAACAAAGGAATCATTCCCATTTATGAACCGGGTCTTGAAAAAATGGTGCAGCGTAATATGGAAAAGGACAGGCTGCATTTCAGCAACAACTTATCCGAAAGTCTTGAAGGGGCTCAGGTTGTTTTTGGTGCAGTGGGAACGCCGCCGGATGAGGATGGAAGTGCCGATTTGAAATATGTGCTTGACGTAGCCAGTGAAATTGGAACGCACATGAATGGCTACATATTGATGGTTACCAAAAGCACTGTGCCGGTTGGAACGGCAGAAAAAGTCAGGGCGGCTATAAAGGAAGCCCTGGATAAAAGAGGTGTTGACATTGAGTTTGATGTGGCCTCGAATCCTGAGTTCCTGAAAGAAGGTGCAGCCGTAGAGGATTTCCTGAAACCCGACCGGATTGTTGTGGGCGTTGATTCCGACAGGGCCAGAAAACTCATGGAACGCTTATACAAACCGTTCACTATGAATGGCCATCCCATTATTTTTATGGATGTGGTATCAGCAGAAATGACAAAATATGCAGCCAATGCCATGCTGGCGACAAAGATCAGTTTTATGAACGATATGGCTAACCTGAGTGAGTTAGTTGGTGCCGACATTAACATGGTGCGAAAGGGAATTGGCTCCGACAGAAGAATCGGAAAATACTTTATCTACCCCGGAACGGGCTACGGCGGATCCTGTTTCCCGAAAGATGTAAAAGCGCTGATCAAAACAGCTAAAGAGTTCGGGTATGAAATGTCGGTGTTACAGGCCGTAGAGCAAGTCAATGAATTACAGAAGTCAGTGCTTTTCCGAAAAGCCGAAAAATATTTTGATAACGATCTTAAAGGAAAGACATTTGCTGTGTGGGGATTGTCGTTTAAGCCGCAAACAGATGATATGCGCGAAGCACCTTCATTGATTGTAATTGAAAACCTGATAAGGGCAGGTGCCGTCGTAAAAGCTTATGATCCGGTGGCTATGAATGAAGCGAAAAGAATCATTGGGGGTAAAGTTGTGTATGCAACTGATCAGTATGATGCCTTGCAGGATGTTGATGGATTGTTCCTGATTACTGAGTGGCCGGAGTTTAAATTTCCTAATCTCAAAAAGATTAAGAGCCTGATGAAAAATCCGGTTATATTCGATGGAAGGAATGTTTATGATGTTGCGGAAATGAACGAACTCGGTTTTGATTACTTTGGCATTGGCACAGGTAGTAGAATCGGGTAACGAACTTTGAGATTTTTACGAATAACAGGATACGAACAGACAATAGATTCTATGAAAAAGATACTTGTAACCGGAGGGGCTGGTTTTATCGGCTCACATCTGTGTGAACGATTGCTTGAAGCGGGACATGAAGTGGTTTCGCTGGATAATTATTTCACCGGCAGTAAAAAAAACATCGTCCACCTGATGGATAACCCCTATTTTGAGGTTATCCGGCACGACGTCACTATGCCGTTTTTTATCGAAGTGGACGAGATCTACAATCTGGCTTGTCCGGCCTCCCCTATCCATTACCAGTATAATGCCATCAAAACGGTTAAAACTTCCGTAATGGGTGCCATCAATATGCTGGGACTTGCCAAACGGATCAAAGCGAAAGTATTGCAGGCATCTACCAGTGAGGTTTACGGCGATCCAAAGGTCCATCCGCAGACCGAAGATTACTGGGGGCACGTAAATCCTATTGGCGAAAGAGCCTGTTATGATGAAGGAAAACGTGTGGCTGAAACCCTGTTTATGAATTATCACAGACAAAATGATGTGAAAATTAAGATTGCCCGGATATTTAATACATACGGTCCGCGCATGCACCCGCACGATGGACGTGTTGTTTCCAATTTTATTGTCCAGGCATTGAAGGGCGAGGGCATTACCCTATTTGGCGATGGACAGCAAACACGCAGTTTTCAGTATGTTGATGACCTGGTAAACGCCCTTTTGCTGCTGATGGATACAGGAGATGATTTTATAGGTCCTGTAAATCTTGGAAATCCGGATGAGTTCACCATCATGGAACTTGCCAACAAAGTAATCGAACTGACAGGGAGTAAATCACAGATCATTTACAAACCACTTCCGTCCGACGACCCAATGCAGCGACAGCCGGATATATCCTTAGCTAAAAAACGGTTGGGATGGGAACCGGAGATCAGGCTTGAAGAAGGCCTGAAAAAAACTATTGTTTATTTTGATCAGTTGCTCAGCAGTTTGTGATGCAGATATTAGTTACAGGAAGTAAAGGCCAGTTAGGTTCAGAGTTTCATGCTCTGGCAAAAGATGATCCGGAAATTCGGTTTACATTTACAGATATTGACGAACTGGATCTGACAGATTTCCCGGCAGTACATTCTTTTATTAAAAATAATGACTTCGACTATTGTGTAAATTGTGCCGGCTATACGGCTGTTGACCAGGCGGAAGATGAACCGGAGAGAGCGTTCCTTCTGAATGCAGATGCAGTGGAGAATCTGGCAAAAGAGTGCACCGAAAATAATGTAAAACTGATACATGTCTCCACCGATTACGTGTTTGACGGAAAGGCCACAAGACCATATAAAGAGGATGATCCGGTAGCACCGCAGTCAGTTTATGGTGCATCAAAACTACAAGGAGAGCTGGCCGTTTTAGAGAATTCAAATGATGCTATAATCATCAGGACTGCGTGGCTTTGCTCACAATTCGGGAAGAATTTTGTGAAAACAATACTAAAACTTGCCAACGAAAAAAGTGAACTGGGCGTGGTGGACGACCAGATTGGCTCCCCTACTTTTGCCGAAGACATGGCAAAGGCCATTCTGCATATAATTAAAGCAGATAAGAGGCACATGGGAAATGAAATTTACCATTACAGTAACGGGGGAGTTATAAGCTGGTATATCTTTGCCAAAGAAATTGTGGAGATGGCAGGCCTGCCCTGTGAAGTAAAGCCGGTAAAAACCAGCGCATATCCCACAAAAGCAAAGCGTCCGGCCTATAGCGTGCTGGATACGAAAAAAATTAAAAGAGAATTCAACATGGTTATTCCGGACTGGAAGACCAGTTTGTTGAAATTAATCAATCAATTAAAAGAGACAGAATCAAATGACTAAAGTGGACGAGCATACGCTGAGAAAAGCACAGGAGTGGCTTAACGGAGCCTATGATGAGGAAACCAAAGCTTCTATCAGAAACATGATGGAGAACGATCAGCAGGAACTAATCGAATCATTTTACAAAGATTTAGAGTTTGGTACCGGTGGCTTGCGCGGTATCATGGGGGCAGGTTCCAACCGGATGAATAAATATACCGTTGGGGCAGCTACCCAGGGATTTGCTAACTACCTGAGAAAGAATTTTCCGGGTATGGAGCAGCTGAAGGTGGCCATTGCTTATGATTCGCGGAACAACAGCAAGTATTTTGCCCAGGTAACAGCCGATGTTTTTTCGGCCAATGGCATCAAAGTATATTTGTTCGACGACCTGCGACCAACACCGGAACTTTCGTTTGCTATCCGGCATTTTAAATGCCAGGGAGGTATCGTAATTACTGCTTCGCACAATCCGAAAGAATATAACGGCTACAAAGCTTACTGGGATGACGGTGGACAGCTGATAAGTCCGCACGACAAGAATGTGATCAAAGAAGTACAACAAATAACAGATATTTCATCGGTTAAATTTGAAAGTAACCCTTCATTGATTGAGCTAATAGGCGATGAAGTGGACCGTGTGTACCTTGAGCACATTAAATCTTTGTCTTTATCCCCTGACGTTATTCAAAGGCAAAAAGAGCTGAAAATCGTTTATACACCTATTCATGGTACAGGAGCCAAATTGGTGCCCCAGGCATTAAAATCTTTCGGGTTTGACAGCGTACATGTTGTAGAAGAACAGGCTGTTGCCGACGGAAATTTTCCCACCGTCATCTCTCCTAATCCGGAGGAACCTGCTGCACTGGAGATGGCGCTCAGGAAAGCCGACAAAATTGGTGCCGACCTGGTTATGGCTACCGACCCTGATGCCGACCGTGTGGGGATCGCTGTGCGAAAAGACGGAAAACTGGTTCTGCTGAACGGCAACCAGGCAGCCACATTACTGATCTATTATCTGCTGGAGAAATGGCATGAAAACGGCAAACTGCTGGGTAAAGAATATATAGTTAAAACCATTGTAACTACAGAACTGCTCGTTGATATTGCACACAAATACAGGGTAGAGTATTTTGATGTACTTACGGGATTCAAATATATTGCCGATATCATTAAAGAACTGGAAGGTAAAAAGCAGTTTATTGGCGGTGGAGAGGAAAGCTACGGATACCTGGTTGGGGATTTTGTCCGTGATAAGGACGCTGTGAGCTCATGCGCCATGCTGGCCGAAGTAGCTGCATGGGCTTCGGATAAAGGCATGGGAATGTATGACCTGTTAAAGCAGATATACAGTGAGTTTGGTTTTTATAAAGAAAAACTGATCTCGGTGGTACGAAAAGGAAAAGCCGGCGCGGAAGAAATACAGCAAATGATGGATAATTTTAGAAACAAGACACCTGAACAGTTCAACGGGTCGAAAGTTGTTGTGGTAAAAGATTATCAGTCGGGCAAAGAAAAAAACCTGCTGACAGGGGAAGAAAAAGATATTTTACTCCCACGCTCGAACGTATTGCAGTTTTTTACGGAAGATGGCAGCAAGATCAGTGTCAGGCCATCGGGTACGGAACCCAAGATCAAATTCTATTTTGGTGTGAAAGCACCATTCGGCCGATCAGACGATTTTGAAAAGACAGCGGAAGAACTGGACGGAAAAATCGATGCCATTATCAGCGATCTGGGTGTTTGATGTCAGGAAAATTTAAAATTTCTCCGGCAGCCTTTTAGTAGCAGACTTTTTGCCAATAGAATTCTTATTATTCGATATCTGCCGGAATATCAAGGCCTTTGTTGTATGTTTTCATAGCCCTCAGGCTCATCCCCATACTGGAGAATCCGCCATCATTATGAAGGTTCTGCATTGTTACTTTTCTTGTCAGATCAGAGAACATCACCAAACAGTAATTCGCACAATCATCGGCATCGGCATTGCCCAGTGGCGACATACGGTTGGTAAAGTCGATCAGTCCTTCCACACCTTTCACACCCGATCCGGCAGTTGTCAGAGTTGGCGATTGCGAAATGGTGTTCACCCTGATCTTTCGCTCCCGGCCATAAATGTATCCGAAACTCCGTGCAATGGATTCCAGCAAGGCTTTTGCGTCAGCCATATCATTGTATCCGTAATGCGTCCTGAGTGACGCGATGTAGGACAATGCCAGTACAGATCCCCAGTTGTTGATCGCGTCAAGTTTATAGGCCACCTGAAGCATTTTATGAAATGAAACAGCCGAGATGTCCAGGGTTTTCATCAGGTAATCGTAATCAAGGTCGTTATAAACCCTCTTTTTTCTTACATTGAGCGACATACCGATGGAATGCAGCACGAAATCCACTTTACCACCGAGTATTTCCATCGACTTGTTGAATACATTGGCCAGGTCGTCTACATTGGTGGCATCAGCCAGAATGATCTCTGAATTTGTCATTTTAGCCAGTTCGTCAATTTGTCCAAACCGTTTAGCTGTCGGAGTGTTACTTAAAGTGAAAGAAGCACCTTGCTCATGAGCTTTTACTGCCACTTTCCAGGCAATCGACTTAGCATCAAGGGCGCCAAATATTATTCCTTTCTTTCCTTTCAATAGATCGTATGACATATCAATTTATTTATAAGTGGTTCGACTGGCATTATTTGGTTGGCAAAGATAAAATAATAATATCAATCGATTCCGGATGTGCGCAATATACTGGTTTGCTTAAACTTACTGTAAAAGTTCTTGTGCCGCTTTTACGGAGGTTTCCGTTACTTTTTCATCACTTAGCATGCGGGCAATGGCCTCTACTCTGCCCTCATTATCCAGTAACTCAATCTTTGTAAGGGCAGTTTCTGTTTCTTCGGTTTTAACTACATGATAATGATATCCTGCTTTCGATGCTATCTGAGGAAGATGTGTGATCGCTAATACCTGATGGTTCCCAGACATCTTCTTCAGAATCGTTCCTACTTTTCCGGCAATTTCTCCCGACACACCGGCATCGATCTCATCGAAGACAACGGTAGGTAGTACGTTTCTTTGGTTGATCAGGGATTTCACAGCCAGCATCAGCCGGGACAATTCACCACCGCTTGCTACTTTGTCTATTTGCTCAGGAGTGCCCCCCTTGTTCGCGGTAAAGAGAAATTCTACCCGATCCCTTCCCGAGTGATTGAATTCTTCAAGTCCGGTTACTTCAACGAAAAACAGGGCATTTTTCATTCCCAGTTGTTGTAAAATGGCCTTTACTTCTGTCGAAAATACTTCCGCAAAACGCACTCTTTCCGAATGAAGTTTTGCCGAAAGCTGTGCAGTTTGCTTCCTGAATCCTGACACTTCTTCTTTTATCTTCTGAATCTCATCCTCAGAGGTTTCAATGGATGTCAATTGTTCCGAGAGCCTCTCTTTTAGCTCTTTTAGCTCATCAACGGTTTGCACATGGTGTTTTTGTTGCAGATGATAGTATTTGTCGAGCTTATTTTTTATTTCTGCAAGTTCTCCCGGATTGAATTCCGTCTCGTTACTCAATGCCGCTATTTCCGATGAAATATCACTCAACTCTATTTCGACAGATTCAAGCCTTTCGGCCAGTGATTTAATGGGTGTGTGGTATCCGGAAAGTTTGTTCATTACGTGTACAACCTCACGTAACAACTGCACGGCATTGGTGTCACCTTCGTCAAGCAATTCTCTACACTGCATAATCCCCGATGCGATCTCTTCAGAATGGCTCAGCAACTGTTCCCTGTCAACCAGGTGTTCAAATGCTTGTTTTTCGAGCTTAACAGATTCAAATTCAGATAGCTGAAACCGAATATAGTCTTCGTCGGTTTTTAGTTGTTGGTTCCTGGAGATCAGATACTGCAACTTCTTTTCCGCTTTTCTGAAAGCTCTGTACATGTTTTGATATTCTTCCAACAAAACGGGATTATTAATGAAAGCATCAAGAACATTTAACTGGAACTCAAATTTACCCAGGTTGAGCGTCTGATGTTGCGAATGGATATTTACGAGTTGTTCACCTAACTCTTTTAAAAGGTTCAGGTTAACAGGCGTGTCATTTATAAAGGCTCTCGATTTACCTGAACTGTTGATCTCTCTTCTGAGGATTACCATCTGATCATAATCGAGATCGTTTTCAGAAAAGAAATGTTCCAGATCTATTTTATCCAGCAGAAACTCCCCTTCAACAACACATTTTTTGCTTTTGTCTTTCCTGATGTTCAGGTCGGCACGGTTGCCCAGAATTAACCCAAGTGCGCCAAGCAAAATAGACTTACCTGCGCCTGTTTCCCCTGTAATAACAGAGAACCCATGATGAAATTCAATTTCAATCTTATCTATCAATGCATAGTTCTGTATTGACAAAGATTTTATCATAAGGTATGTTGCGTTGTTGACGTAACAAATTTAGAAAAGAAATGCGAGTATTAGTTGTTTACTTCGAGATATCTTGATCCGTTGGCAGGATCCACCTCTTTCATGATGGTGATCATGTTTGTTTTTTCGGCCGGGCTGGCTTCTCTGAAAATATTAATGATCTCATCACGTTTGGCTTCTACCATTACTTGCAACAAGTACAGTCCGGGTCTTTTGTCGTAAACGAGTTTCAGGTTTTCCAGAGTTTTTGATATTTCTTCCCTACCGGCAGTTTTATCTTTCGACATTACGTCGAGTCCTTTCCTGTGATATTCATACAGAAAGGTCCTTATCTGGCTGTACGAACTGTTCATAAGTCCTTCGATAAGCTGGTACCTGTTTTTCGGGCCATCAAACGGGCGCCATCCGCTTTCACTCCCGCTTTGTGCCACTGTAGCAACCGCAATTGCTTTCTCATAGAATTGCGTACCCCCCTGGAGTGAATAGGTGTCGAAATCGAGTCCCAGCATCAAATAAGCATAAAAAGCCAGAATGGAAGTCAGGTTGCTCGTATAAGTGCTTTCCGAGAAATCCATCGGTTGGTAGGGTACATACCAGAAATGAACATCGTTGTCAACCAGGTTAATCACAACCGAATTGTAGTCTGTACTGTAAATAGGTCGCTGCAGCACCAGGTTGACCTTTGCTTTAAATTCATCTGTGGAAATAGCTTCGTTGATCGTGATGATCATGGTGCACTCAATGCGCTCTTCCATTTTAAAATTGTAATTACTCCAATTCCGGTTGTTCATGAACTCAAAGACGGAAGTACGCAAGGACTCAAATACGCTTTTATCAACACCTTCAATACGGGGTGTCTGGATTTGCACATTACATAAAAACTCCTGAGCCGACACATTCTTAGCCAAGACAATTACCACTATGAGTACCAGGATTTTTTTCAGCATTATTCGGAAATTAAGTTTTCTTCAATATAGGTAACGATATCTTTGGCAATTTCTGATTTGGATTTCAAAGGAATTTCAAGTTCTTTTCCATCCCTCGCAAATAATTTAACTTTATTTGTTTCATGTTCAAAACCTGCACCCTTGTCTTTAAGCGAATTTAATACAATCAGGTCAAGATTTTTTGCTTGCAGTTTTTTTAGCGCATTTTGTGTTTCATTTTCCGTTTCTAAAGCAAAGCCGATAAGAATCCGGTCTTTACCTTTGTTTGTTCCCAGTTCTTTTAAGATATCCGTTGTCTGTGTTAACTCGATGGATGCTACCCCTTCTTCTTTTTTGATCTTTTCTTTTTTTACATCTTTAGGTGTATAATCAGCTACAGCCGCTGCCATTACAGTTATATCAGCATCAGTATATAGTGAGGTGATGCGCTCGTGCATTTCGGCAGCTGTTGTTACCCGGCTTACAGTTATGGAAGGATGCTCAACGGAATATTTTGAAGGGCCAAGAACAAGGTGTACATCAGCTCCTTTGGCAGCAAAAGCTCTGGCCAGCTCAATGCCCATCAGCCCGGAACTCCGGTTGCCAATAAACCTGACAGGGTCAATTGGCTCGTGTGTCGGGCCTGCACTAATCAGAATCTTTTTTTTTTCTAACGGAGATTGTGGAACTAAAGCCTTTTTGATGATGGAAAAAATGATTTCCGGTTCCTCCAGCCTGCCA
>Ga0136651_10001038_pt1 | contig 15214 bp, 13 predicted proteins | sample Mar14236cmmetaG_FD_94867 | JGI IMG/M metagenome (GOLD analysis project Ga0136651, IMG submission 94867) | Marine hydrothermal vent microbial communities from Guaymas Basin, Gulf of California to study Microbial Dark Matter (Phase II) - Marker... ...
ATGAATATAATGCGCTTGAAAAAGAGTGGTGAAATACATCCGCTTATCAAAAAGAACCAACATCTACTTATCCTGAAAGGATTAAATATTAATAACCAGAGATGGAATCTCTGGAAAAGAGATGACCGAACTGATCCAATCCTGAAAGGATTGAATAAAAAAACTTTCCTCTCAATTATGAACTTGTTACCGATATTCAACTCTTTCAGAGTTGTTTTTTTCCTGAAATCGCAATCCACAAGATTTTCTTGTGGTTATTAATATTAAACTCTTTCAGAGTTCTATTTTGAAATTATTCGATTTTTAGTTTTCAGATAAATACACTAAAAATACATTATCATTGCCATCTATCCCTTCAAACCATAAAGTATCTTGATCTCATCCGCCCAGATATCACTATTTGGAGTTTCCAAAATTAGAGGTATTTCCTCGAATCTATCATCATTCATAATAAATCGGAAAGTTTCGATACCGATAAAACCTTTGCCGATACTTTCGTGTCTATCGACTCGTGTTCCCAGTTCTTTTTTGGAATCGTTCAGATGCATGCCTTTCAGATAATTAAAACCTACGATTTTATCGAATTCCTCGAATGTATCTTCATAAGTTTTTCTAGTTCTAAAATCATATCCGGAGACAAATAAATGACAGGTGTCGATGCAAACTCCGATCCTATCTTTATTTTCGATTCGAGAAATTATGTAAGCAAGATGATCGAATTTATAACCTATATTACTTCCCTGACCTGCTGTATTTTCAATAACAGGGATCACAAAAGAAGTTTTAGCGATGGATATATTTATTGATTCTGCAATTAGATCAAGACTTTCCTGTTCGGATATCTGTCGTAAATGGCTTCCCGGATGGAAATTCAAATATTTCAAACCAAGTTGTTCACATCTCTGCATTTCATCCAGGAAAGCAGTTCTTGACTTTTCGAGTTTTTCCCTTTCCGGATGTCCGAGATTTATTAGATAGCCATCGTGCGGTAAAATATTTTCCGGTTTATATCCGAACTTTTTACAATTCTCTTTGAATTCATCTATATTTTTGTCGGTAAAAGGTTTTGCTTTCCATTGCTTCTGGTTCTTGATGAAAAGAGCAAACGCTTTCGCACCGATTTTTTCCGCATTTAGAGGAGCATTCTCAACTCCTCCGGCAATACTGACATGTGCTCCAATGCATTTCATAGATTATTTTCTCATAAATAAAAAAAACCAGCAGGCATCCCAATATTTAGTTTAATTTAGCAATTTCAGCAGAGGTCTGTTTCGGACCTTCAGGGGCTTACCTGCTGGCTGTTAAAAATGTTTTTTGGCAAAGGCTCTTCCGGAATGACTTTTCAAATATTTCTCGAAATCCATAGCTTTTTCTTTGGAATCAAAAGAAATTGCAGTATTAATTTTCCATGGTTTGAATTTTGAAGTATGAGGACATTGTCCTGAATTGTGTTTTTCTAAACGGGAAAGCAAATCCTCTGTGAAGCCTGTATAGTGTCTATCAGGAAAGTTTATGCTTTGCAGAATATATACATAAAAGAATTTCATTAGTTAAAGCATACGCTTAATAAGCAAATTTTTATGATTTATTGAATTCATTTCTTTGCGATGTGCTCTTTCCCATTTTTTTGATTAAGTTTTTTATCCTTTATTAGTTTTTCTTCTAAAAAATACAAAATCTTCTTCAGTTTGAAATCAATTTCACAATTAAATTGCTGTGATCCTTTTAGTAATTCTTTTAATTCTTTATCCGGAAGTCCGGTAACAGCAATTAATCCAAATATCCCAATTATTAAACTAATAAAAAACCAGGTTGCTCCGCTGTAACCTTTTTATGTTGAAATGAAACTTGATAAGCAAGCACAAATTAATCCATGACTTAACCATATAATTAGTATATCAAATAATTCCATAATACTGTTCCTGTTAGTAATTTGAATATTAAATCTTCAATCTAATTGGCGTGCCAAGGCGTAGTTTGAGCAAAATATGAGTTTAATCTTTAGCTGGTTGTCCGGCTTCGTTGCACTACGCCGTGACAGTCTTCGTTTTCGCTCTGCTCAAACGAAGACTGGAGGTGGCGGGAATCGAACCCGCGTCCAGAAATAAGTCAAAAGCCGAATCTACATGTTTAGCTGTTTTTGATCTCGCTTTCTACAGGAAGAACAGTCAAACCGGACAGAAAGCCAGCCTATAAGTTTTCGAACGACATTATAGACATCTGCCGTTTATAGCTGTTATAAATGGCATTCTTTTGCAGTCCTAACAGCGAAACAGGCAAAGAATGTGGTTACTTATTACGCAGCCAATGCGTAATCGTAATCTGCGATTAAATTTAGTTATCACCGTTTTAACGAGCAGGTAATCTCCTCGACATGCATCGACGATCCCCTTTATCCCTGTCGAAACCTGGTCACCCCCTTTATGCGTCTGAAAAAGGACTAATTACAATTTAATTTATAATGGTTTTATGTCAAAGGAAATGTTTATTTTATTCGTAAACCGCAGCTTCATTGGATGGAATACTCAGATTATCTCCTCTTTTTGCTCTGACTCTATAAACAATCATAACACCTGGAGTTTGCCCTTTGTGAATATATTTCGTATCTGTTACAACATCGACCATTTGGAAACCGTTAGTATCTCCGATAAGTGCTTCAATAACATACATAACACCGGGTTTATTTTCACCGGCTTTCCATTTCAGTTTAGAATATCCTTTAGTATCTTACTTCTAATATTCGTGTTTTTTTAGCAAAACATTTGTATTTGTATTTTTGAACTTTGCGACTTTGCGTCTTTGCGGTGAGTCCTTTTTGGTTCTGGCTTGTCCAGGTCAGGAGAAGCATGTACAACTAAATCCGCCGGTTGTTCCGGATTAACGATAGAACGCACTTTATCCCTCACCGGCAAGCCCATACTTTCCAAAATACCAGCAGTAACATCAGGATTCGACTGAATTATCCGGGAAATCATTCGAATATATTTCTCCAGGTCATTCCGGGCTGTATTTTTAGCTGCAGTTGCTGCTTGTTGTTGGTCTTTAGCTCTCATAAGATTAGAATGAGATTCTGCAAATAATGCTGTTTTTTCCTCTAATCGTTGTACTTTATCCGCGCTTAAACCTATAAAGTCTGCAGTTCCTTAATTCTATGGGATAATCTGGATGAAAAACTCTTAAATGAAAGATCAGAATGGGGAATATAGTTCCTTTTCGACATTTGCTCATCCTTATAATAGATTTTTCATCTCAGAAAACCATTAAATCACAATTATTTTTTATTCAACTCTTTCAGAGTTGTTTTCTCTCTGTGAACATTTACCGGAAGTTTCACCTCCGGCTATATGTATTAAACTCTTGCAGAGTTATACTGTAGAATATTTTTTTATTCCTGATAACATCCCTTATCAGTGGTAACTAAAGGGGATTCCTATTCACTTTCGAAGATCTTTTCGAAATCCATTAAGTTGGAAGCATTTATATGATAAAATTCCCCTCTGCATTTCTTCACTTTATAGTAATAAGAATGCCCGTCATAACTCGTATCGAAAAAGATGATATCGGAATTTGCGATCTTATCGAAATTACGGAGGGTTTTATCCGCTTCGATGAATTCTATCTCGTTATCCGGCAGGTATTGGATGATCTTTTTCCTGTTATCACTCGTCCATCTTCCTCCCAGCACCACAATATTCGTATATTCAGGCTTGTCTTTCTGCTTCTGAACCGTTTTTTCTTTGATATCGATGTTCTCGGAGAGTTCTTCATTGAGTCTTTTCTCTTCTTCATAGATAGCAACTTGTTCTTCCAGTTTCTCGATGCTGGATAAAAGGTAGTTGACATATATCATAACATCGTTAACACTTTTTGGAGACGATTTATTTGATTTGAAAACAGTCCGAATGACCTTTGAGAACTGTTTTAAAATCAAATAAATCATATAGTTAGAGTAATTAATGACAAGTTCGTATTGCCAAAAAAGAACCAGAATAATGCACGAAAAAAGTGTAAACGATGTGGTGATATTTATTAATTATATTATAAGAAATATCAGACCAATTTAAATCTTTATACATTGGAAATTCTTTGATCAGGTCTTCAAGTTTGAATACATCTCTTACAATACCCAAATAAAAAATCTACATCGATCTTCTTTATCTCATCGATAATCCTGTCATAATCTCGTTTGATCTTCATTTTTCTTCCTTTTTAATTCTTAACAAACTTGCCAAATCTTTGAGATTTGGCAAGTTTATAATTAATTAATCGCTTTCCTATAGATATCTATCACCTTCTGCAAAGTCTTATTCCACGAATAATCTTCAGCATATTTTTCTGCATATTTTCCTTTGGTCAATTTAGTGTTATTTTTCAGCTCTTCGATGATAGCCTTTGCTAATGCTTGATGATCCTCCATTTCCACGAGCTGCCCGACTTTATCATTGATGAAATCCGGTAAACCTCCGGCATTTGTTGCTACCACCGGAGTTCCGCAGGCAAGTGCTTCGATCGCAACCAGTCCGAAGGGTTCGATACGGGAAGGAACTACGGAAACATCAGCTGCATTATAAAGGGAGGCTACATCGACCTGGTTTTGATGACCGAGAAAATAGACATTATCGAGTTTCAATTCTGATTTAAGATTTTCCATTTCCTGTCGCAGTTGTCCGTCTCCGGCAAGACAGAACATTACTTCCGGGATCCTATCCGAAATAATACGAGCAGCTTTAATGAGAACATCGATCCCTTTGAAATCAGTGAATTTACCAACAAAACTAACGAGCTTTCCGGGAACAGTATTTATCCCAAATTGCTGGAAAAGTGCTTTTTTATCTATTTCTTTTACTTTGAAGATATTCTCGTCAAAACCATTGGGATTAAGTTGTAATTTTTCTTCCGGGAGTTTATACAATTCCAGAGTTTTGTTGTGAACCTGTCGTGAAATGGTTATGATTTTTTTTGCATTATCAGCAGCTTCGATTGCATATTTGTGATACCTTTCATCTTTTTCAAAACCCATCAGATCTGTGCCGTGAACCGTGATCACATACGGAATTCCGGATTTCAGAGCAGCATAAGGAGTGATCCATAAATGTTGAGCGTGAATGACATCGGGTTTGAAATCTTCTACAACTTCTTTAGTAGTTCTGATAAATGTTTGGATATAATCCTGCATCTGTTCGTCTGATAGGTCATAATAAGTTAAAGTGCTGCGGGGATGCGTCGTGAAGCAGGGAAAATTGAATTTCAGGTCGGGATCATCATTTTTTGTTTGGTCGCACATAATTGTTTTTCTCTGGAAGGGATAATCATTTGTATCGAGTTGATTATCGATGTCGATGACCAGCACTTCGTGCTTTTTTTTAACCAGTTCCTGAGCTATGTTCATCGTATATATCCCGCTGCCGGAACCCTGCAGAGGGAAATGATTTATTAATAATATTTTCATGGTTTGACTCCTTTTTTTGTAGCCGCAAAGAACACGAAGTGACACAAAGATAATTAAGCAAGACTTGACTCGCAATGACCGAAGGGAATGTGAGTCGAGAATTGCGAATGTTTTTAGATCGCTTGTTCTCGTCTCGCACCTCGTTACGAGTCAAGTTCACCTAATATAATAAAAATAAATTCGTGCTTCTTTGCGAACTTCGTGGCTAATTTCTTTTTAAAAAATATCGGAAACATCGGAAGTTTGTTCATGAGAATCGGAGAATTTCTTTGTTGTCTGGATCAATCTCTGGCTTAATTTTTTGGAGATGATCCAGAGGATTTTAGAGGAAAGTTCGGAATTTTCTTTAATGATATTCATCAATTCTTCTTTTTTGATCATCATCAAATCGACCGAAGTTACAGCTTTAATGGAAACCGTGTGTGGTTCTGAAAGAAAAAGGGATGTTTCATTAAAATGCTCTCCCTGTTTTATTTCCGTAACGAGAAGTTCTTCTCCGGTCATGGAATTCTTCTTGAAAACATGCAGCACTCCATTCAATACTATGAAAATGCAGCTTTTTTCCTCTCCCACTTTGAATACAAATTCATTTTTCCCTAAGTTGATTATTTCAGAAATAAAGAATAGTCTTCTTAATTCTTTCCTGGTAAATTGCTTGAAAAGATCGATGTCTTCCAGTTTGATCTCTTTTTTGATATGAGTTTGTTCCAATAATTTTTTCTTCTGGAAACTATATTTATCAAAAGTTATGATCTGTCCCTCGAGAATGATATCCTTGAGCACGCTTCCGAAACTTTTCGTGTGTTCCAATAATTTCCGCCATTTTTTCTGAAATTCCAGGTAAGTGGAGTATGTATTGTAATGCGGAATCGCATCATAACGGGCGAGATAAATATTGTTGATCGTTTCTTTGCAGGCTTGAACATCTCCATCTGCAAGGTAATTCAAAGCGAGAATAATGTTTGTTTTGAAGATCTTATCACCGAGATCAGGTTTCATAAATTGCCCCGGATAAGGATCGAAATCTTCCGGTTTGATCTCGTGCAGATTTGTATTTGGAGACTGGTTATCAAATTTTGATTTATTATATAGGAAACGGAAAATATCTTCCCTGAATCTTTTCCAGACCGGATGTTTTTTGGGAGGTGGAAGATGTTTGATCGCTAATTCATTATCGAGAAAAAAATTAAATCCGAAGATACGGGAATTAATGACATAATCAGTATCTTCTCCCCGAGTAACTTTGGGATCAAAAGGAACGATCCTCATCAAATTGCGATGAATGACCATTGCACCCCCAAAAGCAAAAGGTGTTTTCTTCAAACGAGGTTCTTTTCCGATAATATTATCAAAGGCTTCTCTTTTTCCGCCGAAGCGATCCCAATATGTCATCCAGGGTACAATGTTGACTTTATCATAATATTCGTTGTCTTCATTCAAATAATATCCGGCAACTCCATCGATCGTATTTCCATAAAACCTTTTCCCGATAAATTCTTTGGCTTTGGTTATAAAAGCAGGATCCTCAAAGACTTCATCATCATCTATAAGAACAGCAATTTCAGCATCCAGTATATAAGGAATGAAAAGGCAGAGATTTCTAATATTAGAATAACCTCGTAATGCTAAAACATCAGGAAGATCCAAATCTCGATAAAGTTCTTTTTTCAAAGCTCGCAGGTTCTTTTCAGTAAATAAGATCGTATTAACCGGAATTTCAGTTTCCTTGAGCATTTTTTTTAGTTTTTTCTCCATTGCATCTACATATTCATTGTTGGTGACTGTTGCGAGAATGATCAAAGTAAAATTCTTATCATCGAGAATTTGCAGTGATCTTAAAGCTCTTATCAAAGTTCCGTCTTCATTGAGCGGAGTTGCATGATCGTAAACAGCATCTCCTTCTTTCCATTCTCCGTCAGGACCAGACCAGTAAGTTGGAATAACCATATAAGTTCTCATTTTTTTTCTCCTATTTTAGCATCGAACCAGACTTTGCTCCGCTGCGCCTTGGCAGGCAATACAAACAAAACGAACACATTAATTAAATGTTCAAAGAAAACTAATAACAATCTTATTTCAATAATCTTTTCATTTTATCCCAGGTTTCCATCAACCTGTTGAAATATTCGATATCCTGATCGAGTTTCGTATAAGCCATTTCAAAAGCTCTTGGTAATTTGAGAAATCTTTTATCCATAAAATATTCGGCAGCAGCTTTACTTCCGATCTTTAATGCTTCCAGTCGTTGTTTTGTCTCTACTTTTTCCAAATCCCTGATATACTCTGAATGGAGCCAGTTATAAAAAGGATTACGGATGATCCATCCCATACAGGCATAATAAAATCTATCGATATTTTTTTGAATGGTTATCTTCGGTTTGTGTGGAAAATCTCCAAAACAGTTATGGAAGATCAGCAGATCGATATCCAGGCAGAGACCGTTGCTTTTATTGATCAAAGGACCGAAAAGCGTGTCTTCTCCCCTGCCTTTGATACATTCGTCATCGATCACGAGAGTTGTGGAAAAGAAAGGAGGTAACATCTCGATCTTGTTTAGATCGATCGCCAGATTACCACCCAGAATTTTATTTGTCGGACGGATATTCTTTAGATATTGTTCCTGAACTACCGGTGAATCAACTGTCTTGATATATTCATAACTATTTTCTTTCTGCACTCCCACCAGCAGTTTTTCCAAGTCAGGAAAATCCATTCTCGGAATGATGTAATATCCTGTATAATCGCTGGTCGTAACGACTACATCTTCGCTTTGCTTTAGATATTTCAGATGTGAACCGACAAAATCAATGTCTTCAAAAAAATATTCATTCTTTTCGTTTCGATTCAATATTTTTGGAAAAATATCCGTATCGAAAAAATAGAGGTAGCGGATATCAGAGAATATTGCGGTTAAAAGATTATAATTCCGAGAAGTTCCGTAAGCGACCATTCCGTATTTTTCCAGGAAAGGAGTAGCTAATAGAATTTCTGTTTCCTCATTGGAAAGTCCTAACTTTTTCAGCGAGTTTATTAGGAAAGGACAATTTCCTCTTTGAATAAGAATTACTTCACAATATTTTTCCAAATGTTTTATTATTCCGGGATCAACATATATCTGGTAACCAATAATCAATTTATCTATATAATGACCATATTTCAGAGCATTATCGAGAAAGTCTGTCAAGGGAGATAGTGTTTTTAATTCTCTGGTAATAATTCCAAAAGCTATCTTTTTTTCAGCCATAGTATCCTCTCTAATTTATGATTTAATTTTTGCAATCTATTGGTTTTTTGTCAAATTAAAAGGAATTTTTTTTCTGGAAATTTTTACGCAAAGTCACGAAGACACAAGGAGATGATAAAATAAATGCACGAAATTACTCATTCCTAAACTCCTGCGCGGAAATGCTCTTTACTTATGCTCTGCGTTTAATCAGTGATTTGTTAGACACGGGATCATGGAAAAGAGAATATCAATATAAAATTGCTTCTCGGAATAAGTTCCGAATTATTAAACTTACCAAATTTTTGAAATTTGGCAAGTTTTTCTATAAAAGGTTTGACTTCAAAACCGGATAAAAACAAATCTCCTAAAAAATTGGAGAAAAATGAAACAGTCGGGACTCGATCTAACTCAAGGAAATTTGCTCAAGAATCTTCTTAAATTATCTTTACCGATCATGTTTTCCAATTTCCTGCAGACTTTTTATAACCTGACAGATACATTCTGGCTGGGAAAACTGGGAGAAAATGCCAAAGGTGCTGTTTCCGTTGCCGGACTTGCTTTTCCTCTCATTTTTTTTCTTTCCTCTTTCGGTTTTGGATTCGTCATCGCCGGAACTTCTCTCATTTCTCAATATAAAGGTGCAAATCAAATAGAAAAAACAAGGCAGGTTGTAGGACAATTCATTATTCTCGTGGTCTTGTTTTGCATCATCTTTATTTCCGGAAGCTTGATCTTTCTGGATGAGATACTTTATTTGCTAAGAACACCTGCAGAGATATTTTCAATCGCAATTGAATATATTTCCGTAATCCTAATCGGTGTTGTCTTCATGTTCATTTTTATGTCTTACCAGAGTTTTTCGCATGGTTTGGGAGACACGATCTCTCCCATGAAAATTCAGATATTTTCTGTTGGTTTGAATGTTATTCTCGATCCCATCCTGATTTTCGGAATAGGTTTCTTTCCCAAGTTAGAAACTTTCGGGGCAGCTTTGGCAACACTCATTGCGCGGATCCTCGCAGCTGGGATCGCAGTTTATTTTTATTTAAGAAAATGCCCACGATCGTTCCTGAAAAGAAAGATATCTATCCGCACCCAAAAATGCTGAAGAGGATCATCAAGATCAGTATTCCGGCTTCGGTTTCGCATTCTGTAACGAGTTTCGGATTTCTCATCCTGCAGGGATTTGTTAATACTTTCGGAACGGTCGTGATCTCCACCTTCTCGATTGGAAACCGCATCATCAATTTCTTTATGCTGCCGGCAATGGGAATCAGCAGTGCTCTGGCAACGATCATCGGGCAGAATCTGGGAGCTAAAAAGGTTCATCGAGCTGTTCAAAGCGTGAAAGTAAGTTTTGCACTTGTATTAACGATCATGACAACCGGTACTATTCTGGTATTTCTATTCGGTTCTTCGCTGATCAGGTTTTATATTAATGATCCGGAGGTGATCGAGATCGGCAGGAGAATGATGCGGATAACTTCTTTTGCTGCGGCTGTATTTGCAGTACTGTTCGTGTTTATAGGTGTGTTCAATGGTTCGGGACATACCCGACCGGCAATGCTCTTCAATATTTCACGACTCTGGTTTTTCAGGATCCCGCTGGTTTATATTTTATCAGGTTATATCCTGAAACTCTCGCTCTTTGATTCGGATTTCTTCCGCAAGATATTTTATCCTTTATCCATTCCGCTTGCTGCTTATCCTTATGATGCACTCTGGTGGTCCATGCTGATCAGTAATATTTTAGCCGGTCTGTGGGCTTTTACTGTTTACCGGAAAGGGAAGTGGAAGAAGGGAATGATATGAAGAATTTTCATTTGACAGGAAAATACTTTCAGATATTTGGGAAAATGAATAATAAATGGATATGAGTAATGGCAAAAAAGATAAAATATCTCATTAAAGAATTAATTAAAGCAGGTTTTATCAATAAAGGTGGGAAGGGAAATCATCTGAATTTTGTTCATCCCAAAGTATCAAAACCTCACCATATCCGGGAAAAAAAGCGATGATGCAATACATTATCAAGAAAAAGCTATGCGTTTAGCTTTGGAGGAAGTTGCAAAATGAAATTTGCTGATAAATATGTTAAACTTATCGAATGGTCTGATAAGGATCAATGTTATATCGGTAGTTGTCCTGAATTGTTTTATGGCGGATGTCATGGAAATAATCCACGAGAAGTATTCAACGAGTTATGCGAGATCGTTGGTGAAATGATAGAAATCTATCAACAGGAAGGAAAACAATTACCTTTACCCCTATCCGGAAAAGAATATGTGAATGTATTGCAGAAGATAGCTTGAGATTGTTTTTTATAAATTACGATTATATACAGAATGTTTACATCCAGTATATTAAGGACGAGTTTCGGGGCGTTTATGGTTTTTTGGAAAGGAAAATGGAAAAAAGGGATGAACTGAGGAATATCCTATTTAACCAACAACATCTTACCGGTTTTGAAATAATTGCGAGTTTGTAATTTAACGAAATAAATTCCGGAAGCATAGTTTATTGCATTCCAAAGATATTCGTGAGTTCCTGCCTGAAAATTGTTTGATAATAATCTCTGACCCTTTATATTATAAATAGATAAAACTGCAGTTTCTGTTTCCTTAATATTGAACTTGATCGTAGTTTGTTGGCTAAAAGGATTAGGATAGATGTTTTTGATTATCGAGCCAGATGTTGTTTCTTCAATCTCATGGTCATCCGTTCCAACAATAATGTCTGCCAGGTAGGGATAGCCGTCATTTATTTCTGTATTGATAGCCCAGATATCTTCAATGCCTGTATCATCATAAGGATCATCCACAAAATCCCAGGGAGTGTCCAGACCGATAGTGGAAAGGTCTGTGTAGGTTGCAACATTTGTCATTTCGGCGGTTGTTTTTCCGGTTCCTCCGTCGCTTGTAGTTTGACCTGATGTTTCCATATCCCAGAAAGAATTCAAAGCAGAACCAAGACTGATAAGACCTCCAACTTGATACTCTCCATCCATATATCCAGTACTATAGCAATTTGTTATTTCACCAAAACTTTTTCCTACTAAACCACCGATAAAGCCCGATCCTGAAACATTACTCCTGCTATAACAATTGTTTATAACTGAATTATTATAACCAACTAATCCACCTATTCTTTGATAAGTTCCATAAATCTCACAATTACTGAAACATAATCCTATTTCAGAATCATAATCATTAAGTCCAACTAATCCCCCAACATCACTATTACCATTAATTTCTCCCGTACTGAAACAGTTCTGCAATGTTGATCCGATCAAATTTCTTCCTGTCATTCCGCCTACATATTGATAACCGGTAACATTAGAATTGCTATGGCAATTGATAATTGAAGAATTGTTATAATTCCAACCAGTCAAACCACCAACCAAAGTATTCCCTGTAACACTGCAGTTACTTTCGCAATTAATAATATCGGTGTGTGAGTTATCTCCTATTAAACCTCCTATCCAAGTTGATCCTGTTACATTTCCAGTACTAAAGCAATTTTGGATAACAGATCCTCCACTCCAACCAATTAATACTCCACAATTTCCATTACCATTGATACTAGCATTAATTATGTTTAAATTTTCAATAAATGCATTTGATGTAAATCCAAAAAATCCTGAAGTAAGGGTATCACGATTACAGTAAATTCCGCTTATGGTATTATTATGACCATTATAATTGCCCATAAAAGGTGTTATATATAATGATCCAATAGATGAAAAACCTTCCCCATCATTCCAATCAACTGTCTCCGAAGCATCGATATCAGCAGTCTGGATAAAATGACAACTCCACGAATCAGGATTAGTGCTGATCCATAATAAATTATCCAGAATGGAAACCTGATAGGGATCCTCATCTGTTCCTGAACCTGCGGGTTGCACGCCGTCAGCGAATAAGAATAAATTTATAAAAAGAGTAATCATAAGACTTAAAAGAAGTTTAAACATGATTCCTCCATTAAAGTAGGTAGAAAAACAATAACTTAACTAATTAAAATTGTCATTGTGAGGAATCTTACAAAGTAATACCCGCGAAGCAATCTACAACTCTTCCTTAATGATAAGAAAGAGATTGCTTCGCTGGAAACAGCAAGAAGAAACCAGCCTGAAGCTGGTAAACCTTGCAATGACAATGTTTTGTTCGGAACAAGTTCCGAACTACTCTTCCGGATTCGACTCGACGCTTCGCTTTCGAGTCAAACAGATAACTATTCTACTTTTTCCTTCAAACCTTCAGCATGCACGAACATTTTTTCGAGAGTATTGTATTGCTCGAATATTTTCAGGGCTTCCTGGAGTTGAGTATCTTCTTTGATCAGGACTTTGTATCCTTCGAGGTCACCGAATTTCCTCTGGATGATATTCCAGGTGATTTCATTTCCGATCCAATCATAAGTGCTGTCTAATTCCGCAAATTCGTATTCGATACTGTCTGCTTGAGCATAATCCATAAAATCCTTAATGATCTTGTCATCTGCCTGGAAATCTAAAGCTACTTCATCCTCATGATCAAGCATATAATTGACAGAATAATTAAAGAATGTATTTTTCCGGCGTAATTCTCGTCCCAAGTTAGAGAGCCTGCTCTGATCGATCTCGATATCAGGATTAATTCCGCCGCCACCGTAAACGATCCGACCTTTTTCAGTGTAATGAATATCCTTGAGATGATCTTCATCTGCCTGTTCAAAATCTGCATCCGTAACATCTTCACCCTTCAGAAGCCGGTCATTGATATCCTTGTGAATGCATCTTTCGGAATTGATATAATATTTAGCTGTGGTGATCTTGATCCCATTGCCGTCGGAGAGCGGGAACAGACGCTGCACAGAACCTTTCCCAAACGAAGTCTTGCCAACGACCAGAGCTTTGTCATAATCCTGCAGGGAACCGGCAAAGATCTCGGCAGCACTGGCAGAAGCTTCATTGATCAGGACAACCACCGGGTAACCACTACGAAGCCTGTTATATTTAGTGTAATACTCCATATTCGTTCTCGGAGTTCTGCCTTTCGTATAAACTACTCTTTTGCCTTTTCCAATAAATTCGTTCACCGTATTGATCGCTTCATTTAGAAGACCACCCGGATTGAATCTTAAATCTATCAGGAGACCGCGAATTCCCTGTTCTTCCAGGTTATCGAGTTCTTCCCGTAATTCTTCAGTCGTATTAGCATTGAACTGCCTGATCCTGACATAACCGATACCATTATCCATTTTGAAAGCATAAGGTATGCTTTTTATTTTTATGATCTCTCTGACAATTTCAAAATCCAGTTCTTCATCTACTCCCGGACGCACAATAGTGATCACAACTTTTGTCCCTGGTTCACCCCGCATTTTTTTGATCGACTCATCAGTGTCCACATCGATGACACTCTCACCATCCACTTTAACGATCTTATCACCTGCCATTATTCCCATCCGATAAGCAGGAGTTCCTTCGATGGGAGATACAACGGTTATGAACTTTCCTTTTTTATCGATGGAAATACCAAGTCCACCAAATTCACCTTTGGTATTGGAACTGAAGCGCTCAAATTCGTCGGGAGAAAAATAATTCGTATGCGGATCTGTTTCTTCGAGCATACCTTCGATAGCAGAATCGATCAGATCCGAAATATCTATTTCATCGACATAGTTTTCCTGAAGCTTGAACAGAACTTCGTTGAATACCTTCAGTTTTTTATAAACATTCGTCTGTGATTCATCGCTTTTGGCAGATGCGGTTGCTGTCTGTAAAATGAACAGGGCAATGATAAACCAGCTGATGATACTGACCGAAATTATTATCCTTTTAGTTTTGTTTAATTTCATTTTTTAGCCTTCCTTAAATAATTCTCCATTTTTTAGATTGGACTCGACTTGTCCCGAAAGATTTCGGGATGCGAGTTGAGAACAATTTGACCGAGTATGTCGCAATTCTTAAGTCGCACTCCCTTCTGTCGTTGCTACTCAAGTCTTGCTTAAATAATTCTCTATACTTTTAACAATCTCTTCATGAATCCCATCTATCGTGAGATTCCCATCTATAACAATATATCTCTCTTTTTCTTTTCCGGCAATTTCTAAAAATCCCTTCCTGACCTTTTCATGGAATACATGCGATTCCTGTTCCAATCTGTCAGCATTTTTTTTTAAGATACGGGATAAGCCGATCTCTGCTGAAAGATCTATCAAAAAAGTCAGATCCGGCTTCAAACCAAAAGTTGAGAAAGTAGTTATAGTGTCAATGATGTTTATATCTAATTTCCGGGCAACACCCTGATAAGCAAGCGATGAATCATAATACCGATCGGAAATAACAATGATCCCTTCTGCTAATTTTGGGATTATCCATTCACCAGTGTGTTGACTTCTACTCGCCATGTACAATAACAACTCGGTTTCAGGAAGCATTTCCGAATTTTCTTTTTTAAGAAGGATTTCCCGAATGTCTTCAGAAATTTTCGGACCTCCCGGTTCGCGGGTTAGAAAAACTCTTCTCCCCCGCTTCTTCAGATAAGAAGCGAGCA
>Ga0136651_10001042_pt1 | contig 15190 bp, 14 predicted proteins | sample Mar14236cmmetaG_FD_94867 | JGI IMG/M metagenome (GOLD analysis project Ga0136651, IMG submission 94867) | Marine hydrothermal vent microbial communities from Guaymas Basin, Gulf of California to study Microbial Dark Matter (Phase II) - Marker... ...
TAGCGCTGCAAAGATAATAAAATGCGTATTCAACCCGCTGTATGGGTTTCTGCTTTTAGTGGGTTGAAATAGATTCCCGCTTCATCGGGTCTGGGCTGACTTTGCGGATAGAATGTACATGTGCAATTTGTCTGTTAATTTTTAACTGAATAAAGCCGTTGGTTAAGGATATTGTTCTATTTTTGAGGCCTGAAAAAATAATTAACCCATTAATAAATTATCATGAACCTTCACGAATATCAGGGAAAATCGATTTTACAGAAATATGGTGTTTCTGTTCCCTTTGGAATAGTGGCTTCGTCGCCTGATGAAGCATTTGAAGCTGCCAAAACCATTCAAAAACAAACCGGTTCCGAAAAGTGGGCTGTCAAAGCCCAGATACATGCCGGAGGACGTGGAAAAGGCGGTGGTGTTAAAATAGCCAAGTCGCTTGAAGAAGTCAGGCAATATGCCGACGAGATCATCGGGATGATGCTGGTAACGCCACAGACTAAAAAAGAAGGAAAACTGGTGCGCAGGGTGCTGGTAGAACAAAATATTTATTATCCCGGACCCGAAGAGGTAGAGGAATATTATATGAGTATTCTGCTTAACCGGGACAAAGGTCGTAACATGGTGATGTATTCGCCCCGTGGTGGAATGAATATCGAACAGGTAGCCGAAGAAACACCCGAAGAGATTTTTACCGAAGTCATCGACCCGAAAGTGGGGCTGACCGGATTCCAGGCAAGGAGAATTGCTTTTAATTTCGGTTTGAGCGGTACAGCTTTTAAAGAGATGGTAAAATTTGTTTCGGCACTTTACAAAGCATACATCGGTGCTGATGCAAGTTTATTTGAGATCAACCCGGTAATAAAAGCTGCCGACGGCCGTGTTTATGCTGCCGATGCAAAAGTAACCGTGGACAACAATGCCTTGTTCCGTCATAAAGATATTGCGGCTATGCGCGATCTGCATGAGGAAGACCCGCTGGAAGTAGAAGCTGGGCGTTTTGACCTGAATTATGTGAAACTGGACGGTAATGTGGGGTGTATGGTAAATGGTGCCGGCCTGGCTATGTCAACGATGGACATGATCAAAATGTCAGGTGGTAATCCGGCCAACTTTCTGGATGTAGGCGGTACAGCAGATGCCAAACGTGTGGAGGAAGCTTTCCGTATTATTCTGAAAGATCCGAACGTAGAAGCCATCCTCGTGAATATTTTCGGTGGAATTGTCCGCTGCGACCGTGTAGCACAGGGTGTTGTAGATGCTTACAATAATATTGGGAACATAAATGTGCCTATTATCGTCAGATTGCAGGGAACCAATGCCGAAGAAGGTAAAGAGCTGATCGATAAATCGGGACTGAAAGTTTACTCGGCCATTACGTTGCAGGATGCAGCTGAATTAGTGAACGAAGTGGTGAGTTAAGAAAAAAATCTTTATATAATTTAAAAGGCTGCTCCGTTCGGGCAGCCTTTTTTGGTTCTGAAAAAACATATTTCATCCTGCTGTTGAGTTGTTATCATTACGCCAGCCGTAAGGTGTGATTTTACAAGAAAATTTTAAAATAAACATGGGATTTTACTTGCTCTTTTTTTCTTGTTTTTTATAATTTTGTTGTAAACCACAATTAATAAACTTTTACTTCCATGAAAAATCTTTCATATAAATTCAATTTAAAAAAAATCATGAGGAGAATTTTAAAAGGATTTTGGATAGCACTGCTTTTATTGGCAGTAAACATTCCGGTTATGTCACAGGGGTTCCAACCACCGTCGCAGGAGAAAGCCGTTGTGTATTTTGTGAGAGTGACAAAATACGGTAAAGCAGTAAGTTTTGAGTTTTTTCACAACGACAAGTACATTGGTGCTTTTAAAGGAAAAAATTATATGCGTTATGAATGTGATGCTGGCGAACAACTTTTCTGGGCTTCTTCGGAGAACAGGGAATTTCTCACCGCCGATCTCAAAGAAGGAGGGACGTACATTGTCATCGTTGATGTGATCATGGGCTTCTGGAAAGGTCATGTAGGGCTTACACCTATAGATGAAAATAGTACGGAACTTTTTGAACAGGCGAAAAAACTGGTTTTGTCAAAGGCTCCGGTTGAAATCTCTCAGCAAGAATTGGACAAAAAGAACCGTAAGCTGGCAGACTTTATCCCGAAGGAATTGAAACATTACGAGGAAGTAACAAAAGACAAATATGATTTTAAGCACATATCTCCGGACATGGATATACCGGAAGATATGTTAAAATAAAAAAGCTGCCTTAAAAAAGACAGCTTCTCCGTTTCTTTTGCCGGGCAAAGGTTTATTTCATCTTTTCCGAAGTTGTTGTGATCATTCCGCTAATGGTTGCGGGAAATGTTTGCCCGTTCTGCTCAAGGTCGAGTTCAATTTCCTGGTCAATTACCGATTTGATCAGCCAGCCCGTCTGCGTGCTGACTGTCATTTCGCCACTCACCGTGCCATCCAGACGTAATTCATCGCCATCCATGTTGTTGGCTTTTATCGTTCCGGTTAGTCCGATTGTAGCTTGTTTTCCGCTGATCTTCAGTAGAGTGTAACTCATGTTAACTTTCATGTCACTGTTCTCTAACGGCGTCACATCCCCGTCCCATGTATCTCCAATGCCTATTTTTCCTTCAGGATAAACAGCGTAGTTGGAACCCGAGCTGATGTTATTGGCAATATCGTTGTTCTGGCTGAACGCGCTGGCATCTATTTCTTTCACATGACCTTTGTTATCCATGACCATCGTGTACTCAGCGCCGATCAACTCACTGAGAGTCTCGGCAATCTTAGCTACCATCGGGTTCTCCAAACTTGTCGGGTCTTCTGAATCGTAGGTAATCTGCATACCGAAAATACCTTGTGTCATTTTAATTGCGTCAATGGCAGATGTCACCGTAAAATCATCTTCCGCTTTATCCGTAACCTTCGATGTCATTCTGAAATCCATTAACTGGTCCAGCGCCATAGTCTGGCCACCGGCATCAAATACAATGTCCTGATCGATGTTCATGTTATACTGGTAAACATCTCCTTTATTCACCTTGTATTTAAGTTCAATATGTTTTTGTGCATAAAGACCGGTCAGCAAACCGGACAGCAACATCAACATAAGAGTTGTAAAAAATCTTTTCTGTTTTTCCATAGGTATTAATTATTAAAGTCTTCAAAAATAGCTAAAACCCGATACATGAGTGCATCCGGTTTATTAAATAACGTTAATATCGTATGATAGTATATTAAACGAAGATGTAAAAACAGATATTTTAATCTATTGCAAGAGATTAATTCCCTGTTAATATATGAAAACAGCAGAGTGTCAGAAAGGTTCTCCTTCCGTATCTGTCATGTCATTAAGTTTTGACGGTAGTGTTTTAATGCCTGCATTCACATCTGAGAGGGAGTAATCGCTGCCTCTGTCCGTATCCTCGAATTTTGCATAGGTGTCAATAAAGCGCAATTTCACATCGCCGGTAGGTCCGTTACGGTGTTTGGCAATGATCACTTCGGCCATACGGTGAGTTGATGATCCGTCTTCAAATTCATCCAGTTTGTAATATTCGGGTCTGTAGATAAACAGCACCAGGTCGGCATCCTGCTCAATGGCGCCCGATTCACGTAAGTCGGATAAGATCGGCCTTTTTGTCTGCCCCGGCCTGTTTTCAACGGCCCGGCTCAGCTGCGAAAGCGCCAGAACAGGTACATCCAGTTCTTTTGCCAGCGCTTTCAGCGAGCGTGATATCTGGCTGATCTCCTGCTCCCGGTTTCCTTTGTTGTCGCCACCTCCCGACATCAGCTGAAGGTAGTCGACAAACACCATTTGTATGTTGTGTTGCTGTTTCAGCCGGCGGCATTTGGCACGCAATTCAAAGATGGTGAGGGCAGGGGTGTCGTCAATAAATATTTTTGCATCCACCAGGTTAGCAATTTTATCGTTCAGTTGTTGCCATTCGTGTCCTGCCAGGTCGCCCCGTTTTAGTTTGTCCGATTTCAACTCGGTTTCACTTGAGATAAGCCGGGTTACCAGTTGTACGGATGACATTTCCAGCGAAAAAAAAGCAATGGGCTGGTTGAAATCGACCGCCACATTCCTGGCCATGGTTAACGCCAGTGCTGTTTTACCCATAGATGGTCGTGCCGCCAGGATGATAAGATCGGATTTCTGCCAACCGGAAGTAATACGATCCAATGCGGTAAACCCAGAGGGAACGCCCCGTAATTTATTTTCCGAATCTTTTGCGCTTTCAATATCTTTAATGGCCTGCTGTATCAGCGACGGCATATCTTCAAAATTCCTTCTCAGGTTGGTCTCGGAAACGGCAAACAGGTTTTGCTCCGCTTTATCTAGCAAATTGAATACATCCGTAGTATCTTCATAGGCGTCGTTAATGATCTCTGTCGAAATAGTTATCAGTTCGCGCTGGATGTGCTTTTGCAGTAAGATACGTGCGTGAAATTCAATGTTTGCTGCCGAAGCAATGCGACTGGTCAGGCTGGTAATATAATAGGGACCGCCTACCATTTCCAGTTCGCCTGTGCTTTTCAGTTCGTTTGTAACTGTGAGGATGTCAATCGGTTCCGATTTGGTAAACAAGCTCTGAACGGCAGCAAATATCCGCTGATGCTTGTCAACATAAAACACTTTGGGCGACAAAATATCGATTACGGATGTTACGGCATCTTTTTCCAGCATCATCGCACCTAAAACGGCTTCTTCAAGGTCAATAGCCTGCGGTGGTACCTTGCCGTGCTCAAGTACCACACTGGAAATGTCCGGAGTTTTTTTAACGGTCGATTTTTTACGTAAGTTTTTAGCTGCCTCTTCCATAGGTCAAAATTACAAATAATGACAGGTAGTTAATAAGCTGTTAATAACTATTTTTATCAGGAAATAAGCAGGTTGTTATCAGGGTGTTAACAGGATCAGGCAGAATGGCTTATTTAAGATGCTATGTGCTTACAGGCGGTTAATTTTGTCCAGAAAATCATAGAATTGTTCGTTGAAGGAGGATTGGTCTTTTTCAAGTAACGATTTATCTTCCACGTTCTTCCAGCAATGGCCGATGAAGTCGCAGGGGTATGGATCAAGGCAATGAGGACCCACCTCAATTTCTGGTGAACTTGTGCGCATAAGGGCCGTTTTCTCTTCGGCAACCTTTTGCTGTATGTAATCCTGAAGGTCAAGTACCCGGCTCAGGACACTCTCAAATACAAACAATTCATTCAGCTCGATTTCATCTTCGAAAGCATAATCTTTGTTAACGTACACAAGAAACATATCCTTTAATGGCAGTCCGCTGTTACTGATCACGTAATATTGAAAAGCAGCATCAAGCAGATAAGTATCCGAAATCTTTACAGAACTTTTTACTTCGTAGCCGTACCATGCACCGTCCGTATGCTGCAAGATGTCGAGCATGATCAATAACTGGTCATACTGAAAAACAGCCTCATACAGGGTGTTGTGGTTTTTCTGCCGGATAATTTCTGTAGTTTCCAGCACCCGTTTCTGAAATTGCGACGGCGATTTCGGCGACATATCAATGCCACCGGGAAATAGTTGCTGTGCCAGTTTTCCGATCCTTGTGCCCCGCTTAAATATAGCGAGTTTTTCCGGGCTGAGCTTGTCTCTGAGAAAAGGTCTTTTTTTATTCAGGTACAGCGACTTCAGGCATTGATTTCCCCTGATAAAGGTCGATTTAGACAGGATATGTCGTTCCAATAGTCTTTGGTTTTTAGATAGAGCAAAATTCCGGATTATGCATACTGAATGTCGGCTTCGCTGATTAATGGCAAGCCCATATAGCGGCGTAGTAACTGGGCGATGGTGATGACATCCTTCTGGCAATAAGTGACAATTCTTTCGAGGTCCTTCTCTTCCCAGTATACGTGGCCCACCATACTTCCGTCAATGTCGTCTTTGGGTGTGGGGATGTTAAATACGGAAGCCAGCAGTTCCAGCGAAGTGAAATGTTTATAATCACCGAATTTCCATAGTTCCATAGTGTCGAGGTGGCGTACCTCCCACGGTTTTTTACCGGCCGAATCAAGAATACGGGGAAGTTTGATGCTGTTGATGAGCATGCGCCGCGCAATGTACGGGAAGTCAAATTCTTTCCCGTTGTGCGCACAAAGCAGGTACCTGTCGGTGTCGTAATGCTTGTTGAGCATGTGGGCAAATTCTTCCAGCAGAATTTGCTCATCATCACCATAAAATGATTTTATCCGGAACTCTTTACCGTTAACGAAGCCGCACGAAATACAGACGATTTTTCCAAACTCGGCATAAATACCGGCACGTGCATATAATTTGTCTGCGGTTGTTTCCGGGTCGTTACGCATCAGCAATTCAGCCTTCTTTTCCCAAAGTTTCTTTGTCCCATCGGGTAGTTTTTCAAATCCGGGAAAGGCGGGAACCGTTTCTATGTCGAGAAACAACACATAATCAAGTCTGAGATCGTCTAACATGGCTATCGGGTTTTGATTAGAGGTGGAAAATTACAAAAAATTGTGCTTTTTAATCATTCATCCAACTGCTTTAATTCATAATTCTTGTGTATTTTGCGTTGTTCTTGGCAAATTGTGCTGAAAAAACGAAGCTAACAGGCGCTTGCCGCAAATAAATAAAAATATGAAGCGGAGCATCCTACCGGTATTTATATTCTCTCTTTTACTTTGCACTTTCGCTTCGTGCCGGAAAACCGATGATGTTCCCTTAGTTCATATTGCATTGATAAGCCCTGACGAGAATACGTTATGGCGCCTTCCGGATACGGTAAGTATAAGCTTCAAGATTACGGGTGATCAGGCACCTGACCATGTAACCGTACGTATTGTGAACAGGAATTATATTCCGTTATTTGGTGAAAAACACATCGATGCGCCTGAAATGGGTGTCGAGCTTTCCGAAACGATGGTTTTACATGCACTTCATGATACAGATGAAGCACCCTATTATATCCTGATCTCAGCAAGTGTTCATGAGGAGTATCAGAACAATTATTTCCCTGTAAAGCTGACCAATAAACCACTTGCCTATCAGGGGGTTTATTTATTCACAAAAGCTTCGGTCAACCAGACTGCCCTAACTTTTTACAAGAGCGGAATGGAACCCGTTTTGTTGGCCCGGGTAAGTGGCAATTTTATTGCCAGCGACATATCGGATTATTATCAAAAACTGTATTTGATAACGGATATCCCGGCCAGGTTACGTGCTTTCTCATTAACTGATCAACAACAGGTGTGGGAAACCGAACCGCTTCTTCCTTACCCCGTTTATACAGATGTAAAAACAGATGCTGACCGGATATATGCGGGTATGGGCAATGGTCAGATCACGGCTTATTCCGGTCTGACCGGACAACCGAAACTGGTTGCCGAAAGGTTAACTGATTCCATCCCGGAAAAGATAGCTGTGCTTGACGAATTCGTGGTGGGATATTACCGCTCAAGGATTAACGGTTACAGGAGCCTGGTTTCGTTTTACAAAGTAAGTGGCGTTAAAAAACACCGCTATCCGATAGATTTTGAACTTGTTACTTTTTTAGCGCATGAAGATCCGGCAAACGTGGTTGTTGTTGGAAACCGTGATAATGAGGGATTGTTCACCGTGTTTGACCCGTACAAAAATTCATTTGAAGAAACGGTGCAACCCGGTGTCGGGAGCATTGAAACAGCATGCGCAGCGTGGGAGGGGGCATATCTTTTTGCAACAGCCGATAAATTGTATATGTATCAGTACGATGAGCATCAGGAAAAGCTGCTTAAAGAATTAAATGATATTCCGATAGCCATAATGTATGAGCATGTTTCCGGTACTGTTTTTGTTGCTTATTCCGGCGCTTTGGTTCTTTATGAATATCCGCAGATGATGGAGATTGCAAGAATTGAACCGGAAAATGAAATAAAAGGATTAGCGCTTTTTTACCGTTATGAATAAATGATTTTGCTACATTTACGCCTTGTTATATAATATATCCGCAGCTATGAATAAAACGATCAGTTTGTTGATTATGAGTGTGCTCCTGCTCACAAGTGCTCTTCCGGCACAGGAGGTCTCTACGGTGAGTAAAAGCAGAAAGAAGAATATTAAGAATCAACTGGACTACAGGTATAGGGGTGGTTTTTATTCGTTCGAGAAATTGTTCAATAAGAATGTGACATACCCCGAAGTATTGCAGAAGAATTGCATTATGGGCATTGTTATTGTTTCCTTTGTAGTAAACTGCGATGGCGAACTTACCGATTTCTCTATTAAAAACCCGATACATCCTTTAATTAACGAACAACTGGCTAAATTCTTTGATTTGACCCAGGGGCAATGGAATACATGTGAGGATGAAAAATACAGCCGTTTTGAAATCCCTATACAGTTCAGAATCAACGATGTAGAAACCAATATGCAAGATGCTGTTTTTGTTTGCGTGACCGACACACCCGGGTATGTTTGTAACGATGACAGCTACTATTTTAAGAAAGCTGAAAAACTTCTGGAAAAGGGAAACGGCAAAAAGGCGGAGAAGTACCTGGACATTCTGATAAAACGTGACCCTTACAATATTGAATATTACGAAATGAAAAAGGAAGCGATCAGTCTTTTCAAAAAATAACACCTTTCACTTATGCCGGACTTTCTTTTGGAGGCTGATACACAATTATTCCTGCTGATCAATGGCTGGCATACCACTTTTTTCGATGCTGTAATGGTTTATATCAGTGCCAAATTGTTCTGGCTTCCTTTATACCTTCTGTTAGCTTATCTGCTCATAAGGGAATACAAAAAGAAAGCGCTCATAGCTTTGTTGTTTGTTGCAGTTTTGGTTGCGCTGACAGACCAGGTATCTGTTCACCTTTTCAAAAACGTATTTGAACGCCTGCGCCCTTGTCATGATGAAGAATTAATTCCCTGGATACATCTGGTTAACAACCACTGTGGCGGCACATATGGTTTTGTTTCTTCACATGCCACCAATGTATTCGGTATCGTCGTATTTATATCCGGTTTGCTTTCAATGCGGTATCGGTGGCTTGTGTGGGTATTGCCGGTCTGGGGATTGCTGGTGATGTACAGCAGGGTCTATTTAGGTGTGCATTACCCGCTGGATGTATTGGCGGGAGCAGTCGTTGGTGCCTTTTTGGGCTGGATAATACTGAAAGCTTACTTGTTTACCGAAAAGAAATGGCTGTATCGGTGGAACTGATACATGTTTTGTGTTAACCAATGTGGATCAGCACAGCATCGTTCCATTTCATGCCAAGTAAAGAAGCCGCTTTTCCCTTATTGATAGCAATTTCAAGCACATTATTGCTCGCAAACAAAGCAACCACTTCGCCCGGAGGCGCGTCATCATACGAAGTACTTATCTTATCTACTGAAACAGAACGTAAGGAAATTGAAAAATGGCGGTTCCCGACAGTTTTTTTAAACAACTCCCGCGGAATGTTGGTGATCAGGTTTTCATACGAGTCGACATGCATCACTACGCCCCTTATTGAATCTTTATCAACGACTGGCTCAAACAGCAGTTTTTGAGTCAATTCCTTTTTCGGGCTTCCCAGTTCCTTCATCGGTTTCCCTTCCAGAAGGTGTACCGCAGCTTTAACAAACCTGTCTCTGCCCGAAAAGGTGAAATTTTCCGTTTCCTGAATAATCTCCATCTCTACCATTTCATTCGGTTCATGCTCAAAGATCATCGAGAAGATACCATCGTCAGTGCCGATAAAATAATGGCCATCATAAAAAGCAACGGTGTGCGGACGACTGATGGACTCTTCCGTGTTCATACCGATAAGATGTACCGAACCGTCAGGAAAATTTTTAAAAGTGTTTTTTATGATGTAGGCTGCTTCGATCGAATTAAACGGTTCGATTTCGTGGGTAATATCCACAATGGTCGTTTCGGGAAGTTGCGAAAGAATCCTTCCTTTTACGGCTCCTGCGTAATAATCTCTTGTTCCCCAGTCACTGGTTAATGTAAGAATGGCCATGTCAGATGTTACCCGGCTAAATTGATTAATTGTTGTGATGATTATGAATTTCAAAATTATAAATTTTTAAGCCCTTCCCGGCGTTATTTTTTAATATTTTTGAATTTTACTTTAATTACGACCTGATTCTCTACTAAATGAGTGAACGAATTCTGCAACTGGACGTTGGAAGCCCACTGGAAATATATGGTCCGGGTGATAAATACCTGAACGAAATCAAAGATCTGTTCCCTAAACTGAAGATTATTGTACGGGGTGAGTTGATCAAGCTTATAGGCGAAGAGAAGCAAATCAATAATTTTGAAAAACGTTTTGATCTGCTCCTGATCCATTTTGACAGATTCGGGAAGATCAACGAAGATGTAGTACGCCAGATTATGGGGGAGGATGAACCGGGCAATCATGTATCGGAGAAAGGGGATGACGTACTGGTTTATGGCAGTCATGGAAAGCTGATACGGGCGTTAACGCCGAATCAGAAGAAAATGGTTACCAGCAGCGAAAAGAATGACCTGGTATTTGCTATCGGTCCTGCCGGAACTGGCAAAACCTATACGGCGGTGGCGCTGGCAGTTAGGGCATTGAAAAACAAACAGGTGAAGAGGATCGTGCTGACGCGTCCGGCTATCGAGGCAGGGGAGAGCCTGGGTTTTTTACCGGGCGATATGAAAGAAAAACTGGACCCGTACCTTCAGCCGCTATACGATGCGTTGCGGGATATGCTGCCTACCAGCAAGTTTTTATCCTACCTCGAAGATGAAACGATCGAAATAGCACCGCTGGCATTTATGCGCGGACGCACGCTAAGCAATGCCTTTGCCATACTCGACGAGGCCCAGAATGCTTCGGAAAGCCAGTTGAAAATGTTCCTGACACGGATGGGAAAATCATCGAAATTTATAGTAACCGGCGACGTGACCCAGATTGATCTGCCCCGGAAAAAACTGTCGGGATTACTGCAGGCACCGGGACTTCTGAAAGGTATTAAAGGAATTGATTTTGTGTATCTTGACGGAAGAGATGTGGTGCGGCATAAACTGGTGTCATCCATTATTGATGCGTATAATAAAAGACAGGAAGAAGATTAATTTAGGCTGGAAGCCCAACAAGTAACAAATAACCTATAACGAATAACAAATAACCTATAACGAATAACAAAAGAATGAACGAGGCAATTATCAGAACCGATTTTGAATTTCCGGGACAGAAAAATGTGTACCACGGAAAAGTAAGAGATGTGTATAATATTAACGATGAGTTACTGGTGATGGTGGCTACCGATCGCATTTCGGCTTTCGATGTTGTGCTTCCACGGGGTATTCCTTACAAAGGGCAGGTGCTCAACCAGATCGCTTCCAAGTTTCTTGATGCTACGGCAGATATTGTCCCCAACTGGAAAGTAGCCAGCCCTGATCCGATGGTGACTGTGGGACATTACTGCAAACCTTTTCCGGTGGAAATGATCATCCGTGGTTATCTTACGGGGAGCTCGTGGCGTACTTATAAGTCAGGTGCGCGCGCTATTTGCGGTGTACCGGTTCCTGACGGCCTGAAAGAGCATGAACGTTTTGCCAAACCAATTGTTACGCCAACAACCAAGGCGGCAGAAGGTCATGATGAAGATATTTCCGAGGAAGAAATCATCAGCAGCGGGCTGGTATCGGCAGAGGATTATGCCAAAATGAAAGAATATACCATCAGACTGTTTGAGCGTGGAACGCAAATAGCAGCAGAGAAAGGCCTGATACTGGTAGATACAAAATACGAGTTTGGTAAAGTGGGTGACCAGATCTATCTGATTGACGAAATACATACACCTGATTCGTCACGTTATTTTTATGCTGATAAATATGAGGAGCGATTCGCCAACGGTGAGCCGCAGAAACAACTGTCAAAAGAGTTTGTGCGCGAGTGGCTTATGGAGAACGGATTCCAGGGTAAAGAGGGGCAGCAAATGCCCGAAATGACGGATGAGTTTGTGAACAGCGTTTCGGAAAGATATATTGAACTGTTTGAGCAGGTAACAGGTGAGAAATTTAACAGAGTGCCCACCGGTGGTGTGTTGGAACGGATTGAAAAAAACATCGGCACATTCCTGAAGTCACATTAAATTGATAGGGTTAAAGACGGTTAATCGAGCAAGCTAAGCAGCAGGTTCAGCGTGTCTGCTTTTTCAGGCATATTTTCCAGGATGTACGTATCAGCAATTTCAGTGATCAGTCTCCTGATAATGCTTTTATTGCTGCAAGGACGAAAATATGCCTCATTGATCTCCAGTTTCATTTGTTTCAGGTACAGTTCAATTTCATTTTGCGTAAAAACAGCTCCTTTATTCAGAGCGTTCAGATAAAACAAAACTTCGTCTTCCATGAAATCTTCTATTTCCTTAGCCGGCATGGAGTCATCCATGTAAGCCAGTATAAAATGATCCGGAAGATCGATGCCGAAAATGGGAATTCTTAACTGTTGTGCAATAGTCATGTAGAGCATACCCAGAGTCAGGGCATTGCCTGTCTTGCTGTCCAGCAATTCGTTCAAAAAGTAGGTGTTCAGCGAACTTTTTTGCTTTGGGGATTGCCCTTTGAACTGATGGATTTCGAACAACACATGGTTGATCACCTTAATTTTCTCCAGGGCAGTGAGGTTGTCATTTATTTCGAGCCACACATCCTGTTTCAAACGTTCAAACTCAGATATATATTTATCTTCGTCTAAGTCAGGGAAGCGGAATTTTGAAATCAGCAGGAAGGCTTTTAATAAATCATTGTTTTGAAAATCTGCCCAGCTTTTTAGTTCGTGGTACAGGTCGTTGAAGCGGATTTCGTCAATAATATGTTCCAGACGTTCGGCACTTTCCGGGTTTTCCGAATGCAGCCAGGCTTCTTCCAGCCTGGGGATAGCTTCTTTGCCGTAGCCTGATATTTTCTCCCTGATGGTCAGGTACATCTCCCGGTCCGGCTCGTCAATCAGGCTGATGAGGGCGTCCAGTTCGTTCTTTGCTTGTTTTACCACAGGTGATTCTTGTTTGTCCGCTGTAAATTTAGGTTAGTGAGATTGATTTTACAGGCAACCGGACAATGAGTTAATCACAGGCAATTGTTAAAAACCGGAAATAAAAAAACACCTGTTTCAGTGGTGTCTCTGAAGCAAGGGAAGCAGTTACACAACCTTTACCAGGTAATAGTTCTTTTTACCTTTCTGTACCAGGATATATTTATCGTTCAGCAGGTCTTTGGTGCCTATCTCGTAGTCGTCCCTGATCTTTTGCTTATTGACAGAAACGGCATTGTCTTTCAGCATGCGGCGGGCTTCGCCGTTTGATTTGAAGGCGCCCACTTTTTCCGAAAGAAAGTCGAGCAACCCGATGCCTTGTTCAAACTCCGTCCGCGATACTTCCGACTGCGGAACACCCTCAAAAACAGAAAGCAGCACTTCTTCGGATAATTTCTTCAATGTTTCAGTGGTGCCTTTTCCAAACAATATCTGCGATGCTTCGACAGCCATATTGTAATCCTCTTCCGAGTGCACCCTCACCGTAACATCTTTGGCCAGCGCTTTCTGTAATAACCTCAAGTGGGGAGCTTCGCGGTGCTCTTTTGTGATCTCTTCAATCTCTTCTTTCGGCAGCAGCGTGAAGTATTTGATCCATTTTTCGGCATCCTCGTCAGAGGCATTCAGCCAGTACTGGTAAAATTTATAAGGCGATGTTCTTTCGGGGTCGAGCCATACATTGCCGCCTTCGCTTTTTCCGAATTTCGTCCCGTCAGCTTTGGTGATCAGCGGGCAGGTGAGGGCATAAGCATCTGCTTCCTGTTGTTCATCAGCAAAAAACTTCCGGCGTATCAGTTCCGTTCCGGTCAGTATATTTCCCCACTGGTCGGAACCACCTAACTGCAGTTTGACGTTTTTGTTTTTGTACAGCCAGTAAAAGTCGTAACCCTGCACCAGCTGGTAGCTGAATTCGGTAAACGACATACCGCTCTCCAGTCGTTTCTTTACCGAATCTTTAGCCAGCATATAGTTGACCGTGATGTGCTTGCCCACGTCCCGTATGAAATCGAGAAAATTGAAATCTTTAAACCAATCATAATTATTGACGACTTCGGCTTTGTTGTCACCCTGCTCAAAGTCGAGGAACTTCATCAGTTGTTTTTTCTGTCCTTCCAGGTTATGGTTGATCTTTTCGATGGATAAAAGTTGCCGCTCTTCCGTCTTACCGGAAGGGTCACCTACTTGTCCTGTTGCACCGCCCACCAGCACAAAAGGTTTATGTCCGGCACGTTGCAGATGTACCAGCAGCATAATCGGTACCAGGTTGCCAATGTGCAGCGAGTCGGCTGTTGGGTCAAAGCCGATGTAGCCAGAGGTCATCTCTTTTTGCAGTTGCTCTTCCGTTCCCGGCGTCATGTCGTGGATCATCCCGCGCCAGCGTAATTCTTCAACAAAGTTTTTTATGTCACTCACGGTTTCTTGAATTTTGCGCAAAGATAAGGATTTGGTAATTTGTTGCAGACAATAAGTTCCCTGATAATTTCAGTAAATATCAAAGCCCCCTCAACCATTCAGGTCGCAGCTTACTGTGGTCAGGATCTTCCAGTACTTTGGCAATGCGTTTTAATAACTTATCCTTATCGTGGTTAAGTATCCCCTTCAAAACAAGATAGTTGGAAGCATGATCACTACGAAAGACCGTGCTTTCCAGTTCCAGCCCGCTGAGAAAGTTGCCCATTTCCAAAATCAGCTCCATTTTGGTCAGTTCTTCAAAATCACCCCCGAAACGTTTTTTGAAATGCGCTACACCATACGGAAAACTCAACACCAGCGTGGAAAGATATTCCGGCTGTATTTCATTGACTATACGGGCACTGTTGATGGCATGTTGTTCCGAATATTTCCGGCCTCCCAGCCCGTTCAATATCATCACCGAAAGTTTGATACCTGCCCGGCGTGCACGGATGAGTGCCTGAGAAGTGCTTTCGTACGTTTCCCCTTTGTTGATCAGTTGCAGCAACTCATCATCCCCCGTTTCGATGCCTACATACAGAAGTTTCAATCCTTTGTCGGCCAGCAGGCGGAGTTCTTCATCGGTTTTGGATAGAATGTCTTTGGGCAGGGCATAAGCTGAAATCCTTCTCAGTTTCGGGAATGTTTCATTTAGCCGGTCGAGGATGCGCGACAACAGTCTGAAAGAAAGAACGAATGCA
>Ga0136651_10001047_pt1 | contig 15157 bp, 15 predicted proteins | sample Mar14236cmmetaG_FD_94867 | JGI IMG/M metagenome (GOLD analysis project Ga0136651, IMG submission 94867) | Marine hydrothermal vent microbial communities from Guaymas Basin, Gulf of California to study Microbial Dark Matter (Phase II) - Marker... ...
GCTTTCAACTGTTCTGGCCCCTAAGCGGAACTCGTTTTTCAGTGCCTCAGCAAAGGTGAGGTCCAGTTGCTCGCAGGCCGATCGCATGTCGCTCAAAAGGCACTGCTGGGGGAATTGAACGATCTGCTGGGCCAGGGCCTCTGCCTCTTCCCTCGCGGTCCCTGGGTCCACAACCCGGTTGGCCAGTCCCATGGCCATGGCTTCATCCGCATGCACAGGCCGGCCGGTAATAATCATATCCATGGCGCGGGAAAGGCCTATCAATCGAGGCAGCCGAACCGTGCCGCCGTCAATAAGGGGAACACCCCAGCGCCGGCAGAACACCCCGAAGACCGCGTCAGCACTCACCACACGCATATGGCACCAGAGGGCGAGCTCGAGTCCCCCTGCCACGGCATAGCCTTCCACCGCAGCAATCACCGGCTTTTTCACCCGCATGCGCGTAGGTCCCATGGGCCCGTAACCATCCTCAGCCAGTCTGTTCCCCCTGCCCTCGGCAAGTCCCTTGAGGTCTGCGCCAGCGCAGAAGTTTCCCCCAGCCCCGGTAAGGACCGAAGCGCGGGCCCCATCATCATCCTCAAAGGACCTGAATGCCTCATAAAGCTCCCGGGCCGTTGGCCCGTCCACCGCGTTTCTCACCTCTGGGCGGCTGATTATAACGGTTGTGACAGCACCTTTTTTTTCAGTAATCACGCCCATCTCCATACCCCTCCCACGTTTTCCATTGACCGAGAAGCTGTTTTGGCCTAAGAGATTATTAGCAGATGGGAGATGTGGGGGCAAGCCTTGTCACCTCTTATCTCACCAGGCATACGCCCATAACCGGATACAGACTACCCGCCTAACAGAGCATAGGGCAACCGAAGGGATACGACAGGGAGGAAATCCTCCACGCCCTGAAAGGATGTGCGATCGAAAACCCGTGAAATTCATCGGCCTTAGGGCCTTCGCACAATAGCCGCCCGGTTGGTTCCCTCAGCCGTGTTGAAGCTGCCTCAGCGGGTCTTTTTGGGGAAGAGGATAGAAAAGGTTGTGCCGCCTGACCTGAAACAGTCTTCCCTAGCGGCACAGAATCGGCACCTACTTATCTTTCCGGGGCAGGCATCGTATTCATTGGGTATGAATACACACCTAGAAGAGTCCATATCTATCCTGAAATCATATCTCTCCGAGAAGACCTTCATCCTCAACAGATCCGCACCCCTGCCACCGGCGTTGAAGTCAAAGGGGCCCCTGGTGGCATAGGCCATGGTGTCCTGGGTGGTAAAAAAGCCCTCAAATATCAGTCTCTGATTCTCCCCTGTAATCCCCACTCCCCAATCCCTTATGCGCAGTTCCACATGGCTCTCCCCTCCCCTGACAGACACCTCCGCCTTTCCCTCATCAGGGGTATTTTCTATGGCGTTTTTCATAAGGCCGTCAAACACCTTCTGAAGGACCGTCAACGGAACGTTTATGGGTGGGGCCGCATCCAGTTCAATGGATATTTCCACCTGCCGATGCGAAAACAGGGGCCGCAGTTCTTCCATCCTCTTTCTCACATATGGCCCCAGGTCGATATTTTCAGGCGGGAGTCGTTTAGGCCCGAAAAGGTCCTCAATACGTCCTCTCAAAAAGGAAACGAGCTCTCCCTCGTCAGCCCCTTCAGCAACGAGGGTCTCAAGCTCATCGCCGCACTGATCCACCAGGCCTGAAAGGAGGTCATAGGCCCGATACGGCCTGCCCTGAATGATATCTTCCACCTGGTACTGGATCTCCATGATTCGCCCGAGGCTTCTCTCTGCCCTTGTCACGGTGGGCTTCCAGGTCTCCTCAGGCAGGGAGGCCATCCTTTTTCCAAGTATCCTCAGGGAACCGGAGAGGACCGATACGGGCGTCTTCAGCTCATGTGAGAGGTGATGGAACATCTTGTCCTTTGCCCGGTTCATCCTTGACACGTCCGCGTAGGCCTTCCTGAGTTCGCTTGAAAACCTGGCGTTTTCAATGGAAAGGGCCACGGTCCCGGCTATCATGGTCAGGAGCTCCACATCGGTCTGGTCAAAGGGTCCTTGCTTTTTGTTCATGGCGCTGAGGACCCCGATGATCCGATCGCTGCTCTTTGCCGCCACCTGGAGGAAATTTCTGGTCCTATAGCCTAACTTTCTGTCCCTGATAGGGTACGATTTTCCTATCGTAGAGGTATCGTTCACCATAACCGGTTCCCCCGTCCTGATCACCTTCAGGGCAACCACCTGATCCGCGTGCTCCACCGGAAAACGAACCTCCTTGACCCTTTTCTGAGTGGCCGTATCGTCGTAGGCAACCCCGGGGAAAAAGATCTCCTGTTTCTCTTCATCAAGAAGTATGACTACGCCGCCCTCCACACACAGCAGGGTCTTTATTTCACTGCTTATATAGTCCAGGAGTTCATCCAAGTCAGGGTAGCGGGGCAGGGCCATGCTGATCCTGAGCATGGCCTGATTATTCCGGGCGATCCTCTTCTCCCGGGTAACATCCCTCAGGATAACCAGCTCTCCGGCCTCCCTCCCGTCGGGACCTGAAAACAGAGCGGCCCTCATGATCACATCAAGAACCCGCCCGTCTTTGGTCATCCTCCTGGTCTCGTGTCTCAGTATGGTCTTTTCCTCGAAAAGTCTCCTGATATCATCAGGGATCTCTCTTTCAAGGTCAGGCGGTACATAGGGGATCCTTTTTCCCTTCAGTTCCTGAAGGGTCCATCCGAAGGTATCTGTGAAGGCAGGGTTCAGATAAGATACCAGGCCATCCACTGTAAAAACCACTGTTGGATAAGGGGCAAAGTCGAGCAGTGTCCTCAGATGATGGTCAGACCCTGTTTCCACCTGCGTCAGTTGGCAGGCCTGTTCTTCCAGGTCCCTGATCTTCTGCTCAAGTTCTTCATATGTGTGGTTGCCGGTCATCCTGAACTCTTTCACTTGCGCCTGGAGTCAGGCTCAGCCTTTAATTTTCTTGTAAAGGGGAGGAAATGGCAGGGTTCAGAGCATCTTCTCAATGAATCCGGGATCAGTGGCCTTTCATCCCGCCCTGGCCCAGCCTCGGTCCATCCTCGGCTTGACACAGGCACAGGGGGGGTTGGAGTTCCCGAGACCTCAGATCAGACGCACCCATCCCGGGTCCAATCCCAACTGTGCCAGCCACTCCTGAATAGCCCCGTGCAGGAGGCGGTAGTAATTCTCGGTACCTCCCAGGCCCCTCCTGCCGAAGTAGTAGTTGATCTCAAGGGCCAGGGGCTCCGGATCTTCGTCCATAATGGAAAACACCAAATCTATGGCCGCCAGGTTGATGCCGGTTTTATGGGAGAGGAGGTGGGTCAGGGCCCTTCCCTTTTCCTGAAGATCGGGCCGCCATTCATGATCAATAAGGGCGCCCCGGTTGATGGTGGTTATCTCCTGCCCCGGCCTGGCGGGCCGTTTCCAGTATGTTATTATCCTCTTCCCTATAGTCACGGCTCTGAGCACGTTTCCGCCACAGGGGATATGGTCCTGGGTGACAAAGCCCTTCAAACCCGATCTTCCCCGGAGGGAGAGGCGAGCCAGCGCCCTATCCAGGGCAACCCGGTCTGCCACAAAAAATACTCCCTCCCCCTCGTGGGTCCTATCCTCTTTGATAAAGAAGGGGAATTCATGGGGCATCCCCTGCCCCCCTGCCCACGCCTCCGTAAAATCCCCGACTCCGTTCCAGGCCAAAGTCGCCGGATGGGGAATGCCCTTATCCCTGAACAGTGCCCTCTGCCCCACCTTGCCCTGATATCTGATGCGGGCCTTGTAATTGGGAAACAGGGGGGTATCAGACCGGGCGCAGAGCCCATACAGCTCCTGAGTGCACGCCTGAGGGAGGATAACGGCCTCGGCCTCCTCAATTGCATGAAGGATCTCCCCATCCAGGTCGCAGTCTCCCAGGATAATCTGACGGTGGGCCTCAAAGCATGGATGAAACGAGAGGATCATGAACTTAGTTCGCTTCGCTCACAATTTCGCACCCGCCTCAGCCTTTTTCAGCGCGTTTTCAAGGTCCTGGCGCTGAATCGGCTTGTAAAGAAAGGCGGTGATATTCAGGGTCAAGGCCTGGCGGGCCAGGTCCAGCCCCTTGGTGCGATCGGTCTCTTTGGTGGAAAAAAAGGCTCAAAGATTCTATCCTGCAGATGGGGGGCAATGCCCACGCCGGTGTCTGACACCTCCAGACAAACCCGTGTGTTTTCAGAATAGGTCTTGATGGTCACTGCCCCTCCGGTCTTTTGCCCTTTGATCTTAATGGCCTCTCTTGCGTTCTCCAGGAGGTTGAAAATGACCTCCGCCAGACAGGCCCTCTGTCCTATCACGGGTGGAAGATCCCGACCTCGGTCTATTTTAACCTGAATATTATCGAGGGTCAACTGGCGATCCAGGAGCTCCCGCAACCAGTCCCCGGCCAGATTAAATCCCAGCACTGCAATAACAATGGTCAGCCCCGGAAAGGTGATCAGCCACCAGGCATAGGTGATGTACTGGCGGCCTTCGGCGAGCATCAACCCCCAGTCGCAGGACGGCGGCTGGGCCCCCAGGCCCAAAAAACTCATGGTGGCGGTCAGGACGATGATGCCGCCGATCTCGATGGTGGCCGGGATGATGTTTTTGGTGCTGGGGCCATTGACCGCTACCATGGGAAAAGGCGGCCGTTTCCTATGGCCAGGCCGGGGTAGGTCATGAACGCGAAATTGGCCCCGGTAAAAAGCTCCCCTAAGATACCACTGACAACGGCGGGCAACCCCTGGCCGCCGAATTCGGGGTTGGTGGATGTTCCGATCCACCCGTTTTCCGCCATGACCCGCCAGCACTCATGAAAAGATGCGGGCGGTATTACCCGGCCTTCATCGTAGGAACAGCCTTCCCTGTCCCCGTCCTGCATGGCAGGTCCCAGAACTTCCCGGCAGACCTTGAGCGCTTCGTCAATGATCATGCTGAAGTCTTCGTTGTCAAAATCCTGGTAGGCCTCGTAAGTCAGAAGCTTATCCATATTCAGGTATTCGAAAAGGACGAATTTCAGATCCCTTCTGAAATTAAGAAATGAATATTACAATCCGCTGGATCAACTTCTTGAAACCGAGACGGTTGGCGAAGAGGCCTTTCGAAAGGCGACGGGTCTGGGCGCTAACTGGCTGGCCAGGTTTGAAGAATGGGGAGTTATCACCTGGAAAAAGCGTGGTCAGGATAAGGTTTATTCACAAGATGATGTGATTATCGGTAAATTGCTGGTCGACCTGGATCAGGCCGGTTTTGGCCCAAAAGACGGCTTTAATATTGAGAATGTCAAACATTACGTTGATCTGTTTCGTGAGATCGTGGTGATGTCCCACACTGGATATCTGGAGGCCCATCTGGATCAATACACCCGTGAGGAGAACCTGGAAAGAAGTGTCCGGGGCAGAGAACTCATGAGTCTCTTTTTCTACCATCTTTACAGGAAGTTGATACGGAACGAAAGTGAACGGTTTCAATCCGGCAAGAATGAGAAATAGCGCTGATTTTTCTCTCAGCTAAAATGAATCACCGGCACAAGGACCGGAAATCCGTCCGATCCCGCATAGGCCACAAATTTAAGAGAAGCGAGGCCATTGAACAGATCTTTCGCAAAAGGTTTGAGAGTCGGCGATAAGAACTCGTTTTTTTGGGAAAGTACAGCGGGAGTGGCCTTGGGGATCAAGGAAGATCCGACCATCCCGCCTTGCGGGATTGTAGGGAGAACTCACGGCCCTCAAATGGGGGCTTTAGCCGAGCCCGGATAGCGTGGAGACCGACACAGCGACAGGAGCTTGTCGAAGATCCCGTTTTCAGCGGGGATCATGCCAAAAGGGCGGGAAATAGGGGAAATTTGAGCAGAGCGGTCCCGTGAACTCAACTCTTTCCTGAAAACTCAGGGACATGCATTTTTTTGAAAAAATTCACTTTTTTCAACCCTTATATCGGAATTTCAGGATTTGACTTTGTTCCTTGAGATGACTATAATCCTACGAAACCTATTGGATCGTCAGGAGTAAGACAATGCCCATTTTTGAATTCAGGTGCGCGGCCTGTGGAGAGGTGTTTGAAAAACTCTTCATGAGTCCGGACGAACAGGCGGACATGAGTTGCCCCTGTTGCAAGGCGGAAAACGTGGAACGGGTGGTAAGCAGGACCAACTACTCCATCGGTTCGGGCCCGGGAGGCAACCAGCCCAGGATAACCGCAAAATCTTGCGGGGATGCCGGCCGCTGCATGACCCTTGACCTGCCGGGGCCTGCCAGATGATGGGCCTCCAGGAACCCGTTCCGTCCCCTCTAAAGGGCGAGCTAAGCGACGATGACAGGCTCCATATTACAGAGGTCTTTGAGGAAGAGGTGGTGCCGAAACTCAGGATGATGGATGCCCGGGCAGGCAACCTGAACTGCGCATTTGCCGGAGAGGAGTACTGCAACTGGGTCGTCCAGTTCAGACCCACCCGTTTCGGTTTTGAAATTGTCGATTTTGAGTACGATGAGAATTCCAGGAGCTTCGAGCTCCCCCCCGGACGGCTGATCAAGGATATAGCTTGAAATGTTTGAAAGCAGGTTCATAGGGAAAGAACCGGTTAAAAGGCCCCAATGCCCCTTTTGCGGGCAGCTCGTTGAGGCCCCAAAGGAACTCTCCACCAGGAAACCGGGTGAGATGCCCATGGGTTCATGTTCATGCGGGGCCGTCTATGCCTGTGACGAAACCGGCCACAACCTGGGCTCGGCCATGATAGAGGCCCTGGTGTTCGGCTGCGACATGGACTGGGACCTTGCCTGGGGCCTGGAGCCTGAAGAGGACTACCTGCAGGAAATAGTTGAAAATTATGACCTGATAAGTCATCTGATCATACCCTCGGGCTCCTATGAGGGGAGAAGGATCGGGGGAGCCCTCTACTTCATAAGACTCCACAGAGATATTCAGGAGGTTGCCTCTGAAGGGGTCAGGCAGAGGCTGGCGGGCGCTGTTCCAGTCTCGTCTGATTCATCCACACGGCATGGGAGGAAAAAAACCCTGTCAAAGAGAGAGGTAGAGACCCTTGTCAGGGATTATGAAATTCGCCCCATAGAGGACGCGGCAGGCAAGGACAAGAAGATGATCAGGTACCTGCAGCGCATCCTCTACTCAGGAGACCCGCAGCTCCGACAGAGGGCCGCCGAGTCCCTCGGCAGGGTATGCGCGGTCATAGGTCAGAGGGACCCCGGGATTATTTCCAAGCTGCTTCAGGGGCTCTTTTACTCCATTGTGGATACCGCGGCCTTTTCCCCGGGGGCCTTTGAGGCCATTGGAGAGATCATCGCCCACAGGCCCGATCTCTTTGGAGGCTACGCCCCTCAGCTCTACCAGTTCCTTGCCGATCCGACCCGGAAGGCCAGTGCCATTCAGGCCCTGGGCAGGATCGCCCTGTCAAGTCCAAAGATTCTGCGCAAGCACACCCTCCATTTCTTTGCCTTCTTGGATGATCCTGACCCGGAGGTACGCGGCTACACCGCCTGGCTCATGGGCAACTTAGGGGCCCATGAGGCAAGAAAGGATGTTGAGGCCCTCATGGGGGAATCCCATGAGATAGAGATGTACTGGGATGGATTCATTGAGAAGAAAAGCGTGGGACTGGTGGCGTCAGAGGCAGCGGCAAAGTTGTGATAACAGAATACCTCTTCTCCTCCCCCCAGGGAGACATCTCCCTCACCCCCGAAGACCTGTCAAGGCCTTTTCTGGTAGCACCACTTAAGGAGCATCCCTTCCTGACCCTAAGAGACTACTTCCATGCCATCGAGGAGTTCATCCTGAAAGACGGGGGCAAATCCCTGGGGTCTGCCCTTAAAAAGATCCGGGAAAACTGTTTCCGCCCCACGGGGATTGAGAGAATGGTCATCCGCAGTGAAAAACATGGGGCCTTTCACCATGTCGCCAGTGTGGAGATCTTTCTTCATGAAGAGCGGATCAAGTTCGCTGTGAGTACGGCCCTGTCTGAAGAGGGGAGGGAACGCCTGGCGCGGGAATTCGGCCTCCTGAGATCCCTGAACGATTCACTGAAGCTCCCCTACCTGCCTAAAGTTCACCAGATGGGAGAGGTGATACAAAGGGCCGAGAGCGGGGAGGTGGAGATCCTGGCCATGCTCCTGGGAGAGTGGTTCGAGGACTACCATGAATGGCATTTTTCCGTTGACGGGGGGCGTGGGCACCAGAAACTGTGTATATGGGACCTGCTGGACGGACACCGGTTTGCCACACTGGAAGAGGCATATCAAATCTTCCACGAGGCGTCCAAGATCGTTACCCTCTACTACGATACCGAAACCTTCAGGCAGATCTATCCCTGGCACCACGGGGCCGGAGACTTTGTAGTGAGCGCAGGGGAAGGCCGTATCACCCTGAGGCTAACCACTGTCAGGGGGTACCGGTCCATAATGGACCGATTAGCGGATGATCCCCCAGGCCCCATGACGGCGCTCCTCTACTTTTTCCTGAATCTCACCCTCAGGATGCGGTTGGACAGGCTCGACGGCGTGGGGAAGACGGTCTGGGCCGACGATTTTGCAGCGGCTGCTGCAACTGAAGGCTTTTTTCAGGCCCTGGGAATCATGGAGGCACAGGGTAGGATCGAATCGGGGCTCGCAGGTAAACTACTTTCCCTGCTTCAGTCCTTCAGCGAAGAGGAGTTCGGGAAACTCCTGGAACCGCTTCTTGTACTCTACCAGGAAGACGATCCCACGGATCTGGCGGTAATACTGGCCAACCGCAAGAGACACGTCACGCTTCTGAGCCGGGTCCTCCAAGCTCTCCAGATATGAGTTGCTCCACGGGTGTCTTTATGACCTTTGAAACAGAGAGGAGGAGAGACGCCCTTTCAATCCCCTTGGCCTCCTTTTTATCAACGAGCTCGGAGGATAGCTGATAGAGCTCGCGATGGATCCCGTCAAGGTTGAAGGCGGGGTATGTCTGATCCTTCCTGAACCCGGATTTTCCACATACCCTCAAGGCCCCCCGGATCATGGTGGGGATTCCATACACCCTGCACGTTATGGGCCGATAGGGGTAAAGGACACACTCATCATTATCGTCCAGGAGGGGACACCTGATCCTCGCCCTGGCAAGGGAGTATGCTCTCATCTGAGGATCATCCCTGAATTCCGCGAGGGTCCTTTCCAGCTTCAGGAGCCCTTCATCCGCCCGAGCGCATCTCTTCAGGGCAGGGGCCCTCTCCTGTTCAGGAAGTTGGTCAAAGTCGTGCTTCAGGAAGACCGCCTCCACGAGAAAAAGTCCGAACACCGCATGGCAGCAGTCAGCACAATGGGGCTTGCAACTGATACATTCCTCAAACTCCCCTGCCATTCTCAGGAAGGCCTGATCCGCCTTTGACACCAGGTTGTCGTAAGGCTCGAATAGATAGGAAAAATCGGTCATTCTCAGCAGACGCGCTCAGGCGGACACGGATGGAGAGGAGGTTCGCCGGTGAGGTTCCAAGACCTTTTTAAACTCCGGGTGGGGCTCAAAACCCAAGTCAACGGCCCTGTCCAGATGCTCGATGGCCTTTGCGTATTCATTGTTATTATAGTAGGCTGCGGCAAGGTTGTTGTGGCCCAATGCAAACTCAGGCGCCATATTAACCATCTTCTCTCCGGTCTCAATGGCCTTTTCCACATCCCCTGCCTGGAGGTAGGCGTTTGTAAGGTTGCTCCAGGCCTGTACGATCTCAGGGTTCAGCTCAACGGCCTTTTTCAGTGCTGAAATGGCCTCATCTGTCTTCATCATCTGCAGATAGGCAAAACCTATGTTGGCATAGCCGCGGGCATACCTGGGCTCTATCTCAACGGCCTTCCTGTTGGCGTCAACCACCATTTCTAGGTCGCCCTTCTTGAAGTATATATAGCCTAAATTCACATAGCCCTCAAACATCCTGCCGCTGTCTGCTATGGCCGCCCGGAAGGCCTCAACCGCCTCGTCCAGCTTTCCCTCCTCCATGAGGGAAACTCCCCGGTTATACTGGGTATTGGCGCATTCGTCCTCTGTATCCCGCATCCTTTTCTGTTCGGCGATAAACTCTTCCGAACCCTGGGGGGTCTTCATAGTACACCTCATCTTATTCAGCAGCGTCCTTTTCAAATACCCGAAAAGAACGGAAACATCCTGTTAATCGTGGACCATAAACATGAAAAGAGGCCGCAGTCCCCCCGGACAGCGGCCCCTCCTGCTGTCAATCCGGCTGCACCCGAATCCTTACGGCAGCCAAAAGATTCCAATCCTAATGATCTTCGGTCTGACCTCTCCCCTTAAGACCGTACATGGTGCTGCTGCCCGTGGAAAAATAGATCAGCTTTTCCTCGTTTATCAGGGCAGTAGCGGCCTTTTTGATCATCCTGGCCTTGGCGTCGGGTATTACCTTCTGAACCGCCTTCTGGATATCGTTGAAATAAAACTTGCTTTTCTTACTTTTTTCAGCAAATGCCAGAATGGCCTCTTTTATGTCTTCCATCATGGTTCTCCTTGGATGGCCTCTGTCCGGGGAAAGCCCTCGCTCAGTAGGGCCCCTGGTCCCGGATCAGAGGCTCAATTAGCCGATCGTTTATTTGATCCCGCCAGCCGCCCTGGAAACCGCCCAGGCCGCCTCAGTGTACTTGAACTGGGTTGAGGTCCTGTAGGTATCGTACTGGAGCCGGTAGTCATCGATCAGGTGCTCGGTAAAGGGGAGATCGCATTTCTCGAAGAACCTCTCCCACCCTATCCTCTCGGCCCAATCACCTAACCTCTCGTACTTGTTGGCATCAGCGGCATAGGCATCTACTATCTTCTTTACCGTATCGCACACCTCGGGAAACCTCGGGAAGTTGTTGGGCAGGGCAGGGACAACCACCTTGGAGAACTTGGGCGGGGAGATCCGGTTGGAGACCTTTCCACCGGCCATGATGGTCACACAGTCTCCCTCAAAGTCTGAGAGGGGAAGGGCCATGCACATGGTGTAGCAGTTACCGCAGAACATGCAGCGTTCCTGCTTGATCTTCACCGACTTTTTTCCATCTTCCGTCTTGGTGGGTGATATGGCCGCCGTGGGACAGGCCGCGATCACCAGAGGGATTTCGCAGTACTGATCAAGGACCTCGTTGTCAACGATGGGCGGCTTCCTGTGGTAACCCAGAAGTGCTATGTCAGAACAGTGCACCGCCCCGCACATGTTGAGACAGCATGCCATGGATATCCTCACCTGGGCCGGAAGGCTCATACCCTGGAAGTAGTCGAACAGGTCATCCAGCACGGACTTCACCATGGACGAGGCGTCGGTGGCAGGGGTGTGACAGTGGATGTAGCCCTGGGTGTGCACTATGTTGGTAACCCCGGCCCCGGTCCCGCCTATGGGAAACTTGTAGCTGCCGGATACATGCTTGCGGGATTCAAGGTCCTTTTTCAGGGCCTCCATCTTGTCCTGGCTGTCCACCATGAACTCGATGTTGTTGCGTGTTGTGAAACGCACAAATCCGTCGCAGTGCTTATCCGCTATCTCGCAGATCTCACGGACATGCTCAACGGTCATAAAGCGGCAGCCCCCGCAACGGACGGTGAACACCTTGTCTCCATTCTCGGCCACATGCACGAGGACGCCCGGCTCCAGGATCTCGTGGTAGTCCCACTTGCCGTAGTTCTTCTGTATGACAGGAGGGAAGTACTGCCAGAAATGCCTGGGACCCAGGTCCGTCAGCCTGTTCTCCATGGGTTTATCCGGGTTAAACAGTCCTAATCTTTCAGTAGATAATGCCATTATTATTCCCTCCTATCTCGCATGTCTGGATCGGTAGTCATTGATGTCACGGTCCCATCCGCCGGGCACGTCTTCCTCTTTCCAGAAGATGTACGGGTTGCTCCGGGGTTCTTTCACCATCTGCGGCATTGGCGGGATCTCTAAGACCTCCAACAGTTTGCTGACACCCTGGCGCTGGATAAGCTCGCCCAGGCGTTCCCGGTTCTTGCCCTCTTCCGGCCACCACTCCCAGATCTTTTCCACGATCTCTTTGATGTTTTCGTAAGGTGGCTCACACTCCATGAAAGGAATGGTCAGGAGGGACATCTGTGCCCCGTCAAGGATCGGGGCCTTGGCGCCGAACAGTATGCTGACGCCGGTCTCCACGCCCGGTTTCAGGGCCCTTGGCATGACGTTGATGCAGTGCATGCAGCGGGTGCACTCTTTGTCATCTATCATAAGCTTTCCATCCTCCATCCACATGCACTTGGTGGGACAGACGTTGATGACCTCTTTCTTGATATCGAACTTGCCCCAGTCTTTGCCCGCATGGGCCCCGGCGTTGGGCGCTATCTCGCCGCCGATATAGGCCTGAACCGCCTCCTGATCGATCCGGATATTGTCCTTCCATGTGCCGATGAACGACATGTCTGACCGGGCTATGGAAGCCACGCAACCGTTGGGGCAACCGTCGAATTTGAACTTGAATTTATACGGAAAGGCGGGACGATGGAGTTCATCCTGGTAGTAATGGGTCAATTCGTAGCACATATCCTGTGTATCGATGCAGGACCACTCACAGCGAGCCTTACCTATGCAGCAGGCAGGAGTACGCAGGTTGGATCCGGAGCCGCCCAGGTCCTGCTGAAGCACATGGCCCAATTCGTAGAAAATCGGCTCAAGCTGCTCGGTAAAGGTCCCGATGCAGATAATATCCCCGGTGGAGCCGTGCATATTCATCATTCCACTGCCCCTGTACTCCCAGAGATCGCATATACACCTCAGATAATCGCTGGAGTAAAACTTGCTGGCCGGCTGGTTTATGCGCATGGTGTGAAAGTGGGCGATTGAGGGAAATTTTTCAGGCAGATCCGAATACCGGCCGATAACACCGCCCCCGTAACCGAAAACACCGACGATACCGCCATGCTTCCAGTGGGTCTCGCCCTCATCAAAGGAGACCTGGAGCTGTCCCATCATGTCCTCGACCACGTCCCTCTCGATCAGCATCCGGTCGTCGGAAAGTTTCCTCCGGTGAAGGGCCTCTCTCTTACAGTCAGCCACAAAGCTGGGCCACGGACCTTTTTCCAGTTCCTCCAGGTCGGGGATATCATGCTTGCACTTGAATCCCTTCAGCTCCTCTTCCGTGTAGTTGTTCAACTCGTCATCTGTATAGATGCGAAGTTCGTCATATTTCAACACTTTTTGTTCTTCATTTGGTTCAAAAGCCATTATGTACGCCTCCTTTTGCTATTTGCGAAAAAGTATATTTTTAAGGAGCAAGCCTTAAAAAATATTATATACCTGATCTTCACCTCCTCCCTTGAATCGTTAACAGATCAAAATAGATCCCTATGGTCTCTTACCACTGTCAATCTCCCCTGATCTTATAGAGTTACCCTGCTTGAGCAGTGCTTGAGCAGTGCTTGAGCAGGGCCTGAGCAGGGGAAGTATTTGTGAAAATTTTAATTAGCCACCTTTTCAGATACTTAAATCCCAGCTTATAATAAAAGGTCTTACAGGATGTCAACAAAAAAACCAGGGAGCAGGGTAACTTTTTTTGTTGACAATCCCCCTGGTCCATGGTCCTAATTTCAGGAAAATCGCCCACACACAACCGGTTATTCCTGAAGGAGAAAACCTAAACCATCATGCACCCCCGTGTTGTCATCGCCGGCCTCAAGGGAGGTTCGGGAAAGACCCTGATTTCCCTGGGGCTTGTTTCCGCCTGGCGGAAAAAGGGCTACCGGGTCGCCCCCTTTAAAAAGGGGCCCGATTTCATAGACGCCGGTTGGCTGACCTTTGCAGGACATCGGCCTTGCTATAACCTGGACCCTTTCCTGATGAATCAGACCCAGATCCTCGGGTCCTTCCTCCATCGTTCAGACGGGATGGACATATCACTTATAGAGGGAAACCGGGGGCTCTATGACGGTCTTGACGTGAACGGCTGCTGCAGCACTGCCGAGCTTTCCAAGCTCCTTAAGGCACCCGTTCTCCTCATCGTGGACGTGACAATGTCCACCCGGACAATAGCGGCCATCACCAAGGGTTGCCAGGTCTTTGATCCTGATCTGGATATGGCGGGCGTTATCCTGAACAGGGTGGCCAACCAGAGGCAGGAGGGTTTGATAAGGACCGCTGTTGAAAAGTACTGTGACCTACCTGTGGTAGGGGCCATCCCCAGGCTCAGGGAAAACCCCTTCCCCGAAAGGCATATGGGCCTGGTTCCACACCAGGAGACAGAACGCGCCGCCAAGGCCGTTTCATGGGCCGAAAAAATAGTCAGTGAACACATCCATCTGGATCAGATCTGGAAAATTGCCCATGGGGCTGGGCCTGTCCAGGCGGTCTCCGGGGGTCTCCTCCCGGAATCAATCATACCCCCTGGCCATGCCTCCCCACGGATCGGCTTTTTGAAGGACAGGGCCTTCTGGTTTTACTACCCGGAAAACTTGGAGTACCTGGAACGACTGGGGGCTGTTCTGGTTCAGATTGATTCCATTTCAGACAGGGCCCTTCCATCTCTGGACGCCCTCTACATCGGAGGAGGATTTCCAGAGACCCAGGCCCAGGCCTTAGCCGACAATGAGGGCTTCAGAGAGTCCCTGAGGGAGGCCGTTGAGGAGGGGCTGCCCGTATACGCCGAGTGCGGGGGGTTCATGTACCTGGGAAAACGGCTCCTGATGAATAACAGGTCCTACCCCATGGTCGGGGCCCTGCCGCTGGAATTCATCCTTCAAAAAAAGCCTCAGGGTCACGGGTACACCGTCCTGGAGGTTATCGGTCAGAACCCCTACTATCCCCTGGGCCAACTCCTCAGGGGGCACGAGTTCCACTACTCCAGGGCCGTAGCCTCCGAAGATAGGAACCGGGAGTTCGTCTTCAGGGTTAACCGCGGACATGGTATCGATGGCCTGCGAGACGGTCTCTGCCGAAAAAAGCTCCTGGCCTCCTATACCCACGTGCATGCGGCAGGAAATCCCGCATGGGCCAGGAGTCTTTTAAGAGCGGCCGTTGAGTACGGGAAAAGGGAATGATTTTTTCGAAAAAATTGAAAAAGAATGTTTGACAATAGAAAAAACGGAGATTATATTAAAAAACTTGATTCTATTTTTGTAGAAGCACCAGGGTTTCAGGGAACTAACTTCCCGCGGGCACAGGGGGACATTCACGCAACAGA
>Ga0136651_10001054_pt1 | contig 15130 bp, 7 predicted proteins | sample Mar14236cmmetaG_FD_94867 | JGI IMG/M metagenome (GOLD analysis project Ga0136651, IMG submission 94867) | Marine hydrothermal vent microbial communities from Guaymas Basin, Gulf of California to study Microbial Dark Matter (Phase II) - Marker... ...
GCTGATAGGTTTGGGCTTTGTTGATTAAGGTATTATAAGAAATTTCATCTATTTTCAACCCGGCTTTTTTCATTTCCTCAAACAAGTCAAAGCCTTGCTGATAGGTTTGGGCTTTGTTGATTAAGGTTGAATAAGAAATTTCATTCGGAGTCAATCCGGCTTTTTTCATTTTCTCAAACAAGTCAAAGCCTTGCTGATAGGTTTGGGCTTTGTTGATTAAGGTATTATAAGAAATTTCATCTATTTTCAACCCGGCTTTTTTCATTTCCTCAAACAAGTCAAAGCCTTGCTGATAATTTGCGGCATAATGAATGAAGCGATTATACAAAACAGTGTTTAAAGGAATAGCCGTTAATTTGATCTCAGCAATATAATCCCACATTTTTGCCGGATTACGCCGGATGACATTCAAATACATCTTTTGTAACCCAGTCAATTTTTGGTGTTGAATCAATATGTCTTGAAACGATTTTAATAGCGCATTCGCTTTTTCCGGCAAGAGATGTAAGCTAGGAGAATAATGGTTTTGCACCGCAAAAAAATGATAAAATTCTTTCAAACGGGTTTGATAGCCGCTAATAAACATATCATCTGGCAAGCTTTCCAATGCCCATATCCACAGTTCATGGGTATGAGGCTGCGTACTTTTTTGATGATTTTCAAATAAAATGTCTAAAAAAGAGAATAAAAAATCGCTGTGATCACTATTTGCTCTGATCATATCCTGAATAACACGCCGATAAAATGTGTTTTCTGGATTTTTAATTTGTGCAAAAATTTGGCTAATCGTATTCAACTCTTTAAGTTCAAACAAAGCCAAAATAGCCCTTCGGAGACTGTCGGGATTTTCCGCACGTTCAATGTGCTGTTGGGCTTGTTGCTTAATCTGGGCTTGCAATTCTTTTTCGGTGCGACGAATACCTAATAAACATTTAGCGGCAAGTAGAGGATTGACACCATTGAATTTTAAGATAGCGTCTTTCCGACGCTGCCGATTGCCCATGCTACCTATTTTGAGGATGAGATGGTTTTCATTTTTTGGATCAAGCAAATATTCTTTTGTAATCATAATGAACCTTTTATATCAAACGAATGAATAAGTACAACGAATTACGGGGATAAACGAATTAAACCTGTCAGTTTTTTTAGATAGGTAACTCCAAAAAATTAAAATACCCACACACAATATTGGGCAACCCTACGGATTGCCCCTACATGACATAACGGTTTGTAGGGGCAATCCCTTGTGGTTGCCCTGGGTATTTTTTTGAATTGCCATAAATGTCAAAAATCAAATTCCAACTCCGTACCTTTCGCCTTATAATAATCTAAGTACTCCTCATGAACAAAACTATAAACCCCTTTATCCAAAGCCAAAATACCCATTTCAGTACTCACCCGCAAAAAATAATTCAAATCGGCATTGGGAAAACCACTCTTGACTTTTTCTGTCAAAATATGTAGCACCTGATTTCTCTTCAAAGCACTATTGCTTTTCGCCTTATCAAAAATCTGGACGGCTAAATGCGTCGTTAAAGCATCAAAGGTGATTTCAGTATCACTAAAATTCGCATCCCGATCACATTCACGACGATAAATGCCCTCAATAAAATAACCCAGCAATTCATTAGTCGTTTCTGGAATGGGATCATCTTTAAATTCTGGACTTTGCAGACGTTCATCCACCACTTCAATCATCATTTTTAACAACATTGGCACCCGCAACCAATCCAACACCCGCTCATTTTCCGCGATTTCCGCTTGAATGATCTGGCGCGTTTTTTCACCCGTATTTTTTTGCAAAAAATCCTCAATTTTTGCCCCCGTCATTTTTTGAAGCGCAAAAACCGGCAGTTGTTGAGATTCAGTGAGCATAAATTGATGACTACTACGGCTCGCTATCAATAAATTGATATTGGGAAAACGTTTCAGAAAATCCTGAATTTGATTGATCATTGTTTGCCTGTATTGCTGACTTACTTCATTCAAGCCATCCAAAAACAAATTAACTCTACCCTGTTGAAGCAAATCATTGCTAAAATCGTTTGGAAAAGGCAACTGATGTAAAATCTCCTGCCACAAGGTATGATCCCCGGTGAACAACTTAAGAGCCAAATAAACGGGAATATTTGCTTTAGTAGGATTTTGCTGGCAAATTTTCGCATCCGCCAACGCCAAATATTGCAACGTTGTGGTTTTTCCCATCCCGGCATCTCCCAAAATCATCATCTGAGGAATCTCTTGACGCAACTGTTCAATATGCCCTTCACGGGGTTTTTGATCAATCTCATCCACTTCTTCCCGTGCAGACAACTCAATTTTTTCGGTACTCTTAATCGCTACAAAGCGTTGCTTCCACTTATTGAAATCATCAACCACTTGCGCCAAATAAGGAATCACATCAATTAATTGATTGCTTGAAATCGCGTTTTGAAGCACATCATAATGCAAACGGGCGGCATACAAAAAAACCACTAAGACACTATTGCGATTTTGCAGAATGGCAGCTTGATCTTCGCACCAATCCGGCAAACGTCCATCCTCTTTTTGGGCATGATCCACCTCATTGCGTGTACAATAAGCCCGACAAAGATGCTCCAAAAAATTGGGTTTGCCTTTAAGCTTTTCCAAATGGGGGCGATGAAAACACTTAAACGAATGATTATCGAGCAATACTGCTTTAATCAAGGGCATCAAAGCGAGTTTTTCAGTTTTACCGGCCAAACTCCCCACCAACGCCAAATACTTTTCCAAATAATTCACAAAACTCACTAACGCATTATAATCAGTCGGTTTATCAATTAACACACTTTCCAAAGCGTTCAACAAACCATCATATAAATTAACGCCATCAATAGGAAACTTAATGATTTCAAACAACAAATCCACCCCTTTCTGCCAATCTTGAGGAAAAGGGCTGATTTCAGGATTTTCAAACTCCGCTTTTATCTGCTGTGCAAAACGGGTTTTAATTTGCGTCAAATTTGCCATAATTTGATTGTTCCTTTCTCAGTAGGGGGCGAACCGATGTGTTCGCCCTGAGTTAAGTATGTGTTTGCCCTGAGTTAAGGGCAGACACGCAGGTATGCCCTGGGGTGTTAAATATAAACACATTTCTTGGTTTATTTGTCACCCTATTTTTATTCCTTCTGGGGGGGATGGTGGGCTTCCGTGCTGTGAAATCTGGGTTTATATTGAGTTCATTGTCGCATCGCTAACCCACCCTACGAATCAGGGGTGAAAAAAAAGTAGCCAAAATGCCTGAAATTTAACACCCCAGGAACCAACCCTGTTTTTTTCATTTCCTCAAACAAGTCAAAACCTTGCTGATAGGTTTCGGCTTTGTTGATTAAGCTTGAATAAGAAATTTCATTAGGTGTCAACCCGGCTTTTTTCATTTCCTCAAACAACTCAAAACCTTGCTGATAGGTTTCGGCTTTGTTGATTAAGCTTGAATAAGAAATTTCATTCGGAGTCAACCCGGCTTTTTTCATTTCCTCAAACAACTCAAAACCTTGCTGATAGGTTTCGGCTTTGTTGATTAAGGTATTATAAGAAATTTCATTCGGAGTCAACCCGGCTTTTTTCATTTCCTCAAACAAGTCAAAGCTTTGCTGATAGGTTTCGGCTTTGTTGATTAAGGTTGAATAAGAAATTTCATTCGGAGTCACCCCGGCTTTTTTCATTTCCTCAAACAACTCAAAGCTTTGCTGATAGGTTTGGGCTTTGTTGATTAAGGTTGAATAAGTAATTTCATCTATTTTCAACCCGGCTTGTTTCATTTCCTCAAATAAGTCAAAGCCTTGCTGATAGGTTTGGGCTTTGTTGATTAACGAATTATAAGTATTAAGATTGAGTTCAAAATCTTTATCTTCATGTATTACCTGTTTTATTAAAGAAAATATCTTTTTTAAATTTGGAATATGATGACGTGTCATATTATAAATACGTTTGATTATTTCGTGTTTATAAGCATAAGTCAATTCATAACGATAATCATACTCATATATTGGCGTTTTCAAAAGCAGTAGATCAGACAGAATCTTATGAGGTTTTAAACCTAAATTATCAATTTCTTCGTAAATAGCAAATAACTTTTCAAACGCTAAATTAATTGTTAATTTAACGATCTCTTTTTCATATTCAAATTCGGCTAAAGTTAAAATTCCTTGGGCAGCGTTTTTAGCATTATTCATATCCTCTGTTTCTTTTTTTGCTTTTTGCAGTAGCCTCTTAACCAAATCTTGTTCTTGTTCAAAGGAAGATTTTTTACATTTGGCTGCCAAGTATAAATTTTGCTCACTAATTTTATCTATAAAGCTTATTCTTTCATCACCTTCCAAGTTGCCTGATTTAAGCATAATCGTTTCATACCAACGTGGATTATGTAACATGCTAGTAGTTATTTTTATCATTTCACAACTCCAATTCTTCTTGAACGTAATATTCCGCAAATAACTGATGAACAAAAGTATATTTTTTATCTTTTTTCACCAAAATATTCAAATCGACAGCGATTTTTAGTACATAATGTAAATCAATGGCTAGTTCATATTCTTCCTTTCGTTGTTTAAAAATATCAAGTACTTGTTTAAATGATATATCTGGATTGGCATCATATTTTTGTTTAATTTGAGTCGCTAGATGACATAATAGAAAATGGGTATTATCCAACGTCGTGTCATCAAATGCTTTATCTTGCCTTTGTTGCCAATGGTAAAGGTTATTTATAAATGCACCAATAATTTTAGAATAAGAATCCGGAATTTCTCCATTTTCTGCAACCACTTGAATCAATACCAACAAAATAAAAGGCACACCAACAAACTGTTCTAATATGGCACTTTTTTGAACGGCTTTAAAAATATGATGACGTACTGCTTCATCATTTGCATTTTTATCTAAAAACAGTTCTATCTGCTTTAGATTCATTTTTTGCAATTCAAACGTAGGTATCTGACTAAAAAAACCACTGCTATAATCTTCCTTCCTACTGGTTAATAAATAGAAAACTTTTTTATAGTCTTCCATAAATTTATCAATAGCATTTCTTTTACTTTCCTTGAAATCTTTGGGTATTTCATTAATACCATCTAAAAACAGCGTGATTTTACCTTCTCGTAATAATTTTTCTATACTCGGCGCGGGCATAAACTTAACTTTTGGCAACCCCAGGTTGCCACCTGGGGCTATTCATATTCAACCCCTTCGGGGTTGTGCGTTTTAAGTTTTTTATGATCAATTTTGCACATAATGCTTGTGGGAAACTAAAAGTTAAAATTGTGCCCGCGTGCAGTATAGGTAAATTCGCAGTTGGTTAATTTTTGGGAACTCTTCTACAGGAATTTTAAGAGATTTATTAACTTTTTCGAGAATTAAATCATGAATAGATACGGTAGTCGTTTTGCCTTTTTTTTCTTCATCTTTAAAATTTTTCAAGGCGATGTAAATGGGTAATGGGTTTCCCATGCTTAAATTGTCATATCTATTCAAAAGTATTTCGGCATCAGATGATGCCAAATATTGTGTAGTCGTTGTTTTGCCCATACCAGCATTACCGACGACTACCATTTTCCGAATACCCTTTCTTTTAACTTCTTGTCTAAGATTCTCAACAGTGTCTTCATCAATATCTAATGAAATCACTTCAATATCCTTAATGGTTTTTGCATGGATAATGTCTTCAAACTTTCCTTTGATATGAATAAAATGACTTTGTCCTTCGTCAAATTCTGATTGCACTGATTTGAGATAAGGCGTCATATCTGGCTCTGCTTGCTTTTCAAAAAATAATTTTAGTTTAGGTGCGTATTTGTAAGTCACGAATAAGTAAGCATTAACAGATGCTTTTATATCAAAACAAAAGTGACATTCATCATTCATTTTTTTGGGTTCTGCGCCATCTTGATATTCAATTGTTGCATTGCTATGTGCTAAAGCATTTCTGAGTTCATAAATCGTTTTCAATTCTTTACCAAAAGGCAAGATATTCTGAAAATAATGGGGAGATTTTTTCCATATATTGTTTTGATTTTTATCAAAAAAATTATCTTTTTCTATTTTTGGTAAATGGGTAGCCTGTTTGGAAAAAAAATGTTTAAAACAGGAAGCGAGTGCTGAGATATTATTAGCTTCATTGCTCATATCAACAAGTATTTTAAAATATTTTTCAAAGTTAGTCGCAATATTTTCACGATCATCCATAAATGTATCTATATGGCGTTCAACATAAAAATTGCGTAACCCTTTAATAACAAGCGTTAAATTTCTGTTTTGTAAAACTTGTAAAAACAAATCAACGACTTCTTCAAAATTTGCATCATTAAAATTGTTAAATAGTGTGTGATGTTTATCAAGTAATTTCGTTTTAATTGCTTCTATATCTGTTGTCATAATATACTCGGCGCGGGAATAAACTTAACTTTTATCGTTTTTGGCAACCCCAGGTTGCCACCTGGGGCTATGATCTCGCTACGCTCGTTACTGCGTTTCACGTTCAACCCCTACGGGGTTGTGCTTTTTAATCTTTTTCTGATCGATTTGCCTTTGTACTTTATGCAATTGGGAATGCTTTTAAAAGTTTAAATTGTGCCCGCGTGCAGTATATTTATTCAAGTCAATCAATTTATCATAAATGGTTGAAAATAATTTACTGGGCTTTCGCAAAATAAATTTTGCACTCCATTTGCAAAATAAATTTTGAACGAAAGCCTTCGCAAAATTTTAGACAAGTAGGTACTTTCCGTAAAATACCCTTTAATTCCCGACAATCCTTCGTGTATTCCAAATTCGTTGGTATTCTTTGGAGGCACTGAAATTTGGATTTGGTGCTGCCGGTGGATAGTTTTTCATGCCATGATAAGGCAGCGGTTTAACGGTATCTGGGAAAGCGGTGTAGATATCCATATCTTTGCAGTAGCCATCGCTGTGCAATACGAGGGTGCGAGTCCATCCGTTGGGTAATTCTGGGAGTTGTGAGGCTTCAAATTCTAAAGCGATTTCTTCGCCTCGCGCCATGATGACAAATTGATCATCGACATTTTTCAACAGTTCACGCACGTCTCCAAAGCGTGTAAAGTCTCCAGTCATGTTTTTAAAGGGAACGCCTTGATCTAGACGTTGGTAATCGTAAAGCGTGGGCATTGCGCTATCCGGTGAAAATTCGCTGGGATAACCGAGATAACGGAGTTCTGCGACAGTGGGTTGTACTGTATTTATCCGCAGTTTTGGCCCTAAAACGTTTTCGCCTATAAAGATTTGATCCCAGAAGATTTCCATATTGGTGCGGATCCGCATACGCCCTGATTTTCTGATCGGTAGGGCTGAAATATCAAGGGTCATCATGCGGGGAAGGCCTGCTGGGAATCCCATCTCTGGCATGGCGACGCGCCAACCGCCTTTGCCATCCGGTATCTCTATTGAGGGCGAACGCATGGTGATCCCGGCCTGAGAGGCGGCATAGTTGATATGCGAATAGGTGTATTCTACCCAGCCATATAAATACAGTATCAGGGAGGCATCAGACTCTATATTTTGGAGTTGTTCGCCAAAGTCAAGTTCTATCCAATGATCATCGGCATAGCCGATAAACCGGGTATCTTTGGGCGGTTCGACATAGTCTCGATCAATGTGTTGTATGCTATCAAGTACGTTTTCGCCATGATGGTTCTGAGCGGCTTTTGGAAAAAGTTTCTCAGCAACCGCAAAAGGTTTTCCGGTGGGGAAGGGCTCTGTTCCGGTGAAACGTTCATCGGGGTAAATTTCCCACTCTTGTGGATGATCGTAAGCGACTAGGTGTACCTGATCTAAGTAAGTGACTTCTTCTAAAGGTTCTGCGACTCGGATGAGGTAGCGTCCATTACGCGGCGCGATGAGTTCTGGAGGAATACGGATGTCTTCTGTGGGATCAGGTGGTGCATATTCGCCTGGTTCAATAAAGAATCCAACGCCACCGACACCTAGAAAGTCTGTGATATAAGCAAAACGTTGACCATCCCAAACAAACAGGATTGGACAACTTGATGCTTTGCGCTGCATTTTGTTGATCAGCCAATTTTGATTGGCCGCGACTTCTAATTCACTTTGCAGTACGGCATCCGACCAAAAAAGGCGCACATAGTCGGCTTTGCCTTGTTCGCCTAAACCAAAGTGCAAACGGCGTGGGAACGATCCAAGGTAGCCTGATGAAGCCGTGATACTGGCAACTTGTAGCCGTTGTCCTGATTTGACTTCCACGAATAAGCCATCTGCAACTGGCTCCTTCCAATATTTTTTCGTTTTCTTTTTATCTTTGGTAAGAAAAACAACATTATTTTTGTTTTGAGTTGGAATCACTTCAAGCCAGTAGCGATTTTCAGGAACAGTCGTCTGCCAGATTTCCGGTGTTGCACCAATCCGAGTGACAATCAGTTCAAGTGAGCCATCTTGATCGAGATCAACGGCAACGGCCCCCCGCGAATCTGGCGCACTCCGCTCTTCTCCTAAAGCCACTGGTGATTCAAAGTGGCCTGTGCCCTTGTTCATCAGGATTTGATGGCTTATTTTTCCTTTCGTTCTGGCACTGAGCAATATGATATCCAAATCACCATCAATATCAATGTCACCGAACAGGCCTCCTGTAGCGCCTTCTAAATGCCAAGTGTTTGATTTAAAAGCAGAATCTTCTATAAAATAGCCGCTTGATATTTGTATGAATAGGCGCGGTGGTTTAGGCCCTCGCAACAATAGAATGTCTTCCCTACCATTCATATCCACATCACCGAGTAACGCGCCCAAACCGGGCCCTGCATCGGCGAGTTCAGGAAACCACGATGTGGCATCGGTGTATTGTCCGGCCCGATCATTCAGGAATAGCCGATTAGCTGAACCGTGATTGATGAGGTAAAGATCGGTGTCTCGATCATCGTCAATATCAAAGAATAGGACTGCCATGCTGGCTGCATTTTCTCCTGTGATGCCTGATTTGGTGGCGACTTCGGTAAAGGAGCCATTGCCGTTGTTCCGCCAAAGGAAGTTTGGTGCGCCATTGGTTTCCGCTGTCAGTGAGGAGAAGTTGGTGACGTATAGATCGAGATCGCCGTCGTGATCTGCGTCTGTCCAAGCGGCACCGACACTGAGGAATGTTCCGCCTCCCGTACCACTCGTCGCGGTGACATCGGTGAACTGAGCTTCTCCATCATTTCGATAAAGTCGATTGGGGCCTACGCAAGTGAGATAAAGATCAGGATCACCATCGCCATCGTAGTCGCCGAAAAAGGCTCCAATGGCATTTTGACCGGCTATGCCGGTGTTTTGTATGGGGGAAAATTGCCCCGCGTGATAATGATAGAGAACACCGCTGGGTTCAATGCCCGTTATATAGATATAAAGCGCATTTTGACCTACGTCAGCAACGGCAATGCCGGGCCCAAAGGCTGAGACGGTTTTCTGAGAAGACATGCCGGGCCAAGCTGGGGTGCCAGGCGCAACCTGTGTCAGGCCCGCATTTTGGGCGATATCAATATAGGTGGGTACGGTATGCGTTTCCAAGTTGCTTACTGGTTCCCCGAAAGCGCGAACCACTTCGGCGTAGCGTCCCATTTCACCGTATTTCATGCCATAAGATATACCAACGTTAGCGGGTGATTTGAGTCCAAGATGAAACACCAACATGTGATAACGCTTTAACATTTCTTGCGCCCGTTGTTTTTCCCCAGTTCTCATCAATAACCTTTGTAGGTTTATTACTGCTTTTTCATGATGAGATTTCTTAGCCAAGGTTTTTTCAAAATGAGTTATGGCTACCACCGGATCCACGTTCCTCATAAGAAAACCGATTTGATAATGCGCGTCGGCATCTTCTGGATCGATTTTCAGTACGGTTTGGAACTCGGCTATTGCGTCATCGAATAAACCAAGGTGTCGGAACAACATGCTAAGCGCGTAGTGGGCATAAGGGTTATCTGGAGTCCGTTCGATAACCCACTTAAACTCTTCTTCAGCACGCGCAAACGTTTTAGCGCGGACAATTTTGTTTTCATCCTCTGCATTTAAGAGAGCAATACCCAGATTCAAACGCCCAGTAATCCAGTCAGGTGCCAACCGAACAACTTCTTCAAATTCTTTGACGGCCTCAACTGGTTTATACTGCTCCATCAGGGCAACCCCTTTGTTGAAGGGGCCGATAATCTGATCGATGAGTTCGGAGGGGATATCCTTTTGATGCGGTTTGAACTCTACGATTTGCGGGACGTATTCTGAATCATCTGGATTGTTTTGAATCCAAAAAAACAGCACAAGGGCAACAGCAGTAATCAGTAAAGTCAGGGTTATTTTTTTTGACATTTTATTCTCCTGTAGGGTTCAAAAACCTATACCAATAAGTTTAACAATTTTGAGATTTTTTTATGAATCTATCTCACTATTCGTTTTTTTATCGCTGCCTGAAGTTTCAAATATTTCCGAGCGCAGCCAAGAATCTACTGTGCCATAAATAACAAATTCTGATTCTTGTAAAACGACTTCAGCGGCCAAGTTATCCTGTTTTAGCAAATTGAAGTGAAAGATTTTAGGCGAATGCCATACTCAGCTTTTTGGCAACACCGACTCCTTCAATTGTTAATAGGGATAAAGTGCCTTTTTCATTTAAATGGGTCAAGATGTTTTATCTCTATAGTTGCATACTCATTTTATCGGCAATAACCCGGGCTAGTCGCTCAAAATCTTTTTTGGCATCCTGTGCGGCAGCAGCATGGCTGCCGATAACACCATCTGCGGCGGTAAGCTTGAATATGGGCGTGCGATGTTCTTGGCCCATGGGAATCAAGCTTCTATAATGCTTAATGGTGGCAAGGCAATAAGGGTCATCTGCCGGTTTTATATCCGTTTTTTCTGGTTTGTTGAGTACATATTCACGATAAGCAACCGGGATGCGATTCACCCATTTGTCATAAGCTTTCACCGGACGGTTCAAACGTACTCCATATTGTTGACACAAATAGCCAATAGATTGCATTTTTCCTTGTGGCAATTGGAATTTTGGATATTCTTTGGCTTCTGGGGTATTTGCCCAGTTATCCACTCTTCTTTTCCACTGATTGTTCCAGTTTCTCAAAGTGGGGCCCAGATTTTTGAGACCTTGCAAGGAAAACAGATCCGCCCCCAAAGGAATCATCACATAATCCGTGGCAATTAGAACAGAACGGTTGATGGCTCCCAAGTTTGGGCCAATATCAACGAGAATCACATCCGCTTCCACTTTTTCTGCTGCCATTTGCATAACTTGCCAAAAGGAACTGAGTATTCGCATCGGACGATATAGGTTATTCTCAACCATACTCTTTGGCCACTCGTAGGAAAGGGTGTCTTCATAAGTTGAAAGGGTTGCATCACCCGGTATGAGGTACAAATCTGGCGCGATTTTCTGGAGTTGCGGTTCGACAATATCCCCAATTCCCGTCAAGGGTTTGACTGAGTGATAAATGGTTGAGTCGCTTGCATTATCATTCCAGAGTGTTTCAATTTCTTCTTCATCCAAAAAAGCGGCTGTTAAGTTGGCCTGCGGATCCAAATCTACGGCGACAACTCGTTTGTGTAAGTCGGCAAACATCCAAGCTAAGTGGTAAAGCAGAGAGGTTTTGCCGACCCCTCCCTTGTTATTGAAAAAAGTTAAAATCGGTAAACTCATGCTGTTTTCCTCAATGTGCAAAGCACGGTGCTTTGGTTGGCCACAAATTCTATCTTTGGGTTGCCGTTTTTTTCCATCTCTTTTTGCGCTGTGGCAATGCCTCTACCAAATGCTTGGATAAAACCGTATGTTTTCAAAACATCGGCAATATTGGGGTTACGATAATCTGTTATACCCGGTTGACCAAAATTGTCTGGTGTGACATTGCCGTAGGGGCCACCCGGACTGTTGATTTCAATGCGATCATTAAACCAATACACCCGCACTGGTGCATTGCTGCCTTCGTAGGTGCGATGTAAAACGGCGTTATACAAAATCTGTTGAATGGCCGCAGGGGGATAAGTAAACGCTTTGATATCAGTTGATGCGGAAACGATGTCAATGGCAAGCCGGTTATGTGCTGATAGTTTTTCCTCTGCTTTACGCAGCATATCAACCAGGGTACCGCCGCTTTTTTCTTCGTCAACCACGGGATCGGATAATTCTGTGCCATTTATCCGTAAAAATTGGATACAGGCGCCAGGCAGAAAATCTTGCGCGGTTTTGCCAAGTGTCAACAATCCCAATACTGTCGGAATCGGCTCAGAAGGAGAAACAATCATTTTGCATGAAGCGAGACGTTCTTCATACGAACGGTCATTTTCCTCCAAAACATCAGCAGCAAAAGCGGCTGGCAGGTATTCGCTTTCAAAAAAGAGGCGTGACATATCCAAAAGTTTTGCAATGGGAATAGGGTAAAGATCAAAAGGCAGATTTTTATATCTTCTTTTTTCTGTCAAAATTCGCTCTTCTTGGGCATTAGCGGTGGCACGGCGTGGCCCTGTACGAATCCAAATACGGCCGTTGTATTTGACTGGCGGCATGTCCGAAGGCTGGACAGTGACGACTGCCATCTCCGCACCTTTTAAGTTTCGTTTTTCCACAAAAAGCATCGGTAAAGGCAGAATGTTACCATCGGCTTTCATATCAGCAAGGTTGCACAATAATTCATCGGTTATGGGTACTTGAGACGGACTGCCATCATCGTTTGCGCCGATAAACAATACACCAGGCTGATTATGGTTGGGCAAATCGTTGGCAAATGCACAAACAGCCTGTCTTGCTTTTTTGGGTGTATCGCCTATGAAAGATTGCTTACGTTCGGTCAAATCGGATTCAAGCTCATCAAGCAAGCTTTCCAATTCGTTATCAGAAAATCGTTTCATTTTTTTACCCATTATAATATAACCTGACAGGTTTTCAAAACCTGTCAGTCTGTCTCAATTATGGGCTGGAAATTTGATTTATCCGCCCTTCAACATTTCGCGTTACTGGGGAATTATTTTGAAATTCTCCCGTTAACAAATCGACTAACAGTTTGTCGGTATTCTGGCAGTAACTACCGCTATTGCAAGCTTCTTCTAGCATGGTAAAGTTGTCACCACCACCGGCTAAGTAATCATGGGTAGCCACACGATAGGTTTTATCCAGTTCAATGGCTTCTGCGTTTATCGTCACACTGGTGACGACACCATTGTCAAGTAGTGCCTCTGCACAGGGTGTCGTATCGCAATAGCTGATTTGCATACCCGCTACGCTGAGAAATGCGCCTGTTGTTTCGCTACCGGATTGACTAAAGCCATTGTCTAAGGCGGAGACTAATTCACGTCCTGTGATATCTAAAACAAACAGGGTATTTCCGAAGGGTAAGACTATCAACAATTCACTATGAGTGATTTCGCCTTCACCAATGCTATTACGCAGTGAACCGGCATTGATAAAAGAGGCTGCGACTGTATTATCGCTTGCTTGGGCACCGGCTAACATGACATCAGCGACGAGATTACCTAATGGGCTTTCTTGGGATCGCACAAAGTCTTTGCTGCCATCAAAAAACATCCCGGCTTTACCGACTACTTCAAAGTTGTCAGGCATGAAAGTATTTTCTGTGATCATTTGACCGTCTTTAACGCACCAAACGTCAATGGGGGCTGAAACATCCCCTTTCTCGTCAAAGTCAACGTCAGTATACGCACCGTTGTAGTTAATCTGTTTTCCGGCTTGCAACAGTTCGCGTGCGCGTTTTAATTCATCAATCTTAGGCTCCACCCGTTCCCCCGGTGCGCCGGCTACATCACGTAAATGATCACGAATAGTGATGGCTGTCATGGTTTCACCTTTGGCTTGGACGGCATAAGCTGCTAGTGTTGAAACAACAACAGCATCATAAGCGTTACCGGCAAGCTGAGTTGAGAGTGTGCCGTATTCTGCTTGGTAACGGACATTGAATTTGTCCATTGAATCGCTGAAAACGACAGCAGGTGCGGTACCACATACCCCTTCAAGCATGCTCCCCATAGCGTTAATAACCGTTTCGCTTCGCTGTGCCATGACAAAGAGAAATTTATCAAAAAAGCTACCGGCCATGGCTTCTTGGAGAAAGACGATAATGTGTTGTGGAAAACTGATAACCACTAAGGCTTCGGCACCGTCTACGGCCGCTTGGGTTAACTCATCCACATAAGTGCTTTGAACTTCAGTGCTGTGCTTCACAGCGGCAACCACTTGGCCTCCCCAATTTTCAAAGTTCTCGGTAAAAACTTGGGCAGTGCCTTGGCCTAAGGCATCGTCAACGTAAAGGAGCGCTAATTTTTGGTAGCCTTTATCAATGGCGGTTTTCGCTAAAACAATCCCTTGTGCGGTACCCGACACATTGGTACGGAACAACAAATCATGCCCGTCATCTGCGGCTAGCACACTGACAGTGGGTGAAACGGCAGCGTAGGAAATTTGCAGCACTTGATTGGGAATCGTGACTTTTTCTGCCACTTCAATCGTCTCACTGGCTGAAGCCGTGAGAATGACTTGGGCATTGTTTTCTGAAACGAGCTGAGTGGCTGCGGTTACACTATTGGTGGGATTCGAGCCACTGTCTTTTGAAGTCATCTCAACCTGAAAGCCGGCTTCTGTCAAGTCTTTGATAGCCAGTTCAGCACCTTTTTGCGAGAGTTCGCCAAATTCAGCCAGTATCCCTGTTAAGGGATAAATGCCGCCAATTTGGAGTTTGGTTTCAGATGGGGTTACCGCGCTAGTCGCCTCGTCGTCATCATCATCATTACAGCCGGGCATTCCCAAAGTGAGAACGGCTGTTAGGGCCAAAATAAGAGAAAATCTCTTGTTTGTAAAAGCTGATTTCATATATTAAGTACTCGGGGTTAGTTGCTATCATAATGCGACTTGAGCATATTATCAGAAAACAAATAAAAGCAAAATAAATTTTGCACTCCAACCGCAAAAATAAATTTGTAATAAAACCGCAAAATAACATGCATTCCAACCGCAAAATCAATTTGGAACGTAAATTAACCGCAAAATCAATTTGGAACGTAATATTAACCGCAAAATCAATTTGGAACGTAAATTAACCGCAAAATCAATTTGGAACGTAATATTACACCGCAAAATCAATTTGGAACGTAATATTAC
>Ga0136651_10001057_pt1 | contig 15114 bp, 8 predicted proteins | sample Mar14236cmmetaG_FD_94867 | JGI IMG/M metagenome (GOLD analysis project Ga0136651, IMG submission 94867) | Marine hydrothermal vent microbial communities from Guaymas Basin, Gulf of California to study Microbial Dark Matter (Phase II) - Marker... ...
ACTTTTGCCGCTGCATGGAGGAGGCGACGCAAATTGCCGCCGAGTACCACTACCATTCCCAGTGGGGCCAGGAGTGCATCCTGCGCGTGCGCCTGACCCCCCTGCGCGACGAGGGCGGGGCCGTCAGCGGTGCGCTGGCCACCGTCGAAGACGTGACCGAGCAACGACGGTTGCAGGAACAACTGATCCAGTCGGCCAAACTGGCCTCCATCGGCCAACTGGCGGCCGGCGTGGCCCACGAGATCAACAACCCCCTCAACGGCATCATCAACTATGCCCAACTACTGTTGAACAAGGCCGAACCAGGGGGGCGACAGGCCCGTTTTCTGGAAGGCATCCTGCGGGAAGGCGACCGGGTGACCAACATCGTGCGCGACCTGCTCACCTTTGCCCGCGCGGAGAATGAGGCCCACAGCCCGGCCCACGTCCCCGACATCCTTCGGGCCACCCTCACTCTGACCGATCAACAGTTGAGAAAGGACAGTATCATTTTAGAGATCGAAAAGCAGCCAGACCTGCCCCAGATAAAGTGCCACAGTCAGCGCATCCAGCAGGTCTTTCTCAACCTGATCTCTAACGCCCGTTATGCCCTCAACGCCCGCTACCCGAAGAACGATCCGAACAAACGGCTGACCATCTGCATCGAGCAGGTGGAGAAGGAGGGGCAACCTTACGTGCGCACCACTTTCCACGACCAGGGCGTGGGCATCCCGGCCCAGAACCTGCCCCACGTCTTTACTCCTTTCTTCACCACCAAAAAACCCGGCAATGGCACCGGGCTGGGCCTCTCCGTCAGTTACGGCATCATCCAGGACCATCACGGCGATATTCAAGTAGAGAGCGTCGAGGGAGAGTACACCATTTTCCAGGTGGACCTTCCCGTTGACAACGAATGGAAGTTGTGATATGGTCCACGTATTGATCGTAGATGACGAACTGAGCATCCGCGAGACCTTCCAGGCGTTCCTCGAGGAGGACGGCTACGACGTGACCACCGCAGCCAACTTTTTTGAGGCCGAGTCGTTTCTGACTGACCACTCCTGCGACGTCATCGTGGCCGACATCATCATGCCCCATACAAACGGTCTGGCGCTCCTACAACGGGTGCGTGAGATTGACGAGGACATCCCGGTCGTCCTGATCACCGGCGAGCCAGACGTGTCCACCGCAGCCGAGGCAATGCGCAGCGGCGCGTACGATTACGTCGCCAAACCGGTCACCCAGAGAGTGCTGAACCGCGTGGTCGGCCGCGCGGCCGAGAAAAAGCGCTTGCTGGACGAGCAGCGGCGGTTGGAGGCGGAGAACCGAGCCTACCAGGCCGGCCTGGAGCAGAGAATCGCCGAGCGCACCGTCGAACTGGAGCAGCGCAACCAGGAGATGGCCGCGCTGATCGAAAAGGAAAGAGACAGCCGTCGCCTGGCCGACACCTTGCGGGAAATCACTCAGGCGCTCAATTCCACACTCAGCCTCAACGATGTACTGGGCTTGATACTGGCCGAACTGGAAAAGGTTATCGCCTTCGATAGCAGTTCAATTATGCTGTTGGAAAATAAAGACCTGGTCATCCACGCTGTGCAAGGATTCGCCAATCCCGACAGCATGCTCAATGTCCGCCTCAATCTGGACACAGCCCCCCTCAACTATGAGGTGGTGGAGAGCAAACGGCCTTTGATCATTGGCTCTGTCCACGAGGACGAGCGCTGGCTAAAGTCAATCGAGATCTATGGCCTGACACCCGAGTTGCACGACATTCGTTCGTGGATGGGCATCCCGCTGCTGGTCAAGGGCCGGGTGATCGGCATGCTAACTACCGACAAAGTCGAGGCCCACTTTTACGACGAGCAAGATGCCGAGATCGCATCTGTATTCGCCAACCAGGCCGCCATCGCCATCCAGAACGCCCGCCTGTTTGAGGAGACCCGGAAACACGTGGCCCGCCTGGAGAGGACGACCAGGGATTTGAAACTGGTTCACCAGGTGTCGCAGGTGATCAGTTCCTCGCTGGACCTGACCCGCATTCTGGAGGCGACCGTTGAGCAGATGGTGGCGGTGTTCGAAGCGGACCACAGCGGCATTCTGCTCTTTGACCAGGCACAGACCCACGGGCAGGTGGTGGCCGAGTATCCACCCACCGGGGCAACGGCGGAATGGTTCCCGGTGCAGGGATACCTGGCCGCCGAGCGCATCATCGCCGACCGTGAGCCTCTGGTGATCAAAGACACGTGGAACGATCCGCTGATGGCGACCGTGCGGGAAACGATGCACAGGCTGGACATCCGCTCAATGCTCATCGCACCCCTGATCGTGAAAGGGGAGGTGGTGGGCAGCATCGGCCTGGACGCCGTGGGGCAGCAACGATGCTTCGACGCCGAGGAGGTGGCCCTGGCTCAGACCATCGCCAACCAGGTGTCCATCGTCATCGAAAATGCCCGCCTGTTTGAGGAGACGCAGCAGCGCGCCCACCAGTTGGAAGCCTTGACCGAAATCGGGCGGGCCATTGGCTCCACTCTCGACCTCGACGAGGTGCTACAGTTGATCCTGGCACAGTTGGAGCAGGTCATACCCTACGACGCTGTTTCCCTGTGGCTGAGGGAAGGGGAAACGATGCGCATCCAGGCGGTGCGGGGCTTTGAGGCCTCCGCAGCACACCTCGGCCTCACGCTCACTGTCGCAGACGATGCCCTCGTCCGGGAGATAGTGGACATCCAACGACCGCTCATCCTCGCCGACGCACAGCAGGATGAGCGATTCCGCGCCCTGGTCGGCACAGAGTGGGTGCGCTCTTGGCTGGGGGTGCCGCTGTTGAGCAAGGGAAAGGTCATCGGCCTCGCCACCATCAACAAAAGAGAGCCTGGCCTCTATACTGGGGAGATAGCTGAACTGGCGTTGGCCTTTGGCCAGCAGGCGGCCCTGGCTATTGAGAATGCGCGGCTGTACGCTGTGCAACGGCAGCGTGCCGCACAACTGGAAAGCCTCAACACCATTGCCGCTACTATCAGCCAGGTGCTCGATCCGGACGAGGTGCTCAATCTCGTCGTCCATCAGGCCGCCGAGTTGATGGAGGCCGAAACGGTAGCCATCCCCCTGTTAAGCGAAGATGGCACTCGCCTGATCTATGCCGCCGCTTATGGCCCCTTGGCGGCGGAACTGGCCGGGCGAGTCAAGCTGCTCCGTGATACGGGCATCTGCACCTGGGTGATGCGCAACCAGCAGGGGTTCTACTCCGACGATCTGGCCGTTGATGAGCGGGAGGGCAAGGAGATGAAAGAAGCCCTCGGACTGCGAACGGTCATCTCCGCACCAATGGTCTTTAAAGGGGAGGCCATCGGCACCATCACCGCGATCAACAAGCGAGACAGTAGCCTCTTCACTCGCGCCGACCTCGAGGAGCGCCTCCAGCCCCTGGCCCATCAGGCCGCCATCGCCATCCAAAACGCCCGCCTGTTTGAGGAAACGAAACAGCGGGCCGATGAGATGATGGCACTGTACCACACCTCCCTGGAAATCGGTGTGCCTACCGACCTGCCCGACCTGTTGTGGACTATCTGTGACCGGGCGGCCGGGCTTCTGGATGTGGACAAAGGGGGGCTGTATCTCTACGACGAGGCGCGTGAGGAACTCGAACTGGTAGTCTCCTACAAACTGGGGCGCGACTTTACCGGCACGCGTCTCAAACTCGGTGAAGGCATCTCCGGCCGTGTGGTGCAGACCGGGAAACCTCTCACCGTGGATGACTACTCCCATTGGGAAGGACGAACACTGGCTTATGAGGAAGAACCTTTCACCACCGTCATCGGGATGCCCCTCAGGTGGCAGGAGCAGATCATTGGAGTCCTCACTCTCTCCGAGGAAACTGAGCGGCGAACATTCACCCCCGACGACGAACGGTTGCTGGGGCTCTTCGCCCAGCAGGCCGCCGTAGCCATCGAGAGTGCCCGCCTCTACGAAGAGGCCAAACGCCACGTGGAGGAACTCACCGTGCTGCACGCCATTGACATCGCCATCGCCTCGACGCTGAAACTGGACCAAGTGCTGCAACGGGTCTACGAACAAGTCAGCACGGTGATGGATACCACCACTTTCCACATTGCCCTATACGACGAGGAGAAAAACGAACTCTACCTGCCGATCATTGTGGATCAGGGGAAACAGTTGCCTCCCCAGACTTTCAAAGTCGAAAACGGTCTGAGCGGCTGGGTGGTGCGCACCCGGGAACCACTGTGGGTCGAGGATATGGAAAAGGAACAGGATACCCTGCCCATGGAGGCCATTGCCCTGGGCACCCCAACCCGCTCCTTGATGGTACTACCGCTCGTCGCCAGAGACAAGGTCGTCGGCGTCATAAGCGCCCAGTCCTACGAACCCCACGCCTTCGACGAGGGCCACCGGCGCCTTTTTTCCGGCATCGCCAGCCAGGTCACCATCGCCATAGAGAACGCCCGCCTGTTCGAGGAGACCAACCGCCGGCTGGCCGAAACGCGCCTGTTGCAGGAGATCATGCGGGACGCAGCCTCGACCCTGGAGTTTGACCAGGTGCTGGAGCGCACCATCGAAGCGTTGCACAGGACACTGGGCATCGAATACTTGAACTTTGCCCTCCCTGACGAAGGTGGAACGGTTCTGGTCACCCATCCCTCTATGATAGGCTTCTCACCGTCTGAGGGATACTTTTGTCTTCCCCTCGACAAAAGTGTTATGGGGCGGGTGTACCAGACTGAAGAGCCGGTGCTGATCCCCGACGTGCGAAAAGTGCCATACTACTTTGAGGGTACGTCCAAAGTCCGCTCTGAATTGGCGGTGCCGATCAAGGTGTCCGGCCGGGTCATCGCCGTTTTGAATGCAGAGAGCCCCGTGCTGGCCGCGTTCGACGAGGACGACCTGCGCCTGTTCACGGCCATTGCCGCTCAACTGGGTGTCGTGCTGGAGAACACGCGGCTGTACCAGACACTGCAAGAGCGGACGGAGGAATTGAGCCAGGCTTATGAGGAATTGAAAGAACTGGATCGTCTGCGCACCGAGTTGGTGCAGAACGTGGGCCACGAACTGCGCACACCGCTTACCCTGGTCCAGGGGTACGTCGAGTTGCTTCTAGCAGGCGATCTGGGCCACATTCCCGACAACCAGCAAGCAGCGTTGCAGATCGTTCACGAGCGCACTGACACTCTGGCGCACCTGATCCACAATCTGACAATGTTGCAGACCATGCCCCGGGAGGCATTGATGCTGGCTCCCGTGTCGGCCGTCGCAGTGGTGCAGCACGCGCTGACGGGGTTCCGGCGCTTTGCCAGGGAAACCAGCATTACATTCCGAGAGGAACTGCCGCCGGAACTGCCGCCCGTGCTGGGCGACCAGGAACAGTTAGAGTTGGCCTTTAGTCATCTGGTGGATAACGCGGTAAAGTTCAGCCCCGACGGCGGCACCATCACCCTCCGCGCCTGGGCCGATAAAGCCTGGGTCTACGTCTCGGTCGCCGACGAGGGCATTGGTATCGCGCCGGAGCACATGGACCGCATCTTTGAGCGTTTCTACCAGGTGAATGGCACCCCCAGGCGGCGCTTTGGCGGTATGGGAGTGGGACTGGCGCTGGTGTGGGAGATCATCCAAGCCCACGAGGGAACAGTCAACGTAGAAAGTAAACCAGGGCAGGGCAGCACGTTCACCGTCGCCCTGCCCCAGGCGTGAGAACACGGATTCCAGGACATTAACGGATATGAAACGTTTTGTCGCTATTGCAGGCAACATTGGAGTGGGCAAATCCACCCTCACGGCGCTCTTGAGCGAGCATTTGCACTGGGAGCCCTTTTTCGAAGCAGTCAACGATAATCCCTATCTGGCCGACTTTTACGGGGACATGCAGCGGTGGAGTTTCCACTCACAAATCTATTTTCTTTCGCGCCGCCTGCGTCACCATTGGCAGTTGCTCCAGCGCGCCAACTCGGTGGTGCAGGACCGCACCGTTTACGAGGACGCCGAGATATTCGCCCGCAATCTTTACCGCCAGGGCTTGATGGACGAGCGAGATTACAGCGGGTACCGCGAACTGTACGAGGTCGTGACCACTGTGCTTCCCCCACCCGACCTGATCGTCTATCTGAGAGCCTCGGTTCCCACACTTCAGGAGCGCATCCGCCTCCGTGGTCGCTCGTATGAGCAAGATATCTCGACGACCTATCTGGAGCAACTCGACGAACTGTACGAGCAATGGATCGGAGGATTCACCCTCTGCCCGGTGCTGAGTGTGCCCTCCGATGATCTTGACTTTGTGCTGAACCCTAGTCACCTGAAACTGGTCACGGCCAAAGTGCTCGAGAAACTGCAAGGGCGGGAGGAGGTCATGTCCGACAAGTGATGACAGATGCCAAAGCCAAAAAGTTGGAGAGCCACGAGATTGACGCTATGCAGAAACGGCTGCATGAATTGGTCTTTCTTAACCAGACCAGTCAGGTTCTCACCGCGACGCTTGATCTGGACAGTGTACTGCACTCCCTGATGGCCCAGGTACGGGATTACTTTCAGGTGGAAGCGGCCTCTGTCGCTCTGCTGGATGATAAAACGGGAGAACTGGCCTTTCGTGTGGCTGTCGGTGAGGCGGCCGATGATGTGACCGGGCTGCGCCTGGCTCCCGGTCAGGGAATCGCTGGATGGGTGGTCCAGACCGGTGAGCCATCGCTGGTGCCCACGGCCCGCTCCGACAAGCGCTTTTACTCCGGCATAGATGAAAAAACCGGCTTCCATACGCGCACGATGCTGGCTGTCCCCATCAAGGTCAAAGGCCACACCATCGGCGTGATCGAAGCACTCAATCCGGCCGCGGGTCTCTTTGACGAGGACGCCCAGCGGCTGCTCCCCGCCGTGGCTGATCTGGCCGCCGCCGCCATCCGCAACGCCGAACTCTACGAGCGCGCCCGCCAGGCCGAGCGCCGCTACGAGAGTCTCTTTAACGAAAGTGCTGACCCTATCATCGTGCTGGACATGGAAGGGAGGATTCTGGATCTCAACCAACAGGCAGTCGAGATGTTCAAAATGTCCCGCGATCAGTTGGTCGGCACTACCCCGCATGACCTATTCAAAATACCAAACGAGGCGTATCAGACTGCCTTGCAGCAACTTGGGGCCGGCCAGCCATTGATCCAGGAGATAGACATCCAATCCGGCGAGGAACACCATATCCTGGACATGCACATGGCCAAGATTGATTACGGCGGGCGGGCGGCCATCCAGTGGGTCGGGCACGACATCTCGGAGCAAGTGATGTTGGAGCAAATGCGCGACGACCTGACGCACATGATCATCCACGACCTGCGCAATCCATTGGGCAGTATCATGAGCGGCCTGCAACTGATCCACACTGCCTTTGTCGAACAGGACAGCACACTGCCGGTATTAAAGTTACTGAACATTGCCAAACGCAGCGGGCAGAAACTATATCTGCTGATCGACTCACTGCTGGACCTGAGCCGGCTGGAATCCGGCGAGACAGAGTTGAACAAGACCTTTGTGAGACCCGCATCGCTCGTTCGTGAGGCGATTGAGCAGATTCATCCACTGGCGCTAGGCAAAAGGCAGAACCTGGAAATGCGCGTCGCCCCCGACCTGCCCAGAATGCTTGCCGACCGTAACCTGATCCTGCGCGTGTTGACCAACTTGTTAGACAACGCAACAAAGTTCACCCCGCTGGACGGACGCATCACACTCGACGTCGAACAGACGGGAGAGGAAATACTGTTCACCGTGTCCGACACCGGACCGGGCATCCCACCGGAACTGGGCCAGCGCATTTTTGATCGTTTCGCGCGCCTGGAGAACGCCGAGAACATTAAAGGAACCGGCCTGGGTCTGGCATTTTGCAAACTGGCCGTGGAGGCTCACGGTGGCCGCTTGTGGGTGGAGAGCGAAATGGGCCACGGCAGTAATTTCAAATTCACCCTGCCCCTGGAGGACAGATGACCAAACGATTGTACTATGCGGACTCGTACCGTACCCGCTTCTCTGCCCGCGTGATTGAGCGGTTGACCTGGAATGACCGCCCGGCCGTCGTGCTCGACAGCACCGCCTTCTACCCCACTTCCGGTGGCCAGCCGGCCGACCGGGGCACGCTGGGTGGGGTGACAGTGCTCGACGTGATCGTGCGCGAGTCAGACGGCGCCATCCTTCACGTCCTGGAACACGCCTTGTCAGAAGCCGAAACCGAGGGAGTGCTCGACTGGCCCCGGCGATTCGATCACATGCAGCAGCACACCGGTCAACACATCCTCTCCGCCGCCTTTGAGCAAGTGCTGAGCGCCGACACCGTGGGCTTTCACCTGGGAGCAGAGACGAGCACGGTAGACCTCAACACCGCTCGCCTGGATGCAGCGACGGTGACACCGGTCGAAGAACTGGCCAACCAGGTGGTCTGGGAGAACCATCCGGTCAGCGCACGTTTTGTCGGCCCCGACGAGTTGGCCGCGCTGCCCCTGCGCCGTCCACCGGCCGTGGAAGGGCCGGTGCGTCTCGTAGAGATCGCCGGCCCTTTAACGCACCGCCGTAGAACAGGCGGTGCCGGATCAGGCAGCAACCCATCATCGGCTCTTTCAGGCCGGTGCTTTGACGTGAACCCCTGCGGCGGGACACACGTCGCCCACACCGGTGAGATCGGCCTGATCAAGATCGTGCGCCTCGACCATCGCGGGGACGAGACGCGCGTCGAGTTCCTGTGTGGCGGGCGGGCCCTGCGCGATTACCGGGCCAAGAATACGATGGCCCACCGGCTGGCGGGCTTGCTGACCGTGGGCCACTGGGAACTGGACCAGGCAGTGGAACGGTTGCAGGCCGAGGTCAAACAACTGCGGCGCGACATGCGCCGGGCGCACGGACGCTTGCTAAAAGTGGAAGCGGCAGAACTGGCAGAGACCGCCGTCGTCCACGGCCCGTACCGCGTGGTACGCCATGTGTGGGAGACGCCAGGAAAACCACCGGGGGAACTGCGTGCCCTGGCCCAGGAACTGGCGCAGCGTCCAGACACGGTCGCCTTGTTAGCCGCTATCGGCGAGCGGACGTTTCTGTGTTTTGCCCACGCTGAGGGACTGCACCTGGACGTGGCGACACTGCTCCGGGAAGCGTGCACGCAATTGGGAGGCAAGGGAGGCGGCCGGCCCCACCTGGCCCAGGGCAGTGGGCCGGCAACTGACGCACCCCGCGTCGAAGCGGTACTTGCCAGTTTGCTGGAGAACACAGATTTCAGGACATTAACGGATTAAGAGGGACATTATCTTATGAAAGAAATCGCACCCAACATTTACGTTTCAACCGAATATCCCGGCGTCAACGTCGGCTTCATTGCCATGCCGGCGGGGATCATCGCCGTGGACGCTCCGACCTTGCCGGGCGACGCTCGTGCCTGGCGGCGGCGCATATTGGAGACCAGCGGCGGGCCCATCCTGTACGTGGTGCTCACCGACCCTCACCCCGACCGGCTGTTGAACGCGGGATTGCTGCAAGCCCCCATCGTCGCCGCGCGGGCGGCCTACGACCGGGCGTCTGCCTATACCGATGGTTTCTGGCACGCCGCCGTCGAGGGTTGGGCACGCCGCCACCCGGAGGCAGCCGACGATCTGGTAGACGCGCGCGTTACGCTGCCAGAGATCATGTTCACCCACCGCGTGACGCTGCGCAAAGGAGGAATAGACGTGACAGTCGAGTGCGTCGCCGGGGCCGCTCCGGGTAGTGCCCGCATCCGCTGTAGGGGCGCGGGTACCGCGCCCCTACAAAAGCAGGACGTGCTCTTCACAGGCGACACACTGGTCACAGAGACCCATCCCTATCTGACCGCAACACCAGATACCAAGGCCTGGCTGAACACGCTCAAGTCGCTCCGCCGTCCGTATTTCTCCCAAACCATCATCGTTCCCGGTCGTGGCCCGATTTGTGACCAGTCCGCTACCCTGCCGCTCAGCAAGTACCTCACACTGGCGCGCCGGCGGGTGCGCTCGTTGCACGCGGCCGGGCGGCCACGGGTAGATACGGCGACCCTGGTGGCCGAACTCTTACCCCTGTTCCCCGTCCCCAAAGACGAGCACGACCTGACTCAGCGCCGCATCAAGGCCGGGCTGGACCGATTGTACGAGGAACTTGGGCCGGCATGATTTCAAGCGGAAACACAACAACGAATTTGGAAAAAAGCGAACGGGAAAGAACGGATCGAGAGCCAGAAATTCGTTCCTTTCCCAATTCGTTGTAGTGCTTTCCTGTAAATTTCAGCATGGCTAAACTTTTCATTCCTCCCACAATCCACACCCCTGCCGACCGCATCCGCGCATCGCTGGACCAGGCCGAGCAGCGCGTGACCAACCTGCGCGGCGCCGGTTCCCAGGCGCTGGATTTGCTCCACCTGCTCGACTGGATTGCCCAGAGATTAGCGGAACTCGAGACGAGCGGCGTGGACGTGCGTTCCGAACGTGTCCGGTTCGAGACCATCCAACGACAACTCTGCCGCCGGCAGCGCCGCTTCGTGGCCGAGGTCGGCGCGGCACTGCGCGAGGAGCGGGCATCCGTTCAGCCGGATCAAACGCGCTGGTGGTGGTTCCTGGACGAAGCGGTGACCCAGCAGCAGCAGCGCCAACTGCGGCGCAGGCTGACCGGGGGCTTGGTGGCGGCAGTTCTCCTCCTGGTCGCCTATCTGGCCTACGACCACTTTATCGCTCCTCCGCCCCACGTGCGCCAGGCATTCCGGCACAGCGCCAGTGGAGAATCCCTGGTCGAGCAAGGGGATCTGCCGGCAGCGCTGGCCGAGTTTGAAGCGGCCGCCGCTCTCACCCCCGACGACCCTGATCCCTACCTATGGCAGGGAGTGATCTATTTTGAGTTGAACCAATTGGATGACGCGCAAGCGGCTTTCGATACAGCCCGCGCTCTGTACGGGACGGACTCAAATTTCTTGCTGGCTCGCGGCGTGGCATATCTGCACGTGGGCGATCTGGCTGCGGCCAGCGCCGACGCCGAGCAAGCCATTATCAAGAGCCCACATTCAGGATGGGGATATTACTTGCGAGCGAGTGTCGCCGTGGAGCAGGAGAACTATGAGAGCGCCATCGCCGACCTGGAGCGGGCGGAGACCCTGGCCCGTGTGGCCGAGGACGTCCAATTGGAAGCCCACGCTCGCACTCAACGGGCACACGTGATACAATTGCAGATGTCTCGGTAAAATACCCTGATCCTTGCAGTTTTCTACCGGACACTTTTTGCCAAACGCACTGATTCCGGATGTCGTAACTTGTTGCGGGGGCCTCGCTGCCAAAGCCAACAGCCCAGGACGCTAACGAGTTGGCGCGTCCGTAAAAGTGCCCGGTAGTGAATTGCGGACAAAAGCGTACGTTCCTGGCCAAACGGTATCAAAACCCCATAGATCGCCAGCGGTCGGCCAGGCTTTGCGATTGGATGGCCTGCTGCATCAGCGCCTTGGCTGAGGGCTTGGCCCACGAGGGCGTTGGCACGTCATAGTCGAACCCTGGCAAGGTCTTGCGCTCAATCTTGCGGCCCAGCAGATACTCGATCCGATGGATCAGAGCCTCGTCGTCAGGTGTGACGAGCGTGATGGCGTCGCCATCGGCATCGTATCTGGCAGTGCGCCCGATACGATGAACGTAATCTTCGGGGTGTTCCGGCACATCATAGTTGATCACGTGCGAAATCCCCTCCACGTCCAATCCCCGCGCGGCGATGTTGGTGGCGACCAGAACTCGGTGCTTGCCCGACCGAAACCCTTCCAGCGCAGATATCCGGTCCCGCTGTTTGAAATCCCCATGAATGCAAGCCACGGCGACGTGAGTCTGGCGCAGGTGCCGGGTTACGATGTCGGCTTCTTGCTTGGTCCTGGTAAAGACCAGCATACTATTGATCTCCATCTGCTCAAGCATAGCCAAGAGAAGTTGCATCTTGAGGTGCCTGGGCACCGGGTAGAGTGCCTGTTGGATCGCTTCAGGAGGCTTGTCCAGGTCTATTTCAATACTCACCGGGTCGCGCTGAAACTGGCGAGCGAGAGCCGCAACCGTCGGCGGTATCGTGGCCGAGAAGAGCATAGTTTGGCGCTCACGGGGCATACGACTGATGATGTGTTTGATATCAGGCAAAAAGCCCATATCCAACATGCGGTCGGCCTCGTCCAACACGAGAATCTCGAGATCCCCAAAGCTCGCGTTCTTGCGGCGCATATGATCCATCAGGCGACCTGGCGTGGCGACAACGACGTCAGCACCCCGGCGTAGTTTGTTGGTCTGTCCTCTTATACTGGCTCCGCCATATATAGAAACGATGCGTAGTGATGTACGGGCAGCCACTTTCTGGGCTTCCCCAGCGACCTGGATGACTAACTCACGGGTCGGTTCCAGAACCACTACGCGGGGGGGCTTGATCTGGGCTTGCTTCCGTAGCAAGTGTTCCAACGCTGGCAGAATAAAGGCCAATGTCTTACCGGTGCCAGTCTGAGCACAACCGACAATGTCGCGACTTTGCAAGCCAGGCGGAATGGCCTGGGTCTGGATGGGGGTCATTTCTTTATATCCCAAGTCCTTGACTGCCTCTTGCAAAGATTTGCTTAAATCTAACTCTGTGAAACGCATAAAACTCCTTTTGTTGTACTATTCGACTCACACCTTCCCGGAAGCTATTTTGGTAGGGCTTTCTCAAAGTCGGTGCATCTGTCTTGCGAGCGGAGCGAAGCAATCTCCACCCTGCCATGGGGGATTGCTTCGTCGCAAAAAACGCTCCTCGCAATGACACTAGACTACTTTGGGAACGCCCTACTATTTTGGAGATTCTGGAAAGGTCATAATCTGGGTTCTCACAAAAAGACCGCTCCGATGGCGTGAATCGGAGCGGTGAGAAATGCCAAACCGACTAACTTGACAGTGGGGATTATACCAGCAAGTGGGATTTGTGTCAAAACGCGCCTCGGACACTGACCCTCACACATCCAGGTTGCGCACCTCTTTAGCATGGGTCTGGATAAAGCGTTTGCGGGGTGGGACACTCTTGCCCATCAGCATATCAAACGTGCGGTCGGCGGCGGCCGCATCCTCGATGGTCACTTGCAACAGTATGCGCTTCTCCGGGTTCATCGTCGTCTCCCAGAGTTGTTCCGGGTTCATCTCGCCCAACCCCTTGTAACGCTGAAGTGCGACCTTTTGCCCCTTCAACTCCTCAAGCAGCATTTCCTTTTCTGCCTCGGCGTAGACGTAGCGCACCTTTCTGCCAGCGACGACGCGGTAGAGCGGCGGTTGAGCGATGAACAAGTGTCCCTCCTCAATGAGCGGCTGCATGTAGCGGAAGAAAAAGGTGAGGAGCAGCGTGCTGATGTGGGCTCCGTCTACGTCAGCATCGGTCATAATGACGATGCGATTGTAACGCAAATTCTCCAAATCGAACTGATTGCCGATGCCGGTGCCCAGGGCAGATATGAGCGCCTGCACCTCTTTGTTGCGCAGGATTTTATCCAGCCGCGCCCGTTCGGTATTGAGAATCTTGCCCCGCAGTGGCAGGATGGCCTGAAAGTGGCGGTCACGGCCCTGTTTTGCCGATCCGCCGGCGCTGTCGCCCTCCACGATGAAAACTTCTGTCCTAGACGAATCGCGCTCTGAGCAATCGGCCAGTTTGCCGGGCAGAGTCAGGCTCTCTAGCGCACTCTTGCGAATCACCAGATCGCGGGCCTTGCGCGCCGCCACCCGCGCCCGGGACGACGTGAGGCACTTTTGGACGATGCGCCGCGCAGCCCGCGAATCACGCTCCAGAAACTCTGATAGCACCGTCGTCACCACCGACTCTACCAACCCCTTGATCTCGGCGTTCATCAACTTTACTTTGGTCTGGCTTTCGAACTGGGGGTCAGGATGTTTGACGCTGACAATGGCGGTCAGTCCCTCACGCACATCGTCGCCGGAAAAGTTGGGGTCTTTTTTCTTGAGCAAACCCGACTTGTGGGCATAGTCGTTGATCGTGCGGGTGAGGCCAGAACGCAACCCAGTCAGGTGCGTGCCGCCATCTACGGTATGGATAGTGTTGGCAAAGGCATAGATTGACTCGGCGTAGGTGTCAGTGTACTGGAGTGCCACCTCAATGCCTACCCCGTTCACCTGCTGCTCAGCATATACCACGCCGTGGAGCACCTCCCGGTTGAGGTTGAGATAACGCACGAACGACTCGACGCCACCCTCAAAGTAGAACGTCATCCGGCGCGGGAAGGGTTTCGCCCGCTCATCCACCAGTTTGATAGTGACGCCTCGGGTGATAAAGGCCATCTCCCGCATACGCTGCACCAGCGTCTCGAAACGGTAATCCACGTCCTTGAAGATAGTGTCGTCAAAGCGGAACGTGACCTGGGTGCCACGCCCTTGAGCCTTGCCGATGTTTTCCACCGGCGTGACCGGCACGCCTCGCTCGTATCGCTGACGGTGGCGGCGCCCGTCGCGCGGGTCGTCTACAATGATCTCGAGCCATTCTGAAAGCGCGTTGACTGCCGACACCCCCACACCGTGCAGCCCGCCAGAGACCTTGTAACCGCCGCCGCCGAACTTGGCCCCGGCGTGGAGAGTGGTCATCACCAACTGCAAGGCCGAGATTTTTTTCTGCGGATGCATAGCGGTGGGGATGCCCCGCCCGTTGTCTGTCACAGTCACGCTCGAATCGGGATGGATGGTGATTTCAATGCGGTCGCAGGCACCGGCCAGGCTCTCGTCTATGGCGTTGTCCGTGACCTCGTAGACGAGATGATGCAGCGCCCTGAGATCCGTGCCGCCGACGTACATCCCCGGCCGGCGGCGGACTGCCTCCAGCCCCTCCAGCACCTGGACGTCCGCCGCCTCGTAACGATCAACCTGATTGACCACCTGCTCTTTTCCTCTTGCCATTCCGTACTCTCCTTGCACGGCGGTTGAAACCGCGTGTAACGCTTGCAAAATCGGCCTGCGCCGATTGTCCCAGTCGCCGCAGGGCGACTTGGCAGATGTCGCCGCGAATTCATTCGCCGGACGCTTGCAAAATCGCCCTTGCGCCGATTGTCCCAGTCGCCGCAGGGCGACTTGGCAGATGTCGCCGCGAATTCATTCGCCGGACGCTTGCAAAATCGGCCTGCGCCGATTATCC
>Ga0136651_10001058_pt1 | contig 15110 bp, 10 predicted proteins | sample Mar14236cmmetaG_FD_94867 | JGI IMG/M metagenome (GOLD analysis project Ga0136651, IMG submission 94867) | Marine hydrothermal vent microbial communities from Guaymas Basin, Gulf of California to study Microbial Dark Matter (Phase II) - Marker... ...
CTATGTTTGGTCCTGATTGTGATAACGATGACTTCGATAAGATCATGGATGCAAACCGGGTGTGCAACGATTACGGGATGGATACAATCTCATGCGGCTCAACCATCGCCTGCCATCAGGAACTGCGCGGAAAGACGCACGGATTATCAGAACTGGCATCCATGATCGGGGAGCGGGAAGGGGTCGGAGACGAATTGAGTACGGGATCGAGAGCGTATGCAGACGCGGCGGGCGCAGGTGACGTAAGCATGACCTCGAAAGGGATGGAGATACCGGGATACGACCCACGCGGCGCACTCGGGCAGTCGCTTGCGTATGCAACCTCAAATCGTGGCGCATGTCACATGCGGGCGTATATGATTGCGCCGGAAATCATCGGCAAGCCGAAACTGATCGACCGGCACACCTTTGCAGGAAAGGCGGGGCTGCTAAGCATCTTCCAGAACCTCTCGGCTGCGATGGATTCGCTCACAGTCTGCCGGTTCTCATCCTTCGCACTCTCGGCGGAAGAGTATTCGAGCATCCTGAGTGCGGTCACTGGAATACGGTACACCTCAGAAGATCTGCTGCGGGTGGGTGAGCGGATATGGAACCTCGAGCGGATATTTAACCTGCGTGCAGGGTTCACACGTGCGGACGATACGCTTCCCAAGCGTTTCTTTGGAGATGGCGGCATCGACCGCGGTGAATTCGAAGATGCGCTCTATGAGTACTACCGCTTTCGCGGATGGGGGCGGGATGGTGTGCCTGCCGGATGGAAACTCGAGGAACTCGGGTTACAACCGGATTGGTAGCCCTCGACCAGTCGAAAAGCTTTTAGGGGGGAGGTCAGTTAGGATATGTGTGGGATGATGAATGTGGATATGAGAAGATGTAATAAAGCGAAACCCGGGGTATACACGGGCATCGTTGCCGCATGTGTAATTGTTAGTGTTGCCATGTTTTCAGGATGCATCGGGGAAGAAACCGCCACACCCGGAGTATCAGCAACTCCAACACCAACCGTGTCTCTAAAAACCGATCCGGACAGTGCAACGATAGCTAAAACGCCATGGACGAAGATCATCTTTCAGGACGGTTTCTTTTCGTTTCAACTACAAAGAACGCTCGGATGCACGTACTATGGTGGCGCTGACGTCGAAGAATGTCTATCCACTGCCTGCCGCATCGAGGACTGGGATTTCGAAAGCTGGTACGAAGAGTGGACCCTGACTGCCGACCGGGTCTGCGGGATTGCTGATGAGTGTCTGGCAGATGGTAATAATGTCAGCGCTCGCGAAGCGTATCTCCGTGCATCAAACTATTGCCGCACCGCCGAATTCTTCCTTCACGGCGATCCGGCAGACCCGCGTATCCTGGAGACCTGGGGGAAGTGCCGGAATTGTTTCATCAAAGCAGGCAGACTCTCTTCACCCCCATTTGAGGTAGTTGAGATACCTTATGAGGGGACAACCCTACCCGAGTATTTTTTCCGTGTGGGAGACTCTGATACACCCAGACCTACGCTGATTCTACAAACGGGCTATGACGGGACTTCCGAGGAACTTTATAATGGGCAGGAGCTCAAATGTTTGAGGGAGTACAGGTTGAACTTAAAATGACAAAATCAGATGACATGGAACTCGGAATGACAACAAAGCGCATCGAGAGTCTAACAGATGGCATCTACTCCATCGCGATGACGTTGCTGGTACTAAACCTTGCGCTTCCCGGGATAGGGACTGGTCTAATGCCGGCAATAGAGCTACATGAGCTGTTGTTTAGACAAACGCACGAATTTTTAAATTACGTACTCAGTTTCATCCTTCTGGCAATCTTCTGGAATAGACATCATCAGCAATTTCATTTCATCAAACGAACCGATCCTACTCACCTCTGGATAAATATTTTTATCCTTATGTTTGTAGCCATGGTTCCTTTCTCTACTTCGTTAATGGGGGATTATCCTGACGAAACTATTGCAAAACTCTTTTTCGGTCTCAATTTGTTCATATTGGGGTCATTAAATGCTTTGAGCTGGATGTACGCCACAAAAGATCACCGTCTGGTTGACCGCGGTCTCGACCCGCGACATATAACAGTGGGACTCAGGCGTGGTGCGGTTATTCCAGTCATCGTCCTTGTAGCGATGGTTCTATCTTTAATAACTCCACACTGGTCCTCTTGCGTGTATCTTTCGATTCCTATTATATTAGCACACCCGTGGTTCCGGCATACGAAACATGGAAAATAGGTATGGGTGCAGTATTCGGGGTGAAATAAACGCTGTTTTCTATTTATCCGGTATTCTATCCCGGGTGTTTACTTTCATTGGTTGTTATTATGTTTGGAAATGGTCAAAAGCCGCTAAACAAAAGTAACTTAACATTTTAAAATTATGAACCGTTCTTTACTTTCGGATACAAGGAGAAAATCTTTTATAACATGGATGCTAAAATGTAGAATATACTCATGCTTTACAAAGTATGATAAAATCCTCAGGGGGATGTGTGAAAGTGGAATCGTCAAAAACAACAGGTAAACCGTCAGCAGCACCTCACAAGATCAACGTGTTCACGCTGGTCATGATCACTGCTGCATTCGTTATCAGTGTACGCAACCTGCCGATGATGGCAGAAACAGGTCTGAATATGATATTTTATGCGCTCATCGCTGCTCTGGCATTTTTAGTTCCGACCGCTCTGGTCTCCGCGGAACTGGCAACGGGTTGGCCGGAGCAGGGGGGTGTATATGTCTGGGTGAAAGAAGCTTTTGGGGAACGATTGGGGTTTACTGCCATCTGGTTACAGTGGTTCCAGATGGTGATTGGAATGGTTGCAGTACTCGTCTTCATCGCGGGCTCGCTGGCTTTCGTGTTCAACCCGGCACTTGCTGCAAATAAGTTATTCATCCTCGCAGTCGTCCTTGTAGTGTACTGGGGTGCAACGTACCTCAATCTTCGCGGGATGAAGACGTCAGGCAGGATCAGTACAGTATGCTTTCTCTGTGGTGTGTTAGTTCCGGGGCTCTTGATTATCATCCTTGGTATCGTGTATCTGCTATCCGGGGATCCGGTGCAACTCGATCTGACACTTAACACAGCTAATCTGATCCCGGATTTTAGCAGTATCAGCAACATTGTCTTGCTTGCAGGGTTCATCTTCATCTTCGCGGGGATTGAAGTATCTGCCGGACATGCGAACGAAGTAAATAATCCGCAGCGCAACTACCCGGTTGCTATTTTTATTGCAGGTCTTATATTGTTCTTAATTAACGTTATGGGTGGGATGGCTGTAGCTATCGTGGTACCGCAGCAAGACATCAGCCTGGATGCCGGCATCATGGTTGCCTTTACTGACTTCTTTGCTGCGTTTGGCATAGTATGGCTTGTCCCGATCATCGCTCTGCTGGTCGCGTTCGGTGCAATAGGTCAGATAAGCACATGGATTTTAGGTCCGGTCAAGGGTTTGCAGGTCTCCGCAGATACCGGCGACCTCCCACCATTCCTTCAGAAGGTGAATGAAAACGGGATACCGAAGAATCGGCTCATTCTCCAGGCGTCCCTTGTATCCGTGTTTCGGCTGATGTTTGCACTGGTACCCGGCGTAAATAATGCCCACTGGATGTTACCTGCTCTTACAATATTGGTATACTTGGTTATGTATCTCCTGATGTTTCTGGCAGCCATTCGCTTACGCTACTCCAGGCCCGAGGTTCACCGCGCCTACCGAATAGCAGGAGGTAAAGCAGGAATGTGGTTTGTCAGCGGTGTAGGGATATTAACCGTGCTGTTCACCATGATCGTTGGGTTTTTCCCGCCAAAACAGATCCCTGCCGGTAATGGCGCGCTTTACATGGCTGTCATGGGCGTGGGACTTATCATCATCGTACTCATTCCCCTGATCATATATCAGTTCAAGAAACCTGGTTGGATACCAGACACTGGAAAAAAGGAGGTATGAAATATGGAGAAAAAGGTAGATAACACAGAAGAGACGCTCAACGTAGATGCCCTGTTCATGGGCCCGAAATCGGAGAACCACAAGTACTTTAAAGAGACTTTGAACTTCCTGATGGATGAGCACATCCACTGGCGCAGGGACTTCCACCCGGACGATAAACCCGTAGTAAGCTTGAGGGAACAGCGTGAACCAGATTTCGAGGCAACACTGGAGCGAACGACTAATGCCCTGCTCGAACTCTCATCGAAACTCAAAGCAAGTTCGATGCCATGGTTTTCAGCACGCTATCTCGGGCACATGAACTCTGACACCCTGATGGCTGCCAATCTGGCGTATATGGCAACCATCCTGTATAATCCAAACAACTGCGCTTATGAAGGTGCTCCTGCCACGACCGCACTTGAGATAGAGGTTGGCAAGCAATTTGCAACGATGCTTGGCTTTGACCCGGAAAAGGCGTGGGGGCACATCACCACCGATGGAACCATTGCCAACTACGAGGGGCTCTGGGTTGCCAGAAACCTGAAATCCATCCCGCCTGCCATCAAAGAGGTTAAACCTGAGCTGGTCGAAGGCATGGATGACTGGCAGCTACTGAACCTGCCGACAGGAAAGATTCTGGATCTGGTGAGCAAAGCCAAAGAGGCGGAAGTATTCGAAGCGGTGCGCGAGCGCTCTGTTCGCGGCACCGGGATGCAGAGTGGAAAGCTTGGCAAGCTGCTGGTGCCGCAGTCGAAACATTACTCATGGACCAAGGCGGCGGACGTGCTCGGGATCGGTCAGGCGAACATGGTCTACGTTCAGGTCAAAGAGAACTACCGGATGGACATAGATGTCTTAAGGGCAACAATTGACAAATTCGTCAGCGAGAAGACGCCGATTTTGGGCGTGGTGACGGTAGCAGGCACTACTGAAGAGGGTGCGATAGATGAGGTGCACGAGGTTGTAAAGCTGCGGGACGAGTACGAGAAAGCAGGCATATCGTTCTACATCCATGTCGATGCGGCTTATGGCGGTTATATGCGGTCGGTCTTCTTGGATGAGAATGACCGGTTCATGGACTTTGACGATCTGAAAGAGAGGTTGCACGACGGGGGCATTTTGCACAAAGAGATTGATTGGCCCTCGAGAGATGTGTATGATGCGTATAAGGCGATGGCAGAGGTGGATTCGATCACTCTTGACCCGCATAAGATGGGTTATGTCCCTTATGCCGCCGGCGGCGTTGCTTTAAAGGACAAACGTGCAATTGACCTGATATCATACTTTGCGGCTTACGTATTTGAGAAGACCGAAGATAACCCCATGTTACTCGGCAGTTATATCATGGAGGGTTCAAAAGCAGGAGCATCCGCAGCAGCGGTCTGGGCTGCACATCGCGTCGTCCCGCTTAATATCATGGGTTACGGCAGGATCGTTGGTCGCAGCGTTGAAGGAGCAGCCAGATTTTATAACTCGCTTCTTTCGACTTCGGCCAATGAGATAGAAGCGGCTGGCAAGAAATTCATGGCGGCGCCCCTGACCCGACCCGACTTTAACATTGTTGATTTTGCTTTCAATGAGGTTGGGAATACGAGTCTTGAAGCGATGGATAAACTGAACCAAAAGATATACGAGCAATGCTCTTATAACTCAGGACCGGTCTTTAATGATGATTGGATCACTTCAAAGACCGATCTCGCTTATGAAGACTATGGCGACGCGCCCAAACCGTTTGTAGCCCGACTTGGCATTCCCGCAGAGGAATGGGACGCTGTGAGGAGTGTGTATGTGATCAGGTCCTGCGTGCTAACTCCGTTTTTGACCAACAACACGACTTATGCCGAATACTGGGACAACTTCATGAATACGATACGAGACGTACTTGCGTTTGTGGTGAATTCGGGGCAACTGCGGGTGTGAAGGGGCAACTGCTCTGGAATGCGGGGGTGCTCCCGGTCGGTGTGCAAGCATCACCTGAAGCAGAGCGACGCAAACCCTGAAGCGAAAAAGAGAACCCGGCGGCGCGGGCAGGCACCGCCAACGAGATCAGCACGGCAGCACGGCAGCCGCTCACATCGGCGGCATCATCGAATGGGCGGATGCGATCTATGGTGCGATCACCGTGTCCGCCCACCAAGTAGACATTCTGATATCGGAGACCTATTCCCCATACGCCGTGCCCCCCTCCCGATTCACTCATCATTCAAAGTAAGAGAAGAGTTCCTTCTCATCATCGCCTGAAAACTTATAAAAATCTCTTTTCTTCAACAAAGAGACTATTTCAGTCAGTTCCCTCTTCCGAAGTATTCCTTTCACGATACACGCTTCCAGAAAGGTCAGAAGATCATACACATGCCCCACCCCTTCATTCGCTGCTGTTCTTCCAAGATACTTATCATCGCTCAATAGAACTTGTTTTCTTATTTTCGCAACTGCTATGCACTCAGAATCAGCAATACTCAACACATACTCATTTTTTAACGTATATGCATACTGCAACTCTTTTGAACTGAGAGGCACAACAAGAACAAACTTCCCCTCATCCGCCTTCTCGAAATACAGAACTTCTTTGATACTTCTGGCGAATTTAGCCCACCCTACCCGCTCCACCTCGTCAGCAACGGAAGGAACGACAACTATATCATCAAAAAATTCACGAAGCAAATCCAATTCATCTATCTTTGCAAGAGAGCTCAAAACACAGGTATCGACGACGGCCATTACACCATCCCTGAAAGCTCACTCGCCGCAGTTCTCCTATCTTTCGTAAAACCCCTCTTTATCCCAACACCTTCCCCTACTAAAACTCGTTTCATCTCTTCCATATCCAATCCCGCAAGCTCAGCAGCTTTTGAGATTGATATCTCTTCTTTTTTGTAGAGTTCAATGACCGATGCGATTTTCATATCTTTTCTGAGCTCAAAGAAAGCACTTATCGCATCTTCGACAAATTCCGCCTTGTTCGGATAGTAACCCCCCTCTATAAGAGCATTGACCTGCTTTAATACGATGTTTGCTTCCATTGTCATCACTATATGAAACATTATTATAGCACCCATAATAAACCCTTTCGCCTCAGCAATATCCCCCGTCACAAATCCCGAAGCGAAAAAAAGAAGACCGGCGGCGCGGGCAAGCACCGCCAACACAATTTGGCACAATTTGGCACGATCGACACGATCAGCACTACATGAAAAACCTTCCCGCGAATACCAGCAATTCGCGAATGTCTATAAGTATGATGAACCCGATTATCACATAATAACCCATGACAGCGAAAACGATACCAGAGATCAACGAACGGATCCGGGATGGCAGCGTCTGCGTCCTCACGGCAGAGGAGATGACCGAGTACATACATGAGCACGGCGCAGGAAAAGCGGCGCAGGAGGTCGATGTGGTCACGACTGGCACATTCGGGGCGATGTGTTCATCAGGCGTATTCTTAAATTTCGGGCACTCCGATCCGCCGATCCGGATGCAGCGCGTACACTTAAATGGCGTCGAGGCGTATTCTGGCGTAGCCGCGGTCGATGCATATCTCGGCGCAACACAGCCGTCTGATTCGGACGAATCTTATGGCGGCGGGCATGTAATCGAGGATCTGATCGCAGGGCGGGAGATCGATGTACATGCCGAATCATCCGGAACTGACTGCTATCCGCGCAAGATACTGGATACCAGCATAACGATCGATGATCTGAATCAGGCGGTGATGCTAAACCCGAGAAACGCGTATCAGCGGTACGCCGCCGCAACAAACTCGACAAAACGCACCCTGTACACATACATGGGAACGCTCCTTCCGGGATTTGGCAATGTCTCATACTCAGGTGCAGGCGTACTCTCCCCAATCTCCAATGATCCGGAGTTCAGGACGATCGGCATCGGCACAAGGATATTTTTGGGGGGTGCGAAGGGGCACGTGGTCGGTAGCGGAACCCAGCATGATCCTGATAATAGTTTCTCTACACTGATGCTCTCAGGAGATCTCAAGGAGATGGATACGCGATACATACGCGGCGCTGTCTTTCGCGGATACGGGATCAGTATGTATGTCGGGATCGGCGTCCCGATACCAATCCTGAATGAGGAGATCGCAGCCGCAACAGGGATTAGCGACACCGAAATCAGAACGAATATCCTGGACTACGGGGTATCAGGACATCCCACTGTGCAAGAGGTAACTTATGAGGAGTTGAGGTCCGGAATCGTTGACATTGATGGAAAGGAGGTTCGGACTTCCCCGCTTTCGAGTTTTCATATCGCACGGACGATCGCGGATGAACTCAAAGCGTGGATCAGGGACGGCGAGTTCTTCGTGAACGGTCCTTGCGAACAGCTGCAAAGACGCGGCACAGTAAAGCCGATGCGAGAGGTTCAGGGGCAACTGCTGGTGCGGGATGCGATGTCTGAATGTGTGCGCACCGTCAGCGTACATGTAGAGATTAAAGAGGCGGCTGAACTGATCATCGAGGGCAAATTCAATCACCTACCAGTACTATCAGAGGACGGAGTCCTTGTCGGAATCGTCACCTCGTGGGATATCTCAAAAGCAGTGGCACGCGGGTACACCGGCACCGTCGGGAGCGCAATGACCGGGCGCGTGGTCACAAGCAGCCCTGATGAGTTTGTCGAGATTGCAGTCAGGAAGATGGAACGGCACAAAATTTCAGCGCTTCCGGTGATCGATTCGAACCGGAAGGTCATCGGGATGGTCACGAGCGGGGACCTTAACAAACTGCTGGTGCGGAGATGATGAATGAGGGGATCATCTTTGTGGTGCTATGACGTGTTTTGAAGATGAGACCAGCCTCCTAACCCTTATCTGCGCCTACCCGATAATCTTATAATGATGCGGAACTTGTGTGATGTTGGGTGATTCCCAAATGGTCAGTGTAAATAAATATGGATACCGGGCATTCAAGGAGATGCTTGATTGCGCAGAGGAACTCGATATTGGCGTATCAGAGTTAAAGAACGGAGCAACCATCGTCGACGCTGGCGTGGATGCGGCAGGCGGATACGGTGCTGGCATGTATCTCTCAAGGTTATGCCTTGCAGACCTTGCAGACCTCAAGTACATACCATACCAACTGGGCGACTACACAGTCCCTGGCATTCAGGTTGCAATCGATGATCCGGTCACCGCATGTATGGCATCGCAGTACGCGGGCTGGAGAATTATTGTTGGAAAGTACTTTGCAATGGGCTCCGGACCTGCGCGTGCGCTTTCGCTGGATCCCAAGGAACTCTATGATGAGATCGGATACAAGGATTCTTCGGACAAGGCGATCCTCGTACTCGAAGCGAGCGAACTTCCGGATGAAGAGGTCACCGACATGATCGCCAAGAAATGCGGCGTCGATCCAAAAGAACTCTACATCGCGGTTGCGCCAACCTCTTCGATTGCAGGATCCGTGCAGATCTCCGCGAGAATCGTTGAAACAGGGATACACAAGATGCATGATCTTGGATTCGACATCACAACGATCAGGAACGGATTTGGCATAATCCCGATCTCGCCGGTCGTTGGAGATGACACCAAATGCATGGGCTCGACCAACGACTGCATCATATACTGCGGCAAGACGTACTACACCGTCGATTATCCGGATATCGATGAACTCACCGACTACGTGAAGAAGGTGCCATCAGAGACGTCCAGAGACTACGGAAAGCCCTTCTTCGACACGTTCAAGGCGGCTGGCTTCGACTTCTTCAAGGTCGATGGTGCGATGTTTGCGCCTGCTGAGATCACTGTTAACGATCTCAAGAGCAAGAAGACGATTGCATGTGGTACTGCCAACCCGGACATTCTGATACAGTCATTCGGCATAAGTAAAGTATAGATTGCCCGGAATACTTCGGGAATCTTTTTTCTTTTTTGGATTCTTTGTAACTGCTCGAGATCTGTTGATCAGACTCTTGAATCGTGATCCTCTGTTTTTTTGCAACTTTCAGCAGTTGCATGATTGGTCTCGAAGTTAGCTTCGAATATGCCTCTGGGGTCCCCGGTCCAGCACCCGGGTATGTTGGCAGCCCACCCCAAAAACATTATATATTATAGAACCCAAAACAAATGACTGGGAGTAATAGCAGGGAGAGCGGTTCATGGGACAAGTTGGTACAGTGGATGATGCCTCCGGGCATCCGGACTCGAATGGTACAACGATGACCGCATCATACAAGATCTCGATCTCGATCCTCTTTGGGTTGCTCGGTTTTGTCCTTAACTTTCATACCATCAATTTTCCTTTCCCGCCCTACATCGCGGTTGTCCTTATAGGGCTCCTGTTTCCGATGCTTATAACCCTCGCGTGGGGGTGGAGATACGGACTACTATCGGCTTTAGCAGGTGGCTGCCAGGCGATGTGGTGGCTATGGGGCCCCAGCAATGGTTATGCCATATTCGTTGTCGTGCCTCCATTCACGTTATGGGTGCTGTGGCATGGATTCTTTGCGGATATGCGCAATAGGCGGGGAGGGCACGACTGGTGGCTAAGTGCGTACGTGGTAGAGATTCCATTCCGGATACTCAGCACAATAAGCCTATACACTCTGGCAAGGTGGGCTATATCGCTTAACCCGCCTCCATGGGGCTGGGCTTCCGGTGCAAGCAGTACAATCCCGATGGATTTTAGCACCTTTGTGGTTATCAAGCAGTTTGTGATTGCGTATATACTCCTATTGCTGGCGGATGTGTTATTGAATCTTGGATCCATCCGAAGATTCTTTAGATTGGAGGAGAAGAGTGACCAGACCAACACCAGCTATATTATAAGTGCCGCCCTCTTATTCGGGGGGTTTTTCTGGTTTATCGACAGCGTTGTTGGTTCTTTGATATTTTACAATGAGAGTTCTTTTTTTGATCTGCTTGCGCTGGATATCCCTCCCTACGTACTTTATGTGAGAACTGCCTTTATTCTTGCTTGCCTGGTGGGGGGGCTGGTGGCGTCAGGATTCTTGCGCAAGCAGCGTGAGAGCGAAGAGGCACTTCTGAAGAGTGAGGGGCAATACAAGCATGTGTATTCTATGCTCAGGTTGATGTGCGACAATCTGCCGGACCTTATATGGACAAAAGATTTGGAGGGTAAGTTTATCTTTGTGAATACGGCTTGTTGTGAAAAGTTGCTCAATGTCAGGGATACGGATGAGCCGATTGGTAAAACAGACGCATATTTTGCCAGCAGGGAAAAGGAGACTCATCTGGAAAACCCTGACTATCATACATTCGGAGAGCTGTGTGCGGGTTCCGATTTAGTGGTTTTGGAGACGAAAAAACCACAAAGATTCGATGAGTTTGGTAATGTCAAGGGAGAATTTCTCTACCTTGATGTTTACAAGGCGCCGTTTTGGGATGAACATGGCAACATAATCGGAACGGTCGGCTGTGCAAGGGATGTAACAAGAGAGAAGGAGATCGAAAAAGCTCGCAGACGTGCAGAGAGGGAGCTTACGCAAACCGTAGCCGACTTGAAGCGTTCCAATGCCGAACTCGAGCAGTTCGCGTACGTTGCGTCCCATGACCTGCAGGAGCCGCTTCGCATGGTCTCTGGTTACATGCAGCTTATGAAGCGGCGATATGGGGGCAAACTCGACTCCGATGCCGATGATTTCATCGACTTTGCTGTGGACGGCGCGAACCGGATGCAGACGTTAATTGGTGACCTGCTCGCATTCTCGCATGTCGGCATGCGTGGCGATCCGCTCACACCGACTGACTGCGAGACACTCCTTTCACAGACACTTTCTGACCTGAAAGTATCCATTGAGGATAGTGGTGCAGTGATTACGCGTGACACCCTCCCGACAGTGATGGCGGATGGCTCGCAACTGGCTCAGGTCTTCCAGAACCTGATCGGCAACGCGATCAAGTTTCGGGGCGAGGCGCCGCCGCGTGTTCACATCGCAGCGGAGCAGAAAGAGGAGGGTGGGGCGGAGTGGGTCTTCTCAGTTGCGGACAACGGAATCGGGATCGACCCGGAATACTTCGAGCGCATCTTTGTGATATTCCAGCGTCTGCACGGCAGGGACGAATACTCGGGAACTGGCATCGGTCTTGCCATCTGCAAGAAGATTGTGGGGCGGCACGGTGGCAGGATGTGGGTTGAGTCAGAGCCAGGACAGGGGGCGACGTTTTACTTTACGATTCCCGCAAAAGGAAGGGGGCAGAGATGAGTACATGGCGTAAGTCCGTAGCAATTTTTAGCATCTTTCTGCTTCTTGCCCTCGCTCTATGCAGTCAGCTTTCGTATGCACAGGAAGAGCCGGCAAAGCGAGTGCTTGTGCTGAATTCGTATCACAAAGGTTTTGCTCAGACCGACGCTATTGTAAAAGGGGTAGAATCAGTCTTAAAACCCGAAGAAAACGACATTGAGCTCAGGACAGAATATATGGATTCGAAATCCACAAAATACGATAGTTCGTACAAAGAGAAATTATATGAGTTGTATAAGTATAAATACGGCAACCAAACATTTGATCTGATTATATCTTCTGATGATAACGCATTCAATTTTCTCCGTGAGTACCACCAGGATCTGTTTCCAGGTACGCCAGTGGTGTTCTGCGGCGTAAATAATCTCAAAGCTCCTACTCTTATAGATCCGGAAGAATTTACAGGGATTATTGAGCTTCAGTCGATAAAAGAAACGATAGACATTGGTTTAAAATTGCATCCGGAGACTGAGCAGATAGTCTTTGTTGTTGACAACACACCTACCGGGGAATATCTCTGGGGCCAGATACAGGAGAATTTCAAATATTACGAGGATATCAGGATGACCCGTCTTGATGAAAGTTTATCCCTGGAGCAGATAGAGGAAGAGGTAAGCAAATTATCCGATGATACCATAGTGCTTTTCGGGACATACAATCACGATAAGTCGGGGAGGTATTACGCATACGGAGAAGCTGCTCTGTGCGTATCCGGCGCAAGTGCACGGCCAATGTATGGCTATTCTGCCCAGGTTTTGCCTTATGGTATCGTTGGTGGTAAACTGTTTGGCGGTTTTTATCATGGTCAGGTTGCAGCAAAGATGGCAAAGCGCATCCTTGCAGGGGAAGCGGTGCGGGACATTCCTGTGATAACAGAGCCGCAGACCCAAAACATGTTTGACTACAACCAGATGCAGCGGTGGGGTATCAAGGAGTCTGACCTGCCCGAAGACAGCATTATCGTCAATAAACCTTATTCGGTCTATGAAGTGAACAAAGGGTTGATCTGGAGTGCAATTGTATTTATACTCTTTCAGGTGTTGGTCATCATCGCCCTTCTTGTGAACCGGTCAAGGCGCAAGGCTGCGGAGGATGAACTCAGGGAGAGTGAGGATCGGTTCCGGACGATTTTTGATTCGATCAACGATGCGGTCTTTATCCATGACACAGAGACCGGAGCGATCCTTAACGTCAACAATACAGCATGTGGCATGTATGGATATACCCGCGAGGAACTCCAAAGACTCGGTGTACAGGCCCTAAGCATGGGCGAAGCACCGTACAGTCAGGCAGACGCGGTCGAATGGATAAAGAAAGCATCAGCAGGGCAACCACAGGTCTTTGAATGGAGGGCTAAGCACAGATCCGGGCGTCTGTTCTGGGAGGAAGTGAGCATGAGGGGCGCTGTCATTGGGGGGTGTGAACGTGTGCTGGTGGTTGTGCGTGACATCACAGAGCGCAAGCATCTGGTGGAGCAAATGGCGCACCTCAACCTTGTGCTTCGTGCGATACGGAACGTTAACCAGCTTATCACAAAGGAAAAAGACCGGGACAAACTGCTTCAAGGCACTTGTGATAATCTTATTGAGGCACGCGGCTACCATAACGCATGGATCGCTCTGCTGGATGAGTCCGGACGGCTTGTAACGACCGCCGAAGCAGGATTGGGTGGGGCATTTGAGCTTATGGTGAAACGGCTGGAGCAGGGGGAGTTGACCGGATGCGTACAAAAGGCACTCATACAATCCGGGGTAATCGTGATAGATGATCCTGCTGCCACCTGCACGGATTGCCCCCTTGTAGACCAGTATGATGGCAAGAGCGTAAAGGCCATCCGGTTGGAACACGGGAACCGGGTTTATGGTCTGCTTTCGGTTGCGGTCTCTGCAGATATTGCTGTAGATGAGGAAGAGAAGTCCTTATTTTCCGAAGTAGCCGGAGATCTTGCTTTTGCCCTATATGCAATCGAACTCGATGAGAAGCGCAAGCGTGCCGAAGATGCGCTCCGGGAAAGCGAAGAGCGTCTCAGGGTAAGACTCGATTACATCCTATCGCCTGATAAATCAGTTAAAGATGTTTCTTTGACCGATTTAATTGATTTGGAAGACCTCCAGCAGATCCAGGATGCTTTTGCCGCTGCAAATGACGTAGCATCCATCATCTCGGATATCAGTGGTGAGCCAATCACAAAAGCAAGCAATTTCTGCGGTGTGTGCGAGATCATCAGGAGCACGGAAAAGGGAGATATGAACTGCGTAAAGTCTGATAAGATTCTTGGGGGGAAAGCAAAGGCACTTATGAAGCCAACTTATGAAAAATGTCTTAGCTGTGGTTTTGTCGATGCCAGCGCTCCAATAATTGTCGGAGGTATGCACATTGCAAACTGGCTGGTCGGTCAGAGCAATGCGATGGGTGTCGATAAGAACAGAATTGAAACGTATGCAAAGGAAATTGGTGCTGATACGGGTGAAATGCTGGATGCTTTCGGAAAGATGCCTGAGATGTCGCTTGCAAAGTTCGAAGAAGTGCTTGATTTGTTATGGCTCATCGCGAAAAAACTCTCTGCTCTTGCACACAACAATTTAGTATTAGCTAAGGACGTTACCGAGCGCAAGCGTGCCGAAGATGCGCTGCGCAAGAGCGTTTTGGAGCTTAAGCGTTCCAATGCCGAACTCGAGCAGTTCGCACACATTGCGTCCCATGACCTGCAAGAACCGCTTCGCATGGTATCAAGCTATATGGAGCTTATGAAGCGGCGATATGAGGGCAAACTCGATTCTGATGCCGACGAGTTCATCGGCTTTGCTGTGGACGGCGCGAACCGGATGAAGACGTTAATTGGTGACCTGCTTGCGTTCTCGCGTGTCGGCATGCGTGGCAAGCCGCTCACACCGACCGACTGTGAGACTCTCCTTTTACAGACACTCACCAACCTGAAAATATCCATTGAGGATAGTGGTGCAGTGA
>Ga0136651_10001061_pt1 | contig 15072 bp, 12 predicted proteins | sample Mar14236cmmetaG_FD_94867 | JGI IMG/M metagenome (GOLD analysis project Ga0136651, IMG submission 94867) | Marine hydrothermal vent microbial communities from Guaymas Basin, Gulf of California to study Microbial Dark Matter (Phase II) - Marker... ...
ATATTGATAAGGGATTTAAAGCGGTCAAGATGAAGGTGGGAAGAAAACCTTCACCTCTTTTACCTGACCACAGGGTATGTTACACCTCCCTGGATGAAGATCTTGCCAGGGTGGAAGCTGTAAGAAAGGCTATAGGTGAGGATGTAGTTTTAATGCTTGATGCCAACAATGCCTGGGAACTTAAAGAAGCTATCCAGGCAATAAACAAATTCAAAGCTTTTAACCCCTATTTCATAGAAGAACCTCTTGCAACAGATGACGTTGAGGCAAGCGCTATTCTTACTCAAAATATTGATATTCCTGTGGCAGGATATGAAACAGCCTACACTCGCTTTGAATTTAGAAGATTAATTGAAAAAAGAGCAGTTGACATCGTTCAACCTGATGTTAGCTGGGCAGGGGGTATAACTGAAGCTCGAAAAATTGCCACCATAGCCTCCTCCTACAATATGCCCTGTATACCTCATTCCTTTTCCTCTGCTGTCAATCTCGTTGCAACTCTTCACTTTTTGGCCTCTATTCCCAACAGCAGATACATAGAACTTGACCAAAATCCCAACCCTCTGAGAGAAAATCTCCTGACAGAACCTATATTTATCGACTCATCCGGCAACCTGCAGGTACCGGATAAGCCAGGATTAGGGATTGAACTAAATGAAGATGTTTTAAATTGCTACCGTGTAAGTTAATTAAATTGAGGTCAGGTCTTGAAATCAAGCATTTTTTAAAATTGCAAAAGACAAATTGTGTTGTAAGACCCAGCTTTTCTACTTCTCTGTATATTTATAAAAATAAATAAAGAAATAAAGAATCATGAGGAAGCTAAAAAAAACCAGAGGAGTTACAATTATCTTAAATTTTTCAGGGAGATCTGCAAACCATCTGATATCCCTGAAGTAGAAGTATCTTAATAAGATAAAAGAACGAATAATCAAATCTATCGTTGCTCCTACAACAGGAAAAATAAGGAACTTCTCCGCATTTTTTCTGCTTTTTGTTAAAGGATTTTTGTAAAAAACAATAAAGAAAACCAAAAGTGATAGTGAACCAACCAGTGGAATAAAAGGCTCAATAAAGTATGGGGAAAAGATACCTTTTACATTAAACACAGATAATAAGTCTTTTAAATATAAAACTGTCATTAAAATGTAGCCCATAAGGACAAATACTGTGGCGCCTTTTAATTCTGTCCTCTTTTTACCAAGGCAATATTTTAAAAAACAAGCAAAGAAAAATACAAATGCCAAGATAGCAAGAAGTGCCAGGGCTTTAGTGATCTGGACCAGGGTAAGATTTTCACGAAATATATGTTGATAGAATGTTCCCACCGTCCTCAACAGAAATAGATAAAAAATACCAACTATCGCAAATAAAGTTACTTTCCTTAACATTTCCTTCTCTCCACAGGAAAAGACCGGGTCCTGATTAACTATTTTTAACTGGTCCTTCTTTACTATCCACACAAAAGATGGCCTGTTAGAAGACACTCTTAAGAATCAACCCGATTGAGGATAAAATACCACAGACTTTGCTAATGTCAACTGATTGATGAATGCCAGGAAAGAAGTTTTAAAAGCTGAGGAATTTGTAGAAAAATTGAAGAAAGATAACTAAAGAACAAAAAATAAAAACAAAGACCTACAAAGTTGATTCTGATTAAGCAGGCCAATGAAAATGCTTGATTTCAAGACCTGACCCCCTTTTATTTTTGCTTGACAGATTTTTTAAATTATGGTTTATATAATACCTTCCTGATATTAACTTCTCACTGTAAGGAGGGAGTATGAAAAAAGTAACAGTAGGAATAGTTGGTTGCGGATTTGCTGCTGACCTGCACGTAAGAGCGCTCAGAATGGTGAAGGGAATTGAAGTGGAAATAATAGGGGTTGCCTCAAGGACAAATAAAAGTTCGGAAAACTTCGCCCGCAGGTTTGGCATAAAAAAACACTATACCGATTACAGGTATCTTCTGGAAGATAAAAATATAGATGTGATTGATGTATGCACCCCCAATTACCTCCACAAAAGGATATGTGTGGAAAGTGCACAGGCAGGCAAGCACATTATATGCGAAAAACCCCTAACTGGATATTTTGGAGAAGATATTAGTGAAGAAGTTGAGTTTGTGGGGACAACAGTTTCCAAACTTAAAATGTATAAAGAAGCAATGCGTAGTGCAGATGCTATTTTACAGGCAGTGAAGGAAAATGACGTTAAGCTTGCCTATGCCGAAGACTTTGTATACGCCCCTGCGGTGGAGAAGGCAAAAAGGCTCATTATGGCAAGTAGAGGAGTGATACTTCATATGCGAGCTGAGGAAAGTCACAGTGGATCTCATGCTCCCTATTCTCGAATCTGGAGATTAAGTGGAGGCGGAGCTCTTTTAAGACTTGGTTCGCATCCTCTTGGAGTTGTAATTCACTTGAAAAATTTTGAAGGAACTATTAAGAGAAAAAGACCAATAAAAATTAAGTCAGTTATGGCACAAACAGCCAATTTAACTCATCTTCCCTCTTTTAAAAAGGAAAAAAGAAAATGGGTGGTTTCTGACTGGAAGGATGTGGAAGACTGGGCAACCGCAATTTTAACTTTTGAGGATGGCACAAAAGCAACTATCTTTTCCAATGATATAACCCTGGGAGGAGTGGTAAATGTTGTAGAAATTTATCTCTCCAACAGTGTTATAAAGTGTAATCTCTCCCAAAATGATACTTGTAAAGCATATGCACCCTCCCCAGAAGTTTTTGGAGAAGAGTACATTACCGAAAAAATCGAAACAAAAGCAGGTTGGAGTTTTCCCTCACCAGATGAGGACTGGATGAGAGGATATCCCCAGGAAATGCAGGATTTTATAGAATCTGTGTATTATGACAGAAATCCGATATCAGATGGTGAACTTGGAAGACAGGTTGTACAGGCCGTTTATGCAGCCTATGTTTCTGCAGAAGAGGGCAGAGAAATACGAATAGAAAATATAGAAGGGGAATATCAAAAATAAAACATGTGTAAACAGAAAAAAAATAAATACTGTCGGAATTAAAAAACCCGCTAATTACTCTTTCACAGTAAGGTATCTCCAATCTGGGGCTACTCTTAAGAGCTTGAAATTAAGCAAAAACAAGCGCAGATTAGTTTTTAGACTATTCAGAACAACCTGCTCTTAAAAAATCAAACTAAAGATAAGTTAAATTTGCTAAAGAATTTTTGACAATACTAAAAGAAAAAGAAGGAGAGAAAAATGAAAATGAAAGCAGCCTTTAAAGTTGACGAGAGGAAAGAATTTATAATAAAGGAGGTGGAAATACCAAAGCCTAAAGAAGATGAGGCTTTGATAAAAGTCAAAACTACAGGGATTTGTGGAACAGATGTTGCTATCAGGAACAATACTTTCATGGGAAGACATGGTCCTGTCAAACCTCCCTTAATTCCGGGGCATGAATTTTGTGGTGAAGTTGTTGAAGTAGGATCCAGGGTAAGAAAGGTTAAAATTGGCGATCGTGTTATGACAAGTGGTATTAAGGGATGCGGGAGTTGTTATGCCTGCAAGATAGGTCTCTATAACAGGTGTCATAATTGGGACCATGTTGGCATTGACTCACCAGGCTCTTTTGCTGAGTATGTGTGCGTTTGCGAAGATATTCTTTTTGAGGTCCCAGATAATATCCCTGACGAGGAAGCTGCCATACTTGAGCCAGTAACCACAGCTATTCGTGCATTTCGCACAAATGATATAAAACCGGGAAGCTTTATTGTAATTATTGGGCCTGGACCATTTGGTCTTTTTCTTCTTCAGGCAGCAGTTGCTTCAGGAGCAGGGCATATAGTTGTTCTAGGATTAAGTGACGACGAGAAACGCCTTGAGCTGGCAAAAAAACTGGGAGCAAACGAGATCATAAAATCAGATAGTGTTAAAGTAATAGAAAAAATTGAGAAAATGACCGAAGGAAAAGGAGCAGACATTGTCATCGAGGCAACAGGTAAGGTTGAGGCAGTTACCCAGGCAATAGAGATTGTCGGAGCAGGTGGGCTTGTCTTAATAGGAGGGAGTGGTTTCCAGGGGAAATGTGTGAGTTTTAAACCGTGGAATGTGGTTAGGGATGAGAAGATGATTAAAGGATTACAGGGATTAACCTGGGAAGATTATCTTTTAACTGTTGATCTTTATAAAAAAGGCAGAATAAAAATAAAACCATTGATAACCCACATTAAAAGTTTTGAGGAAATAAACGAAGCTTGCACGCTTGCAGAGAAAAAAGAGGCTATCAAGGTAGTTTTAAAGCTCTGAGAGTATTTTTGAGATCTCTATAATTTTCCGAGGATTTGTCCCTCTAAAAATTTAACTGTGTATTCTGTTACTACCTGTTTTTCCGAAAAAGTTTAAACCAGTCTATAAAAGTTTTGCTAACACCTGCTAACTTAAGAGAAAAAACACCAAAAAGTAACTAAGATAACACGGAATCGATAAATTGTAAAAGGTTACATATGAAATAACACTAAAGATACGTAGGGATCCTTTTTATCCTTCTCATAATATGCGGCCTGAATATTAAAGAGGAAAAAATTTAACCCCACCCCTAAACTAAGATCTCCTTCATTTAGTCCTGCTCTGAGTTTTATCAGTTTCAGATCCACCTCTCCTCCGATGTGCAATGTGGATTTATCGGTCAGGTTATGAACATCTGCAGCTAAGGTTAGAAGGGGGAAAGGTCGGTAGGCTATACCAATATTTATTTTTCTGGAAAGAGTCATTGATCCCAATCCCTCAGAGAATTTCAGCTCAGGTTCAAGAAGATCCTCAACCATCACTCCTAAAGTAAAGGGGCTATCTTTTCTTTGATAGAGTATTCCAACATCAAAAGAGAAGGCATTAGCTCGAGCTGTTTCCTCATGACCTTCAACATCTTCCTCACAAATATTAAAGTTTGATTGATGACGCGCAGCTTGAATATATTTTGCATTTAATCCTAAAGTTAAATTTTCTGTGGTTTTACGAGCAAAAGATAAATATATAGGAACAAGAGCAGTTTCTGTATCTTCAATTTCTATACAATTGCCAACTTTTGTAAATTTTGTTATAGAAAAATCCGCCTGTAGGCCACCAGAAAGGGCGATCCGTTTAAATAAGCCAATTCCTATGGTAAATGTGGGTGCCAAGCCAAGAGGTGCATTAATCTTTCCTACAATTTTTTCTGCGGCGTCGTAATCCTTATCCTCTACAGCCTGATAAAGATTATAAAGATTTTCAAGGTCCTCGACATTTTCTCCTCCCACAGCAAGAGAAATATCTAAGTCAAAATATCCAGTTTTAGTTATACCAGCCGGATTCCAGTATACACTGGAAATATCATCTGCAACCGCTGTAAAAGCTCCCCCCATTCCCATAGCTTTGGTTCCAGGCTTGATAAAGGAAAAACAAGGAGTAGCAACTAATCCCACCATCAACACTCCTACCATTACATAAATCCATCTTTTCATATCTTTTCTCCTCGACTATTTTTGGAATGTTATACTAATATTTTAATTTTTTGTCAATTAAAAGGGGGTGTACGATAAAAAATTGTGGTAAGAAAATGTCCGATAAGAGGATATATCCTGCTGTAGAAGGAAATTTGACGAATCAGGTAGCTTTCAAAATTATGGATGGGAAAAATAACAGAGGTTATGTTAAAATAGTTACCCCATGAAATTTTCGCCACAGGTTTTGATATAGACCTCCTGAAATTTGACAAAAACCCGCATCTGATGTATATTGAAGTAATTCCATCTTGAAAATTTCACAAGGAGAAAATCCAAATGTTAGGAAAAACTGATAATAAAAAATTTACAGGATATAAAGCTGTTCGAAGAGAAGCGAATGTCAGCTATTTTTATCTTGATAGCCTCTATGATGATACGATGAGCGGGAGAAAAAAATGAACAATACCAGATTCTACTTGAATTTAGCTCGCAGGCGACAAGGAAGCTATACTGGAATGCAAAATGCAGGATGGTGTTATGATAATTACCCGGAATTATTACCTCTTGACGCTGGAACAACAATCGAATTAGCCAATTTTGAAGGTCCAGGAGTTATAAACTGTTTTCATATTACGCAACACTTAATGAGATACAGTGATCATAAATATTTTATGAGAACAGCAAAAGCTCCTCGAGTTGATGAACAAGGCAGCAATGAATTACAAAAACTAACATCACGCGGATTAATTTTAGAAATATATTACAACAACCAAAAAAATCCTGCTGTACGCTGTCCTTTAGCTGATTTTTTCGCAGATGGTTGTGGTGGCAGTGCGAAATATTTCTCAACTCCTTTTGTTGAGAAGTTACCAAAATCCTACAATTGTTACATCCCGATGCCTTTTAAAGAAAACATTCGCATAATACTCCGCAATGAGACATCTTACAATTGCTTGTCGTATAGTTTTGTTGAGTATGAAAAACTTCCATCCTGGGATGAAGAACTAATGTATTTTCACTGTACATGGAAACAGGAAAAATTCCAATTGAACCCAGAAACTGTGAAACCGATTATATCTATAGATGGCCAAGGTCATTATATTGGAAGCCACTATAGCATTGTCACAAACGAACCAATATTTAAAGATTTCTTTTTTGTAGTGGAAGGAAATTGCGAGTATAGGATTGATGGTGAAACTCAACCTTCCATAGACTACTTAGGCACAGAGGATTCATTCGGCTTTAGTTGGGGATTTCAGGATACATTTTGTGGTCTGCGCAGCGGTATTAACTACTTACAGACAAAAAAACTACCATTTCAACTATCTATTTATCGCTTTCGCGATCAAAATCCAATCATCTTCCACAGATCACTTAACCTGCAGATTAATTGGAAACACGAATTCACAGATGGCAAAAGAAACTACCAGACCGCACCACGAAAAAAGATCTGGCAGGCAATCAATAATGGAGGAGGATGGGTCGAATATTCAACAACTCACTATTGGTACCAATCCTCAGTGGGATTTGACCATGAAGACTTACCCTCATGGAAAGAGAGACTTTCTTCCATCTATTGCAAAAATTTCTTCTAAAATCTTTTACGTACACAAGTTGCAAATATTGCTAGTAGAGTGTTTTAAACGTTTGAGTCAAGTCCAGAATTTTCTGTAGATTCCCCCAAGATAAAGAACATGCATCTGTACTAAATAGCCTCATCCTCAGAATTATCTTGGCCATCTATCTTGAGCCGGTGGTAAGGCTGGAAAAACACTGTGTGGCTCAATTTGATACCAGTAAGCCACGGATGAAACATCATCCGATCTTTCAAATAAACTACACCCATCATATCCAATCTGTTGAATGGTCACTCTTAAATCTTTTTTAAAATGAATAGGATCCATTATATGCCATCTATAAATCCCATATAAAGGAACACCCTCTTTCTGTTTTCCTGATGGAGTACATAATGGGAATCCTAAGAAAAGCGTGGAATATGTTTTGCCATAATTATGCCCTTCATTAACATAGTCTTCGGTACCAGTTCCAAAACCCCATGCTCCTCCAACATAATCTTCGGTACCAGTTCCACATATTGTTGGATACTCTTTGTCTCCATCTATATAGAACTTAATCTCCCCCTCCCCCCACCAATGTCGTGAAAGTGCAGCAATAGCCAGATATGTACCAACGTAATGTCCTTTGCCTTTTACCCCATCTACTATTGTATAATCCCTTCCCATTACTGTGGGATTTTCTCTTCGCCATTGAGCGTGGAAATAAGCTGTCTCATCAGGAAGTTTTTGCACCAAAGAATAGGTTATCTGATAAAAAAATCCAGAAATATCTGATAGATGCTGATTTTCCACTGTTATTTGGGCTGACGAACGAAAGGGCATGGGAAAATAACAATTCATTCCCCCGACGGGATTTACTACTATGGGGAGAGAATTTACTTCACATCGTATGGCATGTCCGTTACAGAAAAAATCTCCCAATGGTACTTCTACAGAGGGATTAACTTCCTCGTCCCAATAAATACGCAATATTACATCTCTTAAAACATAATATCCTTTTTCCGTCCGATCGGGTAAAGTAATCCATATGTGCTGTATAATACCTGTGCCTTCGATTTCTGCCAAAGTGACTGTAGATCCCTGAGGAAGTGTTATACAAGGCCGCCCCTTTCTGCCCATTCCAAGATTACTGGCTGTCTTTCCTCCCCCTCCCTTTTCACCCTCAGGGTTTTCTGCACTTATCGAACGTGTCACCGCGTTCCTCAACAACGGAAGACCACCAAATGTTGAGCATATGTCATAACACCACATTCTTGCCTCCATATTTTATCATGTTTAAATTTAAGATAATCTACCTGAGGTTTTGTGTTATTGTTTGATACTTCCAGCCATCAGACCACTAATAAGGTACCGCTGCAAATACAAAAAGAGAATAACTATGGGAACAGTTATTACAGTAGACATAGCCATTATTTCTGCCCATAAGATATTGTGTTCTCCTTGAAAACTCGATAAACCAAGTGGTAGAGTCCATTTTTCCACGCTTCTTATAAGAATTGAAGCCAGAAGATAGTCACTCCACCCTATTACAAAAGCAAAAAGAGCTATGGCACTGATACCTGGAACGGAAAGAGGAAGGATAATCCTCCAAAAAACACCAAAATGAGTACAACCATCAATTCGAGCTGCTTCTTCTATTTCTATGGAGATATTCTTAAAAAACCCTGTGAATAGCCAGGTGCTTACTGGAGTAAAAATCACAAGGTAGGTAAAAGAGAGACTACTCAATTTATCCAAAAGATTCAGCTTGCTAAGCAAAACATAATAAGGTAGCAATATGACCACCCATGGGATAGTCTGAGTTAATATAATAAAAAACCAGAGGATTCCTCTTCCATAAAATCGGAACCTTGATATGCCATAACCACAGAGAGAGGCAATGAATATAGAAATAACAGTTGCTGTCCCACAAACAATAATACTATTAGTAGCCCACTTTATGAAGCCAGTTCCTCCAACTTTATACGAGAAAATAGCATTTATATAAGCTTCTAAGGTAGGATTGCGAGGTATAAATCTAATATTTAATGAAAATATTTCCGCATCGCTTCTTAATGAGTAAGAAAAAAGTAGAATGAATGGGAAAATGATAATACCACAAATCAAAGCAACTACGAAGTAAAACAGGATCTTTCTTATCATCCGAGATCTCATGCATTTCTCTCCATACGTTTTATGTAGATTACAGTGAATATTATTGAGAATGCGACAAGAAACATCCCTTCAGCGCTCGCAGTTCCTAATTTGTAAAACTGGAATGCATTTAAGTATATATCAAGTCCCATTAACTCAGTGGAAAAGTCAGGTCCTCCTCGAGTTATGAGATATACCAATTCAAATTCCTTGGCTGTCCAAACTATCTGAAGTATAAGGACAATAGTCCAAACCGGCCTCAACAAAGGTCGAGTTATATATATAAATCTCTTCCAAATACCAGCTCCATCTATAGAAGCTGCCTCGTATAGTTCCTTTGGTATTCCCTGGAGTGCTGCCAAAAGCATCAAAGCAACAAAGGGAAAATATCGCCAAATAGCTATAATAATTACACTTATTAATGCTAAATCGGGTTGAAGTAAAAAATTTACACTTTTATTCACGATATTTAGATCTAATAATATAGAATTTATAAGTCCAAATGCAGGATCCAAAGCAACACGAAAAACAATACAAACAACAAGCGTTGGCATAGCCCAGGGAATAACCATAATGGCACGAGCAATACCTCGACCAGCAAACTTCCTGTTTAAGAGCAAAGCTACACCTAAACCTGCGTACATCTTACCAATGACACCAAGTATAGTATACAGAGCAGTTACTATTAACACCTTTTGGAATTGACTCATAGAGAAAACTTCTTGATAGTTTGCCAATCCCACGAAAGGATGTCCAGGCTTGTAAGATAGTAGATACCAATCGGTAAAACTCATAACAACAGACTGGATGATAGGATAGATGATCAACAAGATAATAATTATTGTACCCGGTAAGATAAAAAGATATGCAGTCCTATTCTTGGATAAATAGCCCAGAATAGATTTCACAACATCCTCCCTACCTAGGTTTTAAATCTTTGTATTTATATTTAAGAGAAAATAAAAATTAGAAGACGGCAGGTGGGGGATCTACCCCCCCACCTAATCTTACCTCTTATTTTTCTAAAGCTTTAGCCATCTCCGATTGTGCCCAATCAAGAGCTTCTTTAGGAGATTTGAGTCCTAAAAGTGCAGCATTCATTGCTTGCTGTATGATATGGTCAAACTCATTCCATTGAGGAATATCAGGTACCAATCGAGTTTCAAAACCCTGAGACATTTCTATAAACTTATACTGTAAGGGATGATCTTTTTTGTAGAATTCTGAAAGTACCACCTTATTAACAGGAGCAGACCATACGCTGATCCTTCGCTGAACTTCCTTACTGTGAATAAAAGCTATAAATTCGAAAGCTATATCCGGATATTTACAACGAGAAGATATAGCAAGGGGGTTTGACCAAACCACATATACTGGCTGTCGTAATTTCCCTTGATAGTTAACCGCAGGGAAAGTAACAAGTCCCAAGTCTGTTTTCCAACTCCCTTCAGGCTTCATATTCATCTGCAGCAACTCGATCGTCCATACAGCAATAGGTATCATTGACAAATTACCCTCGTAGAACATGGGAATTAGCTCAAACAATTTTTTATTACCGGGAGGGTTGGCTTTTTTGACGAGATCTGCAAGATATTCTGTGGCAAAGACATTCTCAGGAGAATTAAAGATAAGATTTTCTGCTGTGTAAGGTGGTTTTTCTTTTGGGAAAATTCCCCCTCCTGCTGTCCACAACCAGTGCATGTGCCACCATCTACTTAACACCTCAGGATAGACAGGATGACCGAAACCATAACGATCAATAGTTCCGTCGCCATCAATATCTCTTGTCAACTTGACGGCAGCTTCCTTCAAGCCTTCCCATGTCTTTATGTCCTCTGGAGTAACACCCGCATCTCTAAAGTGGGATTTACGATAAGCTATATTTTCAGCAATAAACCAGTTATGAGGTAATGCGATGTAATGACCATCTCGCTTTAGCTGATCAGAATCCATCAGCATTATATCATTTTCTAAAGAAGTACCATCTTCTAAAATGCAGCCTTTGATGTAGTCATCCAAGTTTATAAAGGCTCCACCCGGCCGTAAGCGATAATATCCGTTTATTCCAGCTCCGGTGTCCAAAGCAATAATATCACCTTCTGTGTTACTAGCAATATCAACAGCAAGTTTATTCCAGTACATTTCGTTTGATATCGAAGTAGGCTTAATTTCCACATTAGGATGTTTCTTTTGGAATTCATTTATATACCAATCCATAACTGGCCCTATCTTAGGGTCTCCGTAAAACCACTGTTCAAACACAAGCCTTATTTTTTGAGCTGCTGCCATAGATGGCAGTAATGATATAATCACCAAGCCTGTTACCAAGAAACATATACTTAATATTTTAACTTTCTTTCTCATTGATAAATCCTCCTATCTTTAAAAAAACCTTTTTAATCACTTACCCCTTCTTATACCATAAAAATTAAAAAACCAGTCAGTTTCACCACCTCCTTTCTTTACTTGTATGTAGCTCTTCCCGATTAAATACTAACCCTCGCCAGAATATTCCACTAATCGAAAATGATCTTATTAGCTTGTATAGCTTTGTCCCGGTATTTTCCTTTCGCATGTATTGTTTTAAAACCCAATGGGAATTCTATCTTTAACTGAAGGAAGTTCAGGGAACCTCTTGTGAGGTTCAATTTGATACCAATAAGCCACACTGGAGTAATCATTCTCAAAATTATTCGCGTGACCATGTTCTATACTCATTCTAATAGACTTTTGAAATCTGATAGGATCATTAATATACCATCGATACATGGATGTTTTCCCCAACCAAGGGATACCGTTCTTATTTTCTACCAGATGAAAACCCGTATAGGGCCCTGTATACTCAACATTAGCTGATGCTCCCCCTCCAAATATTTCCTCGGTACCGGTCCCATGATAGGAGGGAGGCCATTTCTCGCCGTCGATGAAAATCATATCATCTCCTTCTCCCCACCAGATAGGTTTTTCCCAATCACTCCGGTCTTCTCCGGCTATGTTATCTACATTCAGCAACAATCCAACCACTTGTCCCTTTCCTTCAGCTTCGAGAATGAGGTAATTTTCTTTCCCATCTAAATTCACCCCCACTTTCTGCCAGGCTCCTGTTGTTATATTCTTATATTTTGCCGCTTCGCCCACAACTTTAGTTGGATATTCCCGCCTCCATTGAGCATGAAATCTACCAATGTTTTCTCCAGGTAAATCAGGGTATTTTTCTACTTCAATATGATACCAGATGTTTATGGGATTCTGCCTTCTGTCTTCGCATATCTGGTATTCTATTTCGATTAAGGCTCCTTTAGAAAATGGCATAGGAAAATAGCAATTCAGACCATGGGTATAGAGGATATTCTTTCCTCCAGGATTTACTACCATCATCAATGATCTTACTGGTCGAGGTGTACAGTTCCCGATGCAAAAAAAATCGCCTATTGGTACCTCCACACTGGGTGTTTCCTCCTGATCCCATCGCATCCTAAGGATAATTTCTCTGTAGGCTCTGGGATGAGGATCAATCATGGCACAATACATATGAGTTATAATCCCTGCTCCCTCGACTTCAGCAAGAATTTGCTTACCTCCCGGTTTAACCGTAATATAATCATCATTCATCCCTCTTTTATCCCAACTCGAGACTCTAAAGGTTTTTGCCTCGCTTAAAGTAAACAAATTCCGCCACACGTTTTCTATCATCTCATCTTCTCCGACCACACAGGATTTAACTCCATGACTTGTTAAATAAAACATAGTTTCTTGTTAAAAAGCGTAAGAAGCATGAGACCATAAACTGTAAAAACTGTATTGTTTTTGACAACGTTGTCAAGATTTATATCCACAAGATTCACGAATTATCAAGTTTGTCTTTAAAACTATAGTTTGCTTTTCTGATGGTCCTTCCTTTAATAACCTTTGAATCAATAGCTGAGCTGCTGTTGCCCCAATAGCATAGTTAGGTTGAGAGACCACTGTAAGAGGAGGATTTAAGGCCTCAGACCACTCCAGATCATCAAAACCAACAACAGCTACTTCTTCGGGAACTTTCTTGCTCAATTTCTTAAGACCTATTAGGACACCCATACTCATTAAGCTATTAGAACAAAATATAGCTGTGGGGGGAGCATTAATTTTAAAAAGAGCTTCTGTAGCTTTCACCGCTGCTTCTATTTTTGAACCTTCCCGAACTATCAGTGAGTCATCCACATCTATATTGTGAGATCTCAAAGCCTCAAGATAACCTTTAATTCTTTCCTGAATAGTACTTATATTGCTTGAGCCTGCAATCATAGCAATTCTTTTGTGGCCTAACTTAATAAGATGTTCTACTGCAATAAAAGCTCCCTCAAAATTATCAACACACACCTGGTCAGCTAAAATATCCTCAATTTTTCTATCTATAAGGACAATAGGAATATTCCTTTTTAAAAACTCCTTTAAGCAAGAAGTAATCTTTTCCCCAACAGGGGCAATAATTAAGCCGTCTGTCCTTTTTTCTAACAATAATTCTAAATAATTTTCCTCTTTCTCAACACTTTCATCAGTGTTACAAAGGAGTAAATTGTAAGCAAATTTATTGATGGTATTCTCCACTCCCCGTACTAAAGGAGGATAATAGGGATTAGTAATATCAGAAATGCAAACACCTATAGTTTTGGTTTGTTTCTTCACCATTCCTCTCGCTATACCATCTACACGATAGTTTAATTTTCTGATAGCTTCCAAAACTCTTTTCCTTGTTTCAGGACGAACATTCTTAGCATTCCTAATTACCCTTGAAACAGTGCTAAAGGAGACATTAGCCTCCTTACCTACGTCTTTTATAGTAACAAAAGACATATTGACCCCCCGCTTGTGACAACGTTGTTACCATAATAATCAAAAAATAATTTTTGTCAAACTGTTGTTACGTAAAAGCGAAAAAGTCCGCTTTTTGTAAAAGCGATTGTGTCCGTTTTATCCTTTAAGAGCTATAATAACAAAAAACTCTTAAAGGAGGAATTATGAAGCGGACAAAACAGGAAAATAGGCTTATCTACTCTGAGGAAATTATTCACCGAGGTAAAATTTGGATCTACTTATCAAGAAGAAGATAACTCAATCTCAGGCAGCTAAGGAAATGGGTCTTAAATCAACGAGACAGGTCAGAAGGCTCGTAAAGAAATACCGCAGGGGTAAACTGTTCTCTGAAATCTTCACTTCATACTAAACCGAGGCCTCCCTGGAACAAAGTAAATACAGTGATAAGAGAAAAGGTAAAAGAGATTAAGAGGAAGCATCCTAATTTTACTAACCCACACATTGCCCATGTTGCTGAAAGAGAGCTAAAGGAGATGGGGATCCTGGTAAAACTCTCCCGGGCTACCATTAGAAATATCCTTCTGGAGCTCCCTGACTACAAGCCTGCAGTTATAAGATTCCGTCCAGCAAAGAGGTTTGAAATGGAAAACATAGGAGAGCTGGTACAGCTGGATACCTCATCCTCAAGAAGCTGGTTTTTTATTTCGGAAAAGAGCTTATATGTGCCATAGTTTGCCTTGATGATCATTCTCGCAAGATCCTTGCTGGCCGTTTATTTGCCAGTGATGATGTATACAACAATTTGCTTGTTCTAAGGGAAGTGATAGAAAAATACGGCATCTTTGAGCTTGCCTATACTGATTGTGACAGTAAATTCAAATTCAGCCCCAGAAAGCCTTCTATGTGGCAGCAGGTAGTAACTGCCCCAGATGAGGTCATAACCCAGGTAAAAATATGTTCTCCTCAAGATTCATTCAACACTTTTAACCCATCTTCCAGGAAATACAAGGGCAACTGGAAAAATAGAGAAGTGGTTTCAATTTTTTTAAGTCCTGGTTCTGTCAGGAAAACCAGTTTGAGAATCTTTCCCTCAAAGAGCACTGGATGAGTG